>Ga0256404_1005702_pt1 | contig 21647 bp, 26 predicted proteins | sample RumenRJG_01DNA_FD_185990 | JGI IMG/M metagenome (GOLD analysis project Ga0256404, IMG submission 185990) | Bovine rumen microbial communities from Lethbridge, Alberta, Canada - RJG_01 | ecosystem: Host-associated > Mammals > Digestive system > Stomach > Rumen | place: Canada: Alberta | collected...
ACCTGCGGCTACCTCGGCACCAACTTCTTCAATCAGGGCCGCACCGAGGAGATCCGGGAAAGGGTGCTGCACCTGTGAACTACTGCGGACTGAAAACACACGATATTGCTGATGGGCCAGGCGTCAGAGTCGGGCTCTTCGTATCGGGATGCCGCCATCACTGCGAGGGCTGCTTCCAGCCGGAGGCGTGGGACTTCGGCTACGGGAAATCGTTCGACCGGGATGCCATGACAACGGTGCTGGCGCGGCTGAGGCCTGAATGGATCAGCGGCCTTTCCATCCTCGGGGGCGATCCCATGGAGCCGGAGAACCAGAAGGCACTGCTGCCGCTCCTGCAGGATGTGCGCTGGCTGCGGCCTGAGAAGACCATCTGGCTCTATACCGGCTGCCTGTGGGAGGAGATACAGGACAGTCCGCTTCTCCCGCTGCTGGACGTGGTGGTGGACGGATCGTTTCATATGGCTGAAAGGGATCTGTCCCTGCCCTACCGCGGCTCCCGGAATCAGAGAATCATCGACGTGCCCGCCTCGCTGAAGGCGGGCTTCGTCGTTCCCTGGGACAACGCTGTGTGACAGCGAGATTGGAGAAATAAAATGGCAAAGCGAATGCCGACCAGCCTGTTCGTGAAGGAGCTGGCCGCTGCGCTGAACCGCGGCGACGGTTATATCATGGGCAGCTACGGCCAGAATCCCCGGACGGGCTATCTGGATCTGGCGAAGACCGATGTGAGGAGCTCGTGGAAGGAGAACGGCTGGTACTACACGCAGTACTCCGGCAGCCAGCGCACGCAGGCGCTCAAGTGGCGCAAGAAGTGTACCCGCGTATGGGACTGCGCCGGCATGGCGGAGGGTATCTACGAGATCTTCTCCGGCACCTGCGTGAACACCAAAGCCAGGTACATCTATGCCAACTGGTGCTCGGTGAAGGGGTCCGGCATGATCCCCGCGAAGCGGCGTGTTCCCGGCGCGGCGGTATTCTGGGGCAGTTCCGCCAGCAGCATCCACCATGTGGGCTACCTGTGGAAGCCTGTCAAGGAAGGACATCCTGAAGGAGACTGGTACATCATCGAGGCCAGGGGCGTCATGTATGGCGTGGTGAAGGCCAAGCTGCTGTCCCGCAAGCCCAACTACTGGGGATACATGGACAAGTACTACGACTACTCTGAAAACGCCACCGTGGAGGAGCCCGCGCCCATGACCCTGGGCAGCCGCACGCTGAAGAACGGCAGCGAAGGCGCGGATGTGAAGGGAATGCAGTCTGGGCTGATCCGCCTGGGCTACGACCTCGGGAGCTGGGGCGCCGACGGAGACTTTGGCGACTGTACCGAGCAGGCGGTCAGGCAGTTCCAGAAGGATTGCAACTTGACCGTGAACGGTGTGTTCGACAAGAGCTGTGCGGCTGCTTTGGACGCTGCGCTGATCGCTTTGGACGCTCCTGCCGAGAACCCGCAGAAGGTGGAGATCGTTGGCGGCGACTGTTATATCCGATCTGATTCCAGCACCTCCGGCAAGATCCTCGGCGTCGCGAAGCGCGGCACGACATACACCTATGCCGGCGAGACCGCGCAGAACAGCTGGATCCGAATCCGGCATGGCGACGGCACGGCCTGGGTGTCCGGGAAGTACGCAAGGCTGGTGAAGTGACCATGAAAACAGCTGTACTCAAAATGCTGCCGGTTTCGGCGCTGAAGCCGGCGGCCTACAATCCCCGCAAAAAGCTGAAGAAGGGCGACAAGGAATACCGGAAGATTGAAAACAGCATCCGGGAATTCGGCTTTGCCGACCCGCTGGTGGTGAACGCCGACATGACGATCATCGGTGGGCATCAGCGGCTGACGGTGGCCATTGACATGGGGTATACCGAGGTGCCCTGCGCCGTCGTCGATGTGGACAAGACTCGCGAAAAGGCGCTGAACATCGCGCTCAACAAGATCACCGGCGCCTGGGATGACGCATTGCTGGCCGACCTGCTGAAGGATCTGGAGAGTGTGGATTTCAATCTGGATTTCACGGGCTTCGAAGCGCCGGAGATCGGGCAGCTGTTCAGCAACATCTACGACAAGAAGGTCAAGGAAGACAACTTCGATGTCGAATCGGAGCTGAAGCAGCCGGTCTTCTCAAAACCGGGTGACATCTGGCATCTGGGGAAACACCGCGTCATCTGCGGCGACGCCACGCAGACGGAAAGCTACACCCTTCTCATGGATGGCGAAAAGGCCAATCTCATCCTGACAGACCCGCCATACAATGTGAATGTTGAGGAGACCGCCGGCAAGATCATGAACGACAACATGTCGGATGCTGACTTCTACAATTTCCTGCTGGCCGCGTATCAGTGTATGCGCGAGAATCTCGCCGATGACGGTTCCATCTACGTCTGGCATGCTGACACCGAGGGGCTGAACTTCCGGAAGGCTTTCAGGGACGCAGGCTTCTACCTGTCCGGCTGCTGTATCTGGAAGAAGAACAGCCTGGTGCTGGGCAGGAGTCCCTATCAATGGGTGCATGAACCGTGCCTTTTCGGCTGGAAGAAGGGCGGCAAGCACCAGTGGTATTCGGATCGCAAGCAGACCACGGTGTGGGAGTATGACAAGCCGAAGAGCAGCCCTGATCACCCCACAATGAAGCCGGTTGCGTTGATGAGCTATCCCATCAAAAACAGCACCATGACCAATGGCATCGTGCTGGATCCCTTCCTGGGCAGCGGCTCCACCCTTATCGCGTGCATGGAGACTGACCGCGTGTGCCGGGGCATTGAGCTAGACCCTAAATTCATGGACGTGATCGTGAAGCGGTACATCGCCGCCATGGACGGGAGGTACGACGACGTATATGTCGTCCGTGACGGCCAGAAGCTCCGTTTCGACGAAGTGGCCGCTTTTGAGCCGGAGGTGACGGCGTGAAAGTCATCCTGATCAGCCATACGCTCGACGGTGCGAAGCTCTGCGGTGAAGCCGCCGCTGTATGCACGGCTTCCGCAAACCCGGAACGATCGCTGCGTGCGGCGCTGGCTTCCGGGCACGAGAGCGTGCTGGAGCATGTCTCATTCACTTTCAGGATTGAAGGCCTGAGTCGTGCCGCGCTTGCCCAGCTGACCCGGCACCGGCTGGCTTCCTTCGATGTGGAGAGCCAGCGGTATGTGGAGATGGAGGATGTCAGAATGGTGATGCCTAACAGCATCGCCCGGTCCGCCTTCCTCCTGGAAGCCGAGCAGTGCCTGACCGGCAGCATGGAGCTGTATCGGCGCATGGTCGCGGCAGGGATTCCCGCTGAGGACGCAAGGTATGTGACGCCCCAGGCCGTCGTCACGAATCTGCTTCTCACGATGAACGCCAGGGAACTTCGCCATTTCTTCCGCCTCCGCTGCTGCAACCGCGCACAGTGGGAAATCCGTGGCGTAGCGGACGCCATGCTGGCCATCTGTAAAAAGGTAACGCCCGAGCTGTTTTACGGGGCTGGGCCCAGCTGCGTCAGTGGAAATTGCATGGAAGCCTGTCCCTGCGGGCATCCTCGAAACGGCAAAGACTGGGATATCCTGCCCGAACAGGCAGTGACGCCGGATGCGGATAGCCATTATTGATGCTGACCTGATCGGCAGGAAGCGGCACCGCCTTCCCACCCTGGTCTGTATGAAGCTTGCAGGTTATCACAAAGAGCATGGCGATTCAGTGGACCTGAAGCTGGATTATGAGGGCTTGGAGAGGTACGACCGCGTTTTCCTCTCCAGGGTCTTTACGGACACGCCGGTTCCTGCCAGAATCGTTGACAGGCCCAATGTGGTGTATGGCGGCACAGGCTTTTTCTATGACAGGGCCGAACCGCTGCCTGAGGCTGTGGAGCACCACATGCCTGACTATCACCTTTATAATGCCTGGGTACAGACCCAGCTCGTCGCAGGCAGGCCAAGGAATGAATTCAGGTATTACCTGGATTACTCCATATTTGAGACCTACAGAATGATCACAAATCCCGAGGGCAAGCCCAAGACCAGGAAGCAGATTGTGCGATGGCTCCAAAGCCCCTATACTGATGGCGCTGAATACCGCCTGTGGGGCAACGGGGTCGCTCTGCCGGTCGTGTTCTTCATCATGGCTGGAATCGCCTGGGCGGACGGGTTGGACGGTAAAGCTTTATCCTGAATGTATCAGACACGACGTGGATATCTGTGCGAATCAGAGGTATGATCGTGCATACCAAAGGGGCGGCAAGCCCTGAAAACAAGGAGGTCTGCGTCATGTTCACATTCTACTACTACAACCAGGCTGGCGAGGCGCGCAAGCCCTTCGCCAAGGCAATTTCCGGGATTCTGGGAGAAAAGCCGCGCTACCTCAGGGCTCCCACCTACGCCTACGAGATCGACTTCGTGACGGTCACGCGAGAGGGCAACATCGAGGTGGACGAGCGCACCGACAGCGAACTGGTGGAGAACCTCATCGAGCGCCTGGCGGAGCGCGGATACGAGCCCGCAGAGGCAGGCACCCAGTCTGACGCAGAGGCGTTGCCCACCGAAGAAGAGGAATCAGCCGAGGAAGCGCCAAGTGCAGACGAGGAGCAGCCCACTGCGGAGGAAGCCCCTGCCGAGGAGGAGCAGCCCGCTGAAGAGATGGAAGCACAAGAGAAGGATGAGGACGCTGTTGACCTGACCGTCTCGGTGCCGCGCAGCATCATGACCGATATGGGCCTTGGCAACCTGCAAAAGCTGGTGGCGGCAAAGACTTCCCTTCTGAGGATGGCCTTTGGCGTCGAGGAAACGCCGGTCATTGTGGGCGACGAAAAGATCAGCTTCCCCTGGTTTGGAAGGCTTGCTCCCTCTGAGGTGATGCTCGCCAGCCAGTTCATCAGCGGGTTGTGCAGGTTCGCCAACGCCAGCAAGCGCATCACCTGCAAGGCACGCGAGGAGGAGAATCCGAAATTCTCCATGCGGGTCTGGGCGATCCGGATGGGCTTCAGCGGCGCGGAGCACCGGGAGCTTCGCAGATTTCTGCTGCGCAATCTCCCCGGCGACGCGGCCTTCCGCTTTGGGCGGCAGGATACGCGGGAATCGACCGAAACGACGATGAACGGCGAGGAGGCGCAGAGGGATGCGGGATAATTCGACCATCACCGTGCTCATGGTGGAGCCGCACAGGCATCCGTATCTGAAGACGGTGGAGCACACGCTCGAAAACCTGCAGGCCATGGTTGGCGGCTACATCGAGGCCACCTACCCCTGGGAAGACCCGGTTGCCCTGGTCTGCGATGAGGACGGCCTGTCCAAACCGGAACAGGAATGGAACCGGTACATCGACGACTATCACTTCATTCGCGGCCCCTTCTTCATCTGCGGCCTGGGCGAGGAGGACTTCTGCGATATTTCCGGAGAAATGGCGCTCAAGTATGCGGAGATGTTTTGGATGCCTGAATGGTTCGAGAAGCATGACGGTCAGCTGATGGTCATCTACGAGGATGACGGTTCAAAACCGCATGTGTGACTTTTATCCGTGCGTTATCACGATCAACGCCGGATAAACACCTGCGACCTCCCCTTTGACGGTAATATACACACAATAAAGCAAAGGGGAGGCACACACCATGAACGAAAAGACCATGCGCCAGATCGAGAACCTGAAGAACCAGACCATCGGGGTTGAGGTGGAGATGAACAACATCACCCGCAGCGCGGCCGCGAAGACCGCAGCGGAGTACTTCGGCACCGGCCGCTATGAAGACACCCACCGCAGAAATGGATACGCTTCCTGGAGCGCCTGGGATGCCCAGGGCCGCGAGTGGAAGTTCCAGCGCGACGTCAGCATCCACGGCCCGGAGGAAGAGAAGTGCGAGATGGTGACGCCCATCCTCCGCTACGAGGACATCGAGACCCTCCAGGAGCTTTGCCGCAGGCTGCGCAAGGCCGGGGCGAAGAGCGACGCCACCCGCGGATGCGGGGTGCACATCCACATCGGCGCGAACGGACACACTGCCCAGACGCTCCGGAACCTCGCCAACATCATGGCGGCGCACGAAGAGCTCCTGGTGGACGCCCTGAAGCTGGACAGGAACAGCAACCGCTACGGCCACTACTGCCAGCCGGTCAACCACACCTTCCTCGACATGCTGAACCGCAAAAAGCCCAGAACGATGGCCCAGCTTGCGGACGTCTGGTACCGCGGCAACGGCGCGAACTACGGCAGGGACCAGCACTACAACGACAGCCGGTACCACATGCTCAACCTGCACGCCACCTTCACCAAGGGCACCATCGAGTTCAGGCTCTTCCAGTTCGACGCCCCGGCGGACGGCAGGCAGAACGGCATCCACGCCGGCCAGCTGAAGAGCTACATCCAGCTCTGCCTGGCGCTCAGCGAGATGGCGAAGGAGGTCAAAACCGCCAGCCCGAAGCCCCAGCAGACCGAGAACCCCAAGTACGCGATGCGCACCTGGCTCCTCCGCCTCGGCTTCATTGGCGAGGAATTCGCCACCGCGCGCGAGATGCTGACCAGGAACCTCGCGGGCGACACCGCCTTCCGCAACGGCCGCGCCGCCTGAATCGCGCAGCATCAGCTGCCCACCCGCCCGCAGTAGCGGGCTCAGGGTGGTAGAAGGGGCAGCGGCCCCGGAAGGAAGGAAAGAGCATGAAAAAGCAGGACACCAGGCGATACTACCTCGCCTACGGCAGCAACCTGAACGTCCCCCAGATGCGCAGGCGCTGTCCCACAGCCACGATCCTTGGTACGGCAAAGCTCAGAGGCTGGGAGCTGCTGTTCAGGGGAAGCAAGAGCGGATCGTACCTGACCATTGAGGAGCGCGAGGGCTGTGAGGTGCCCGTCGCGGTCTGGGTGGTGACGCCCGAGGACGAGGCCGCCCTCGACCGCTACGAGGGGTTCCCCGGCTTCTACTACAAGCGGGAGTTCAGGGTTCAGTACAAGGGCATCCTCACCGGCAGGCGCAGGTCGATCACGGCTTTTGCCTACATCATGCACGAGAACAGGCCCATGGGCGTGCCCGGCGGCTTCTATATGAAAACGTGCCTCGAGGGGTACGATACTTTCGGGTTCGACCGGGGCATCCTGCTGGATGCCTACGACAGAAGCGTGGAGGCCTGCGGTGATGAAGGACTGTGATTCCAGGATTTCGATGTGCCCTCTGTGCGGCTGCGCCTACACAGGCGCGCCCGCGTTGTCGCGGACGGACAACAAAACGCTGATCTGCCCGGACTGCGGTACCCGGCAGGCGCTTGAAAGCATCGGCATCAGCAAGGAGGAGCAGGAGAAGATCCTGCGAATCATTCACAGGCGCTGATCAGCGATTCCGATGTCCACAATCAGGGATTGAGCAGAACCGGTTTGTCCACTATCCGGGGTGCTTTCAACGCATGTGTACGAGTTATCGATGTGTTATCACCAACTACACCTGTTGCCTCCGTTTTAGTGCTAATATACAGCTACACCAAGAGGAAAACAAAAGGAGGCAACCACCATGAAGAACACCGCGAAGATCTTCAGCCTGCCGGAGACCACCACCCCGGAGACCCTCGGCTGCACCTGGAGCACGACCTTGAACTTCGGCGACAAGATCCTGCTCGCCGGCTACTACTACAACGGCCGCGGCCAGAACAGCTTCTTCGGAGCGGTGTACACTTTCACCACCGCCGACCACTCCTGCGAAGGCGAGATCAGGCTGACGGCGGTTAGCGACGAGTTCTTCGCGGACAACGGCCACGCGATCGCCTGGGCGATGGCGCACTGAGAAGGAGAGCGGAACGATGGAAAAGCTGAAGCAGGTACTCTTCGAGACCACGGTGACCGGGCGCGACGAGCTGATCTGGATGATGCAGCACGGCGACGAGGCCGCAGAGAAGATCGAAGCGCAGAGAGCGCGGTTCACTACCGCCTACGGGATCATCGAGCAGGCCAGTCTTGAGGCCGAATACGCCGACTGGCTGGAAGCGAACGCGCGGTAACAACCGGAGCACAGCGCCGTAAGGCGCTTTTGCTCATACATGATTATAGCAGAATGGAGCATCAGCGGCAAGCTGGTGTTTTTATTTTGCCGAAGGAGCGTGAAAACCATGGCGACGAGAGGCCGGAAGCCAACGCCAACGGCCATCAAGGTATTGGAAGGCAATCCCGGCAAGCGGCCCCTGAACGACAGGGAGCCACAGCCGGTGAGGAAGGCCCCCTCGTGCCCCAAGTGGCTGGAGACGGACGCCAAGCGCGAGTGGCGGAGGCTGGCGCACAAGCTGGAACAGCTCGGGGTGTTGACCGAGGCCGACATGAGCGTGTTCGCGTCGTACTGTCAGGCTTATGCCCGGTGGAAAGCCGCTGAAGAATTCATCACTTCCCACGGCTATGTCAGCATGACGCCGGCGGGCTACGTCCAGCAGCTGCCCCACGTCTCCATCTCCCAGACTTACCAGAAGATCATGAATCGCTGCGCCGAACAGCTGGGGCTCACGCCTTCCTCCCGAAGCCGCCAGATCGCTGGAGAGCCCGGCGGAAGCGTCAGGGACGATATGGAAGACCTGCTTGGGGGTGGATGATGGATCAGAGACCTGAGGGCTATCCCAAGCTGAAGGACTATATGCCTACCCGCTTTATGCTGCCCGGTTCCCATTACGACGCGGAGAAGGCGGACAGGGCTGTTCGCTTCATAGAGAATCTCAAACACACCAAGGGCAAGTGGGCGGAGCAGCCCTTCTTCCTGTTGCCCTGGCAGGAGCGAATTGTGCGCGATGTGTTTGGAATTGTCACAGAGGAAGGATACCGCCAGTTCCGGACAGCGTATGTGGAGATACCAAAGAAAAACGGGAAACAGTTGGCCCTGGACACCCCGATCCCCACACCCGAAGGGTTTACGAACATGGGCGACCTGAAAGTTGGGGACGTGGTTTTCGATAACAACGGTCAACCCTGTCATGTTGTCGCAAAAAGCGTTGTTGATGACACAGAGCAGGCGTATAAGCTGACATTCCGGGACGGCAGCGCAATTATAGCAGGAGCCCGCCATTTGTGGAATTGTGAATCCATATATGGAAAACGTAAGGACGTTCTCTGGACAACAGAGCAGATTTACGAGCGCCAGCATATGTATGGAATCGACAAGAACGGGCAGCAACGTTCTGTTATTCGTATTCCGGTTGGGGGGCCTCTGCAGACAGAGCCGGCTGATTTGCCGGTTGATCCGTATCTGTACGGATACTGGCTCGGCAATGGCTGCGCCAACAAGCCGGACATTACTGTGCGGACTGAGGATGTGGAAGACATTCTTTCCTTTGTTCCTTATAAACCGCACAATCGGTATCCGCAAACCTGCGGTGGGAGTCAAATCATCAACTATACTGAACTGAAGCGAGTGCTTGTGCCTTCTTTCAGGGACAAGGTGATACGGCCTGAATACCTGAGAGCGTCTGAACCGCAAAGGTGGGCGTTGCTTCAGGGCTTGATGGATTCAGATGGATGCATCGGAACCAGGAAAGCGCAAAGTGTGTATTGTTCAACGATTCTCCCGCTGGCCCTCTCTGTCAGAGAACTGTTGTGGTCGTTAGGCATCAAGAATGCAATGAAGGCATCTCCTTCCACGAGAAATGGATGGCCTACCGGGGAAATACTGTATTCGATTCGCTTTACGACCTTTGACAATCAGCCAACAGCCAGGCTGATTCGAAAAGCTGTCCGTCAAAGGATTCGCAAAAAGCAGACGAGATCCTGTTTTCATTATCTGTCAGGAATCGAGCCGGTTGACCATCCTGTGCAAATGCAGTGCATTCAGGTCGACAGTCCGAGCCACCAGTATCTCGCCGGTCTTTCAATGATCCCTACGCATAACAGCGAGCTGGCTGCAGCCATTGCGCTCTATCTGCTGTACGCCGACAACGAGCCCTCTGCCGAAGTCTACGGCGCGGCGGCGGACCGCCAGCAGGCGTCCATCGTGTTCGACGTCGCCCGGCGCATGGTCGAGATGACGCCTGCGCTGATGAAGCGCAGCAAGATCATGACCGCGGGAAAACGGCTGGTGAACTACGACAACGCCGGGTTTTATCAGGTCCTGTCCGCGGAGGTGGGCACCAAGCATGGCCTGAATGTGTCCGGCCTGGTGCTGGATGAGCTGCACGCGCAGCCCAACCGCAACCTGGTGGACGTGCTGACCAAGGGCTCCGGCGACGCCAGAACCCAGCCGCTGTACTTCCTGATCACCACCGCTGGCACAGACAGGAACAGCATTTGCTTTGAGTATCACTCCAAGGCAAAGGATATTCTGGAGGGAAAGCGCATCGACCCGTCGTTCTATCCCGTTATCTATGGCCTCGATGATGCCGATGACTGGAATGCTGAAGACAACTGGTACAAGGCCAACCCTTCCCTGGGCTATACCATTCAGATCGACCGCGTCCGCGACGCCCACCGGGAGGCGCTGCAAAACCCTGCTGAGGAGAATGTGTTCCGCCAGCTGAGGCTGGACCAGTGGGTCGGCAGCGCTGTGGCGTGGATCCCGGAGCATGTCTACGACAAGGGCGATCTGCCAATTGACCTGGAAACCCTGCGCGGCCGCGACTGCTACTGCGGGCTGGACCTTTCCAGCACCAGCGACATCACGGCCTTTGTCATGGTGTTCCCGCCACTTACCGAAGGTGATAAATACATCGTGATTCCCCATTTCTGGCTGCCCAGGGAGACGCTTGATCTGCGCGTCCGACGGGATCATGTACCCTATGATGTCTGGAAGAAACAGGGCCTGTTCCACATCACCGAAGGCAACGTGGTGGACTACAACTTCGTGCGCAGGACGATCAATGAGCTGGGAGAGCTCTTTCATATTGTTGAGATCGGCGTGGACCGGTGGAACGCCACGCAGCTGATCACCGACCTGGAGGGCGACGGCTTCGTCATGGTGCCCATCGGCATGGGCTTCAAGGACATGTCTCCTGGAATGAAGGAGCTGTACAAGCTGCTCCTGGAGGGCAAGGTCATCCACGGTGGCAACCCTGTGCTGCGCTGGATGGCCGGAAACGTGGTGGCGGAGATCGACGCGGCCGAAAACATCAAGCCCAGCAAGAAGAAGTCCACGGAGAAGATCGACGGCATTGTTGCCCTCATCATGGCGCTGGACCGCGCCATCCGCCATGAACAGCAGGGCAGCGTTTACGACGATCCGGATCATGGGCTCTGGGCGTTCTGATTCGGATTACCACAGTTTTCAGATGAAGGAGGAGTTGATTCAATGGGTTTGCTTCAATGGCTGGGCCTGTCCAAACCGAGGGACGCGCCTGGGCTTCCTGACATCAGTGACAATGTCCGCGATTCGGGCGGCCTGTTTGTCTTCGGCACGGCGACCAGCGGCGAGCGCGTGGATGAAAAGTCCGCCATGCAGATCGCCACGGTGTACGCCTGCGTGAGGCTCCTGGCAGAGTCGGTGGCGGGCCTGCCGCTGCACCTTTACAAGGCTGACGGAGAGGACGGAAAGATGAAGGCGCGGGACCATCCCCTGTACAAAATCCTGTATCGCCAGGCCAACCCGGAGATGTCCAGCTTCAGCTTCTGGGAGGCCATGATGACCCACCTGTTATTGTGGGGTAATGCGTTCGCGCAAATCGTGCGTGACGGGAAGAACGGCGTTCTCGGCCTCTATCCTCTGCTTCCGGAAAACGTGGAGATCGACCGCCAGAACGGCGGGGAGCTGTATTACATCTACCACGCCTATACCGATGAAGTGCCGGGCGAGAACAATAAGGACATCCTGTTCCGGCGGGATGAGATCCTGCACATCCCTGGCCTGGGCTTTAACGGCCTCGTGGGCTTTTCACCCATCGCCATGATGAAGAACAGCCTGGGAACCACGCTGGCGGTGGAGCGGTACGGAAGCGCCTTCTTCAAAAACGGCGCCCAGCCCTCCGGTGTGCTGGAACATCCCGGTGTGCTGAAGAATCCGGAGAAGATCCGGCAGAACTGGTCCCAGATCTATGGCGGCGCGGGCAACGCCCATAAGATCGCCGTCATTGAGGAGGGCATGAGCTACAAGCCCATCAGCCTGCCGCCGGAGGACAGCCAGTTTCTCTCCACCAGGGAATTTGGCGTGGAGGAGATATGCCGCATCTTCCGGGTGCCGCCGCACATGGTCCAGGATCTGAAGCGGGCGACTTTTGGCAACATCGAGCATCAGTCGATTGACTTCGTCGTGCACACGCTGGATCCCTGGCTGACGCGCATTGAGCAGGCGATTATCAAGGACGTGCTGCTGGAAGACGAGCAGGACGAATACTTCCCCAAGTTCAATGTGGACGGTCTCCTTCGCGGCGACTACAAGAGCCGCATGGAGGGGTATGCCATAGGCTTCACCAATGGCTTTCTGTCGCCCAACGACATCCGAAGGCTCGAAAACATGGATCCGATTCCGGAGGAGATGGGCGGCAACGTGTATGTCGCCAACGGCTCCTATGTGAAGCTGCAGGATATCGGCGCGGCGTACAAACCTGATGCTCTGCCCCAGGAGGATGAGGATCAGGTGGAGAATGCCGGTTTGCCTGCAGACGAAGGTGAGCAGGAAGCTGAAAACCCGGAGGAGGAAGAATCCGACCAGCAGCAACATGAAAACAGCTGCCGCGCCAGAAAGCGCAACGCGCGCCGGGCCGCGCGGCAAGGAGGGACCGAATGAAGAAATTCTGGAATTTCATCCGCAATGACGCCGGCGAGCGCGTGCTCCGCCTGGAAGGCCCCATTGATGAGGAATCCTTCTGGGGCGACGAGGTAACGCCCGCGGCGTTCAGGGATGAACTGGAGGCCGAGGAGGGCGACGTCACGGTCTGGATCAATTCGCCGGGCGGTAACGTATTCGCCGCAGCGGAGATCTACACGATGCTCTGCGATCACAAGGGCAGGATTACGGTCAAGATCGATGCCATCGCAGCGTCTGCAGCGTCTGTGATTGCCATGGCAGGCGACACGGTGCTCATGAGCCCGGTCAGCATGATCATGGTGCACGACCCCATGACCATTGCCATGGGAAACGCCCGCGACATGGAGAAAGCCATCTCCACGCTGAACGAGGTCAAGGAGAGCATCATCAACGCCTACGTGAAGAAGACCGGCATGTCCCGGAATCGCGTCAGCAAGCTGATGGAAAATGAGACGTGGATGAACGCGAAAAAGGCCGTGGAGATGGGCTTCGCGGATGGCATGCTGTTTGCGGACGGAAAGGATGATGCCGATGAAAAAGAGGTCGAAGCCGCATGGCAGCCGTACTCCACGCGCGCCATGGGACAGGCGATTCTGAACAGGCTGGTCCCTGTGGTTTCAGACCAGACTCCTCCTGCTGTGGATGAGACTGCAGATGAAGCGCCTGTAGAAGAGCCACCCGTGGAAGTCCCCGTTGAGGAATCGCGCAATGATGAGGCCGATTCGAGCTCTCCCGTGATCGGGTTGGATGGCAGGACCCCTGATGGCGCGATGCCTTACGAAATCCTCAAAGACAAGCTGGCGTGGCTGAGATAGTCCGCCGGCTTTTCTTATGCCCCGGCACGGTTTCGCCGGAACCCTACAACCACGCGCCCGGCACGCCTTTGCCGGAGAAAGAGGTGCCATATGAATAAGATCATGGAACTGCGCAACAAGCGCAACCAGCTCTGGGAGCAGACCAAGGCCTTCCTCGAGGAACACCGCGACGAAAACGGCATGGTGGAGGCCTCCGCCGTCGAGCAGTACGACAGGATGGGCGCTGACGTGAAGGCGCTGGGCGTTGAGATTGAGCGCCTGGAGAACCAGGCGGCCATTGACGCTGAGATGGCGAAGCCCACCAGCAAGGCTGTCGTCGGCATGCCCATGACCGAGCCTGCGAAAAAGTCCGCTCCTTCCGGTTCCGCCTCCGATGAGTACAAGACCGCCTTCTGGGATATGATGCGCGGCGCGCAGACCATGGAGGTGCGCAACGCCCTGTCCGTTGGCGAGGACACCGAGGGCGGCTTTACCGTGCCTGACGAATTCGAAAGGCAGCTGATCCACGGACTGGAGGAGAACAACATCTTCCGCCGCATGGCCCATGTGATCCGCACGGCGTCCGGCACCCGGAAGATCCCCATCGCCAACGACGTGATGGAGGCTTCCTGGATCGACGAGGGCGAGGCCATCCCCGAGACCAACACCCGGTTCGCACAGACCACGCTGTCCGCCTACAAACTGGGTACTATGATCAAGGTGTCCAACGAACTGCTGCATGACAGCGCCTTCGATATCGCCGCCTATATCGCTGACCGCTTCGGCGTGTGCATGGGCAACGCGGAGGAGCGCGCCTTCATCACCGGCACCGGCGAAAAGCAGCCCACCGGTCTGCTGCACGATACCAACGGCGCGGAACTGGGCGTGACCGCCGCAGCCGAGACCGCGGTGACCTTCGACGAGATCTTCCAGCTGTACTATGCCCTCAAGGCGCCGTACCGCCGCCGTGCCGCCTTCCTGTGCAACGAGGCGCTGGTACTCCAGCTGATGACTCTCAAGGACGGCCACGGCCAGTACATCTGGAAGCCCTCCCTGGACATCGCGAAGCCGGACACCATCCTCGGTCGGCCGATCTACACTTCCACGTACATGCCCGCTCCTGTCAAGGGTGAGAAGGCGCTGTGCTTCGGCGACTACAGCTACTACTGGGTCGCGGACCGCAGCAACCGCACCTTCCGCCGGCTGAACGAGCTGTACGCCACTACCGACCAGGTGGGCTTCCTCACCACGCAGCGCGTGGACGGCAAGCTGATCCTGCCGGAGACCGTGAAGTACCTGAAGATGAAGGGCACGAAGGCTGCGGCCGGCGCCTGATGCTTTGACCGATGCGGGGCTGTTCCGTAATGGGCAGCCCCCGGGAAGGAGGACATTCAATTGACCCATGTGACGAAAAACTACAGCACCAACGGCGGCGACAGGCTCGTCATTGGTGGAACGCTGGAATTCTCAGCCGATGGAGAGCTGGAGGGCTTCCCCGGCGCGGAGAACCAGGCAGCAAGCACGGCCACGCAGATCGCCGGTCTGAAGAACGATTTCAACGCTCTGCTGGTAAAGCTGAAGAATGCCGGCATCATGGTTCCCGACACGTGGAACGTCAGCGTGAAGGCCGCGCCGAACCTGCCCATTGCCGACACCGCGGCCAACTCCAGCCACGCTACTGTCAGCATCGATGGCACGGAGATCACCATTGCCCTGGACTGCAAGGTCAGCGAGCTGGCGGACAGCGACCACGGCGAGACCTGGGGCACGCACAAGTGGATCGGCTTCGGCGTGAACAGCGGCCTGGAGACCGTGAAGGGCATCGTGTTCAACGACGGCACTGCCAGTGTGACGCTCGGTGATGACGATGTGAACGAGGCATCTTCCGTTGGCCTGAACGCAGGTGAATTCGTGCTTTATATCAAGGCGGAGAAGATCTCTGCTCAGGGCGGCCGCTTCACGCTGAAGGCGGACGGCTATGCCGAGACCGAATTCACGATGCGCATTACGGAACCTGAGGGACAGGCGTAAGCCATGATCGTTTCGCTCGAAGAAGCCAAGGCACATCTTCGCGTTCAGCATGATGAAGAGGATGCGCTGATTGATGGGCTGATTCGGCAGTCGCAGACTGCCGCGGAGGACTTCTGCCGTGTCTCCTTTGAACCCTTTTTCAACGATGACGGAGAGGCTGTCGAGGCTCCCGGTCCCGTGAAGCTGGCCATCCTGTTAATGGTGGGCTACTTCTACGAGCACCGTGAAGCCGAGGACGGCGCCGGCTTCCGCACCATGCGCCGTGCGTTCATGACGCTGCTGTATCCGTACCGCGATCAGGACAGGATGTTTTGATGATTATTCTCTGCGCTGGAGGTGATCCCCATGAAAATGCCCCATCCCGGCGACCTTCGCCAAATGGTGACCATCGGCATCACCATAAATGGCGTGAACGAGAACGGCTATCCTGAGGAAGCCGATTCAGTCGTCTGCCGCGTGTGGGCGGGCATGGAAGACGCCTCCGGTAGGTGGTTCGAGTCTGCGGATGCCGAAAACGCGCAACGCGGGATCCGCTTCATCATCCGCTGGCACAGCGGAATCCAGCCGGGGATGTGGGTGGAGCTGGACGGGAAGCGCCATACCATAACCGATATCGGAGAATATGACTTCAAACGGCGGTACATGCAGCTCACCACCGAACGCGTGGAAGGGGTGATGTGATGAAGGCTGTGCAGGACGCGCTGAAGCCTGCGGGTATTCCGGCCTATGCAACCGCGTGGAAGCCCACCGCATCGCACAGGACAGCTCCTGACAAGTATCTCGTATACACCGTCATGACTACCGAGGACATCCATCACGACGACTACCTTCAGGGTTATCGGGTTCACGTCTATCTCAACCTGTGGACCAGGGGCGATCCCACGCCGGATATCCGGAAAGTGCGCGAAGCCATGTATGCCGCGGGCTATGCCATGTCCAGCGAACTGGACAGCTACAATGACGAGACGGATCAGACGCTGATCGCCTGGACGTGGGTCGGCTGGATGGAGGTGGAGTGACATGCCCATGACGATGAACGGCGGCGGCTTCGCTGCGCTGGAACAGGACTTTGAGCGCATGGCGCAGGTTGCGGAACCGGCGCTGATCCAAAGTACGCTGGAGGAAGCCGCCCAGCCCATCCTGGAGCAGATGCGGCAGAACGCATCCAGCAATCCCAGTCCCCGGAGCGGCAGACTGCGCGGCGCGCTCAATACCGGCAATGCGGGCAAAAAGGGCAGTGCCAGCATCACGATAGGGGTGCACCGAAAAGACTGGAGCGGTGATGACTATTATCCTGCGTATGTCGAGTTCGGACATGGCGGTCCAAGGCCCGCACCTGCGCACCCGTTTGTCAGGCCCGCCCTCGATGCCAAAGCAGATGAGGCCATCAATGTACTCGCCGAGAAGGTTGCCCAGGCTCTGAAATAGTGCTATGAATAACCCAACCGACCATGCTCTCCCGTATGGAGAGCTCTTTTATGGAGGTATCGACTATGCCCAATAATACTCCCGCTGTATCCCCTGCTGTTTCTTCCACCATCGGTCTGAAAGACCTGGTCATCGCGCCGCTGGTCACCGATACGGAAGAAACCCTGACCTACGGCGATCTCCAGAAGGTCGCCGGCGCCATCGAGGCTTCCGTCACGCCCGGCAGCGCCGACGCAGACGTGCAGTTTGCCGATGACGTGGAATTTTCGGTGCTGTATCCCGACCCCGAGATCGCTCTGAAGACCAAGCTGGCTGACATACCCCTGTCCATCCAGGAGGAGATCTTCGGCAACCATCTGGATTCCAACGGTGTCCTGATCCGCTCCGCCACGGATACGCCGCCCTATTATGCGGTGGGTTTCCGCTCCGAGAAGAGCGACCACACCTACCGCTATGTGTGGCTGTACAAATGCCGCGCCAAGCCCGTGACGGAATCCTACGCCACCAAGGAGGGAACCACGGTGACCCGCCAGACCGGCGAGATTGAGTGGGTGGCCATCAAGCGCATCCACGATGGGCGCTACCAGGCTGTGGCGGACGAAGGCCAGAACGGCTTCACTGCCGAGAAGGCCGCCGCGTTCCTGAACAGCGTGTACGAGCCCGTGGAGTCTCCCGCGATGGGTGATTGATCGCTCTCTGATTAAAGTGGGGTAAGTGATTCGCTTACCCCATATCCATGTTATCCACAACATATTGTACTTTCCACAGGTTTATCCACAAGATTTTGCGGAGAGTATGCCCTCATTATGACAATACCCGGAAAAATGGAGGTATTCCATGATCAGCTGTTCCTTGAACGGAAAGAAATACACGATGGACTTCGTCACCGGGCGCGCGCTCAGGGAGATTGACGAAGCGGCGGACATGTACCGCAGGCTGGTGCAGATCACGACGGATGCCAGCGAGGGCAAGGACATGAGCGGTGAGACCCTCACCGTTCGCGAAGCCATGGACGTCATGGTGAAGTGGTTCTGCCTGTTATTCAACAATCAGTTCACCCCGGACGACATGTACGATTACTATCCCGCAGACCGCATCATGCACGACATCTCCACAGCCATCATCGCTGTGCAGACACAGACCACGAATGTACTCTCGGAGTTCCCTACGAATCCGGCAGCGGAGAAGAAGCCGAAGGCCCGGGCCTGACGCTGCCGGAGTACATCTACTCCACCTACAATCTTCTGCTGAAGGACGGATGGCGGATGCACGAGATTGACGGCATGGACATGCTGGGCTTTTTGAAGGTCAGAGCCTGGGATGCCAGGCGTGAATACGATAAGACCCATGCCGCGCCCCGGCAGAGATATATTGATGAGATCTGGCCGACATCAGTCGGCTGAATTGTACTTGCGGCTGAAGCAGTTTTGCGGTATACTGAAGGCGTGAAACAGGAGCAAAAATCGGTGTTTGTACCACATCCTATGCCCGTGTTCCATACTTTGCCCGATTTGTGCGGTGTTGCACTGACCCCCTGTCTGAAAGGAGATTCGCATGCCAGGAAAGCTCAGTCTCATCACCCTCGCCTCCGCAGACCCACTTGGCTCCCGCGTGGATCAGATTCTCTCCGAATGGCGCGGCGGTGAGCATTTCCAGATTCCCGTCAAGTGTCCGCGCTTCTCGAGCGGGGAAGCCAAGTGCGTCATCCGGGACACCGTGCGCGACCGCGATGTGTACATCCTGGTGGACGTCTGCAATCCCTCGCTGACCTACGAGATGTACGGTACGCCGAACCGTATGTCACCCGACGATCACTATCAGGATCTCAAGCGCGTCATCGCAGCCTGCAACGGCAAGGCGAACCGCATCACGGTCATCATGCCCTTCCTGTACGAGGGCCGCCAGCACCGCAAGACCACCCGCGAGTCCCTTGACTGCGCGGTGATGCTGCGGGAGCTGGAGGAGATGGGCGTGCACAGCGTGCTGACCTTCGATGCGCATGACCCGCGCATGGCGAACGTTGTTCCGCTGATGGGCCTGGAGAACATCTCTCCCGCCCTGCAGTTCACGCAGGCCTTCCTGACGGAGTATGACGATCTCTCGCTGGACAGCGATCACCTGATGTTCATCGCCCCGGACGAGGGCGCGATGGAGCGCGTGATCTTCCTGGCTTCCCTCTTCGGCGTGAACGTCGGCATGTTCTACAAGCGCCGCGACTACACCAGGATCGTGAACGGCTCCAATCCCATCGTCGCGCATGAGTTCTGCGGCTCCTCGGTTGAAGGCAAGGACGTGATCGTTATCGACGACATGATCGCCTCCGGCGGCAGCATCCTGGACACCTCCCGCCAGCTGAAGCAGATGGGCGCCGGGCGCGTCTTTATCTTCTCCACCTTCGGGCTGTTCACCAGCGGCCTGGCCCGCTTCGACAAGGCATTCACGGAAGGCTGGTTCGACCGCGTTTTCACGACGAATCTGGTGTATCAGACGCCGGAGCTTCTGCAGCGCGAATATTATTGCACTGTCAGGATGTCGCGGTATATTGCCGCCCTGATCGACACCATGAACCGCGGCGAGACGCTTTTCGAGCTCTCCAAGCCCGCCGCCCGCATCCATCAGATGCTTGAGATCTACAAGGGTAATACCGTACAAATGAGCAGGTAAGATAACGAATGTATTTCGTGTCAGACGTGACTGCAGATTTTGAAGGCTTACTGGAGGCAAGTCGAAAAAACTGCAAGAAGTGGATGGCGTACAGGGCATCGTCAGCTGCGCCGGTGAATTGTGCGATATTGCCTTAAACAAATCTTCCAGTTTTACTATCCTGCGTCACTCATGCGAGTGGCGCTTTTTTCATGAAAAGGAGGTCGCCTGACAATGGCAGATACCCTTCGGGACATGGTCGTGTCGCTGTCATTGAACAGCGACAATTTCTCGGCCAATCTGCGTTCCATCAACCAACAGTTGAAGGAAGCTGACTCCCAGTTTAAACTGGCCGCGTCCGGCGTTACCAATTTCGAGAACACAGCTGCCGGCGCACAGGCGCAGCTTTCGGCCCTGCAACAGAAATTCCAACTGCAACAGCAGGCCGTCCAGCAGTATGAACGCGCATTGGAAGCTGCGAAGGGTAAGCTGGAATCCAGCGTGCAGACGCACGAAAAGCTCTCCCAGAAGCTGGAGACGGCAAAGCAGCGCCATGCCGACCTCGGCCAGCAGGTGGACAAGCTGACCGCCGATCTTAAAGAGGCGGAACAGGCCGGGATGCAGGGCACCAGCGCCTATGCCCGGATGGAGGCCGAACTGGAACAGCTCAAGGCCGAATACGCGGCATCCGGGCAGGAGGTCGAACGGCTGGAAGGCCAGCTGTCCCGGTCTGAGGGCACCATGCAGCGCAACGCGGACGCGGTGACCCGGGCCAATACGAATCTCAACAACGCCCGGGCGGCGCTGCAGCAGACGCAGGCCCAGATCGACCAGACCACCTCCCGCCTGGAGCGAATGCAGAACGCCTGGCTGAACGCCGCTGACCGGATGGCGAAATTCGGTGAACGCGCCACGGCCATTGGCAGGAGCATCGAGGGCGTCGGCAGGAGCATGTCGAAGATCAGCGCTGTCGCCATTGGAGCGGGCACTGTCGCTGTCAAGACCTTCGCCTCCTATGACGACGCGATCCGGCAGGTCTACGCCACGATGGGCATGTCGGAATCGCAGAATGCCGCGGAGATGAAAGCGCTCTCGGACGCCGCCCAGGAGATGGGCGCGAGCACCCGCTACTCCGCCAGTGAGGCCGCATCGGCGTTGAACTACCTCGCCCTCGCGGGTTACGATTCGGAGAAGGCCATCGCGGCGCTTCCCACGGTGCTGAATCTGGCGCAGGCGGGCGGTATCGACCTGGCCTCCGCGTCCGATATGGTCACGGATTCCATGTCAGCCCTCGGCCTTGAGATGAGCTATATGCCGACGTTCGCCGATCAGATGGCAAAGGCGTCGCAGAAGTCCAACACGTCGGTGGCCCAGCTGGGCGAGGCGATCCTCAAGGTGTCCGCCACAGCGAAGAACCTCAAGGGCGGAACAGTGGAATTGAACACGGCCCTGGGCATCCTGGCGGACAACGGCATCAAGGGCGCGGAGGGCGGCACGCATCTTCGCAACGTGATCCTGTCCCTGCAGAATCCCACGGACAAGGTGGCCGTCCAGCTGGAAGCCATGGGCGTGAAGGTCTACGACGCCCAGGGCAACATGCGTGGCCTCAACGAGATCTTCGGCGACCTGGAGAAGTCGATGCACGGCTGGACCCAGGAAGCGAAAGACGCGGCCATGTCGGAGATTTTCAACAAGACCGATCTGACCGCCGTCAACGCCCTGCTCTCCAACTGCGGTGACCGCTGGAATGAATTGTCCGGCGAGATCAGCGACTGCAAGGACGCCGCAAAGGGCATGGCCGACATGATGGAAGGCGGTATCGGCGGCGCTTTCCGGTCCTTCAAGTCCGCCGTGGAAGGTCTCGCTATTTCCTTCGGTGATACACTGGCACCTACGATTAAGAGCATCGCTGAGCGCATCACGGAATATGTGCGCAAGTTCACCGCGCTGGACGAGGCGCATAAACAGACCATCGTGAAGGTGGCCGCCATTGTGGCAGCGGCCGGCCCGCTGGTGCTCATCATCGGCAAGATCATCACGGGTGTGGGTACGACCGCCACTGCCATCTCGAAGCTGATGGTGGGCATCACGAAGATCCCCGGCA
>Ga0256404_1005704_pt1 | contig 21643 bp, 16 predicted proteins | sample RumenRJG_01DNA_FD_185990 | JGI IMG/M metagenome (GOLD analysis project Ga0256404, IMG submission 185990) | Bovine rumen microbial communities from Lethbridge, Alberta, Canada - RJG_01 | ecosystem: Host-associated > Mammals > Digestive system > Stomach > Rumen | place: Canada: Alberta | collected...
AAGGCTCTCCACTACCAGTTAAAAAACTAAAACCATCCTTGCCATCTCTTCCAGGATCACCTTTGTCGCCTTTTGGACCTTGTAATCCTTGATCGCCTTGAGGACCTTGTTCTCCTTTGTCACCTTTCGGACCTTGTAATCCTTGATTGCCTTGAGGACCTTGTGGCCCAGTGTCTCCTTTAATTCCATCTTTTCCATTACTTCCATCCTTACCCTCTCTTAAAGTTAAATAATTATCACTTTTATTTAAAGCCAATATAGAAAGAGTAATAGAAGTTAAAGTAAGTAAATTAAATAAACAAGTTGTTAAAACTATAAATAATTTTTTATTTTTCATTATTAATATATCCTTATTAATTAAATATGAATCAACACATCTAGATAATAAAATTAGCCATTAAAAAAATAATGGCTAAAATACAATTGAATTAAACATAACTCTTCCCCCCTAAATTATAAAGAAAATTATTCTTCTAGATAATTTATAACAAATTGATAAATATTATGCAAATGATCAATTAAAATAAGTGTTATTTTTATATTTTCAAAGGGCAACACGTTTAATATAAAGTTAATTATTTAAAATCGCAATTTTAAAGAATTTTCCACTTTTTGCGATTTAGCATTTTTTATATTTATATAAGAATTCAATCGAAATCTTAAAAAATTCACAATGTAATCGATATTTATGGCGCATAAATATCGATAACTTCATTAAATCTAGCTCTAGTTTTTTCATCAAATGGTTCATATTGATTCACCATTTTTAAAATAACCGATTCTGGAACCCACTTGTCTTTAATTCTTTGTTTATTATTTTTTAAATTAAAATTAATATCTTGGCTGTGGAACATAATAATTACATATTTATCAAATTTTTTAAGATTATCTAAATAATGATTTCTTCTATAATTATCTAAAAAAGTTGAATCCATAATTAAAATTAAATCGTTATATTTATCATATAATTCATTACCTTCTTTAATCATTTCATCATAGATTACATACATATCTTTTGGAAAAATAAGATATGATCCAAACATCTTTTTTCGAGTTTCGTCACTATCTATTATAAAAGTATTAGGCTTATTAAAATGATTTTTAGCATATGTTGATTTACCACTTCCTGGTAAACCAGCAAGAATAATTAACTCTTTCATAATTAAATTAACTTTTTTCTAATTGAAGAAGAAATAATATCAACAAGCAAAACCATTAAGATAACTCCCCACATAATAGCGCCAAGTTCTGGCCAGTGAGAGTTTTCTGAATATGAAGAAATAAAGTAACCAATTCCACCTTTATCTCCAGCACATAAACCAAGTAAAGTAGCAGTTCTAACATTTAAATCTAATCTATAAAGAATAACACTTATAAAATTAGGGGCGATTTGAGGAACAACTCCTAATTTAAGTCTTGAAGTAAAATTTGCCCCACAAGCATTTAAAGCTTCAAGTGGTCCATCTTCTATTAAATCAAGTTGTTCACTATATAATTTTCCAATCATTCCAATTGAATGAATTGCAAGAACAAGCATCGCCGTAAAAGCTCCAAAACCTGTTCCTTTAATTAAAACATAACCTAATAAAATTTCTGGAAAAGTTCTAATAGCGATTAAAAGTAGTTCTGAAATAAAAGCATATTTGCCTAACATTTTTCTAGAAGCTAAAAAGCCAAATGGTAAAGCAAGAACAGAGCCAATCGTGGTTCCACAAAAGGCAATTGCAAAAGTAACTATAATTTGATAAACAACTGAAGAAGAAAATTCATATTCACCAAAACCAAACATATATTCAAAATTAGGTTTAAAAAATCCTACAAAGATCGCTTTAAATCTATCCCAATCAGTTCTTCCAGTTCCTTTAAAGAAATTAACATCAAAAGCAAATAGTAAAAATATCGTAACAATAATTAAAGCAAAGATAAGATTTGAGATCCATCTTTTTGGTCGATATTTATAAGCGTCTCCGACGCTTTCAAAATGTCTATTTCTAGATTTTTTAAGATATTTATTATAAAAAGAACTTATTTTCTTTTTAAAACTATTTTTATTTTCTAAATTCTTATTTTCCATAACTATTGTAACCTTTTTCTTACATTACTACTTATAAGTTGTAATGAAACAACTACGATAAATAAAGGAATTAAAATTGCCCCAACTTTTTCAAATGCTTGATCAGCAATTGCATTTGATAATTCTTGCCCAATTCCCCCAGCCCCAACGAAACCTAAAATTACTGAAGCTCTAACATTTATTTCAAAGGCATATAAAACATTTGATAAAAATGAAGGATTGATTTGAGGCCAAACGCCAACCATAAAGGCTTGTCCTCTTTTGGCTCCAGTTGATCTCATCGCTTCAAAAGGATTCATATCGCAAGTTTCTATATATTCATACATTAATTTAAAGATGATTCCAAAGGTAAATACGGCAAGGGCCCAAATACCGGCAATTTCGTTATAACCCATAATACAGGTACATAAAACGGCTAAAACATAAGTTGGAATCGTTCTTATAACATTAATTATTGCTCTTATTGGTTGATAAACAATCATCTTTCTTGAAAAATTACTACTAGCAAGAAGGAAAAATGGAATTGAAACAATTGAACCGATTAAAGTTGCAATATAAACCATTTTGATGGTATCCCAAATTTTTGGAATTGCAATTTTAAATAAATATCCAAAATATCCACCAAATGGTGCAAGTTTTGGAGTATCTTGGAACATCTCACCAAAAATTATAAAGATTTGATCAATTTTTACACTTCGAGGAAGTCCTACAACCATAAAACAAGTGATAAATAATGCAAGAATAAAAAGAAAAATTAAAGGAGCAATGCTTTTCTTTTTATAAATAGTTTTAGTGATACTTTGACCACTTTCATCTAAACAAACAGCATCAATTTCTTTATATAAAAATGGATATTTTCTGATATTGATCGCTTCTTTTTCTTGTTTAGTTAATTTAACTTTCTTTGGATTATTTTTCATTTTTAAGTAAAGAATCCTTATCAAGCTTTTCGTGATTCTCTAAACTTCTTCCATAAATTGATTTAATAACATCATCTGTTACTTCACTTGGTTTTCCATCAAAAACAATTTTTCCTTGTTTTATTCCTACTACTCTATTTGCGTATTTTAAAGCAAGATCAACGTGATGCATATTTGCAACAATTGTGATTTTATAGTCTTTATTAATTCGTTTAAAATCATTCATAACCGAAATTGTGGTGATTGGATCAAGCGAAGCCACTGGTTCATCAGCTAAAATTATACTTGGCTCTTGGGTAAGTGCTCTTGCAAGGGCCACACGTTGTTGTTGTCCACCCGATAACTCGTCTGCTCTTACAAAGGCTTTATCTAAAATTCCAAGTTTATCAAGCGAAGATAAAGCAAGCATTTTTTCATTTTTACTATATATTCCAAAAAAAGATTCAAAAGAATTATGATAACCAACTCTTCCACTTAAAACATTTCTATAAACTGAACTTCTTTTTACAAGATTGAAAGATTGAAATATCATTCCAATATTTCTTCTTAAAAGACGAAGGTCTTTACCATTTGAATTTTTAACATCCATTTTAATTTGAGTTTTTATTTCTTTTTTGTGATCTAGTTTATTATCAGTTTCGTTCAACTCTTTTAAATTTTCTCTTAAAACAGAAATTTCTTTTTCGATATTTTTAAATGATTCTTGATTTTTATCATTAATTTTTTGTAAAACTTTTTCTTTTCGAGAAATTTCTTTATTGATAGCCTTTGGAGTGTCTTCGATAGTTTTAAACACATCAACAAATAACTCACCATTTTGGATAGTATGCATTTTGTTAATTGCTCTTAAAAGCGTTGATTTACCAGCCCCTGATAAACCAATGATCGCGATAAAATCGCCATCATTAATCGTAAGATTAACATCACTTAAAGCCTTAAATCCATTAGGATAGACTTTATCAACATGTTTAAAAACTATCATAAGAACACTACTTTCTAAATTTTATTAATTTTTTATTAAAGACTATTTACCATGAGCGACTTTCCATTTATACATTTCAACTTCGCTCTTATAGGCTTCTGGATCTCCATCTTTATATCCGGTATGAGAATAAATTTCATAAAGGATTTGAGCGCCAGTTCCTTTGGTATTCTTGTCGCCATCTTTACTTGCTTTTTTGAAAGCATTAACAACAGCATCTTTTTTAGCTTGGTCTAAATTTGCTCTGCAAGAAATTGTATCGTTATAAATTCCTGGAGTCATAGCGATGGTTCTTGTTTTTTCGGAGAAGAGTTTATCATCTTTATACCAAGGAGTGCCTTCTTTATTGTAACCATTAGCATATCTAATATCCATAAATCCAAAGGCAGCATCAACTTGACCATTCATAACAGCCGCTAAAGCAGCATCGTAACCTTTAGTTTGAAGACCTTTGATTTGTCCTTTTTTAGCATCTGGTTCACCATCAACAATGGTCATACCATCTTTATTTAAAGTTTCACTATCAGTAATGGTACTTGCATAATCTTTTCCCATCCAGACCTTTCTATTTTCTTCTTTACTTAAATTGAATAAGAAGAATGAAGGATATAAATAACCTGCCCCACTAGTTTGACCTTGAATAGCAACAGTTTTTCCTGCGAGTTCGTCAACAGTGATTTCGCCATCATTATTAGCATCTAATGGAGCTAATTTTTTAGCAGCTCTTTCGCTATCACTTAATGAGAATAAAACTGAATTATAGAAAGTAACTTTATTTTCATCACCAGAAGTTTGCTGACCAAGATAGGCTTTTTTATCAGTTGAACATTTATAGTCTGCACTATTCATATTATCAACCATGGCTTTTCTATTTTCTTCGGTTTGTGCACCATTTCCTGTATCGTTTTGAACTTGATAACCATCACGAGTTGAAGTAAGTAATAAATCAACTTTCCCTGGTTTTTCAACTTCACTTTGAGCATATCCACTAGCTGTTAAAAATCCAATATCAATTTGATCACTATATAAAGCTTGGGTAACAGCGGCATAGTCAGTTCCAGTGGTAATTTCATAGTCATAATTTGGTTCATATTTCTTTAAAATTGGAACCAAGGCTTTAGCAGAAGTTGCTAGCGCTTGAGCATCTCTACTTGGAACGAATTGGATAGTAATTAAATTAGTATTATCGTTCCCTCCACATGCAACTAAAGTGCAAGCACTAAATAAACAAGCAGCACTTAAAGCTAAAATTTTAGTTTTTCTCATAAACTCAATATCCTCCTATATAAGAAAAAACACGATGTGGACAATAAAAAAGGGGCTAAAAGCCCACATAATTTTCATGATAATTTACATAAACTAAGAAAGTATTAAATAACTTCATGTTCCACATACTCTAAAATATTAGGGGTTTTAAAGTATGATTTCAATAGATAAAACGATTTTAATTTTATTTTAATAACTACTAATAAATCACCTAAAAAACAACTAATATTAGTTTTTTTAAAAAATCGTTACGGCACTGCAAAAATTGTTAAGTTAATTTTTGCAGTGCTTAAAATTTTATTTATTTTGATCTTTAAATAAATAAAGAAGATAGCCATAGCCTTCTTTTGCCATCTCTTCTAATGGAATAAATTTAATTGATGCACTATTTATACAATATCTAATGCCACTTGGAGATTCTTCGTCGCCTTTAAATACATGACCAAGATGAGAATCTCCTACCTTACTTCTAACTTCGATTCGATGCATGTTATAAGAAGAATCATCTTTATTTACAATTAAATTTGTATCGATTGGTCGTGCAAAAGCTGGCCAGCCACAACTTGATTCGTATTTATCAAGAGAAGTAAATAAAGGTTCACGAGATACAATATCTACATAGATTCCTCTTTTAAAATGATCAAAATAAGTATTATTAAAAGGATGTTCAGTATTTGAATTTTGAGTAACACTTTTTTCAAGTGGATTAAGAGCGTTTATTCTTTCTTCTTTATTATCCATTAAATAATAATAAGGATTTATTCTTGATTTAAATTCTTTAATTAAGTAAGCAATATTTAAATGACAATATCCATAAGGATTTTTAGTTAAATATTCTTGATGATATTCTTCAGCTTTAATAAAATTATTAAATTTTTCTAATTCAACATAAAATTCTTGATGATTATGTCTTTCAAATTCAAAGATTAAATTTAATAATTCTAGGTCTTTTTCATCTTTATAATAGACACCTGTTTGATATTGACTTCCCTTATCATTTCCTTGTTGATTTTTCTTAGTTGGATCAATTGCAAGAAAATATAGAAACATTATATCTTGTAATTTAGTCTTAGTCTCATCATATATTACTTCGATTGCTTCTTTAAAATTTGTAGTTCCACTACAAACTTCTTCATAAGTTACACTTTCAAGATCTTTTCCATTTACATATCCGGAAGTTGCTTTATCTACTCCATATAATTTTGTAAATAAAGCTTCCATTCCCCAAAAACATCCGCCAGCTAAATAAATTACTTTTTCTTTCATAAACTTACTCCTTTAATTAAATATTACATAAAAATAATTATTGACCAAAAAAGATGCATTAAAAATTTAATAACTATGGAAGAAAAACTATTTTAAAATTTTCCAATAAAGAGTTTTGTTAGAGACGATACGCTTGATATAGTTTTATTCTTTTAAAACTTTAATAGTGTTATTAATGGTTGTTTGCCCTAAATTTGTTATTCAACAATTTTGCCAACTGTTAATTTGTTATCTTTTTTTATAGTTTTATATAACTCAGTTATATAAGAGTTCAACTTTTAAAGCCCTTTGCCATCTTTTCCACCATTTGAACTCGAATTTTTGCACACGAAACCCCAATTTCAACCCGTAATATTGGTATTATTACTTCTAGTATTCCCTTCTTCTTGTTCATAGTGGGAGTCGAACCTTCTTCTAAATACAAAACTTAATATTATTCTACCATTAATCAAAAATTAAAAAATTACCGAAAAACATCTTTTTTATCATAATAATTATCATTTTACACGATAGGCGGCCTTTCGTGTGGCTTTCGTGTAAAATTGACCTTTCGTGTAACCATGGGCTTGTTTGCACCCACCTGGCATTTTCCGTGTGCTTGTTGAATGCTATTTTGATCAAAATTTACTATGATTACAGCTAATTTTTCATCATTAGAAGCTTATAAAATGCCTAAAATATGCAAAAAATGGCAATTTTAACCAGCACACAACAAAAAAAGTGATGATTTTATGGATTTTACCATTGTATCATCACTGTCGTTCTTTAATGTGGAGAAACAACAAGTATGATTCAAAATGGCTAAAATGCTATAAATCTAATAACAACTTTAATAGACTGGTGGATGATAAAAACTATTTTTTTAAAGACAACTCTAACTCATCTAAATTTCCATTAAACAAATTATCTATATTTTGCTCGATTGCTTCAATTGGATAATCCCACCATTTAAGGTTGAGTAGTTTTTCTATTGTTTTGTCATCGAAACGTTTTTTGATTACTCTGCATGGATTCCCAACAGCAATTGTATATGGCGGTATATCTGATCCAACGACTGAATTTGCTCCAATAACAGCGCCATCTCCAATATGGACTCCAGGTAATATTGTTACATTTTGACCTATCCATACATCATTACCGATAACGGTATCTCCTTTAATTGGCATTTTATCTAAAGATGGTGTGAATTTTTGAAGATCTCTTGAAAAGATATTAAATGGATAAGTCGTTAATCCGTTCATAAAGTGATTCGCACCATTCATGATAAATTCTACTCCTGCCCCTATTTGGCAGAATTTTCCAATTATCAATTTATCTCCAATAAAATCATAATGATGTGTCACATGCTTTTCAAAAAGGTCTGCACCTTTTTTGTCGTCATAATATGAATAATCACCAACAACAATATTTGGATTTGAAACGCAATTTTTGATATAGCATATCTCTTCGATTTCTGGATTTGGGTATTTTGCGTCTTTTCTTAATCCTGATAATTTATCTCCACATAGTGGTTCGAGGCCAAGATCTGGTCTAGATAAGCCATATATTTCCATAAGTCTTAGAATTTTATCATGGCTCATCTCGTTAATCCCTTCTTCGATTTTATTGATAGTAGATCTAGAAGTATAGCCTAAAGAATCAGCCATTGCTTGTTGAGACATTTTGTTTCTTATTCTTATATTTTTTAATTTCTTTCCAAATTCTTTCTTATCCATAATCTACAAACTCCTTATTATTGAATCGCATATTGCTTCATCTTCCATTTTCGTAATAGCAAAGACCTTTTTACCCGCATAATTTAATGAAGCGCCAAGGTGAAAAACATCATTTTGGTCAATAACTAAAAATCTATCATGATACTTATCATTTATGAACGTTGAACAATCTCCATATTGTGCATTGAAATCCAAAACTTCTTTATTGGATAGTTTCGCTTTTGACGAATGATAAATAGATAATTTCACGCCTTGCTTTTTATATTTTAGAAATTCCAATGCTTTGATATCTGCATAAGCATCAATAAGAATGATAGAAGTATTAGCGTTTGAAATAATATTTGAAATGAATGATTTTGCGTCAAACATTTCTCCATCAAAGAATACTTTTTCTTTTTCTAGATTTGTTTTTTCAATTACTGATAATCGCTTATCTATCGAGTCAACTTTGTTAATTAAATTTACATAGTTTTCATTAGTTATCAATGTTCTATTCTCATTAATTACGTAACCTTTTAACAAATATTCTTTCAAAACACTATTAGCCCATTTTCTAAACATAATTCCATTTTGCGAATGTACTTTGTATCCTAAAGGAATAATCACATCTAGATTATAGAATGAAACAATATATGTCTTTCCATCATTTCCAGTAGTTGCATTTTTTGCAACAACTTGATTAACATCTAAATTATTTTCTAAAATTACATTTTTAATATGTCGAGATATAACTGATTTATCTCTGCCAAACAGCAAACACATATCAGCCAATGAAAGCCAAACTGTATCCTCACTAGGTGATACATTAACATCCAGTCTAACTTCATCGTTTACAAAAGTGACAATTTCATATTTCATTATGTGCTAGCTCCTTTATCCTAATTATCATAACATATTTGATAACACAATCTACATAATCAACATTGTTTTCACTTCTTTTTCCATATCCCACCATTTGTTTTATTTAGTTGTCGAGACTCAAGTCATAATAACAACTTTGATACACTTCTATCATCCTACTTTCTGATTCCGCTAGACCAAAAATAAGAAAAATGAACATTTTCATCCCAAAAAAGAAAAAAACTCTGATGCTTAGCGCATCAAAGTTATTGCTTTTCTTATGCCTACATACTACACTTTTGATACATTGCACACCCTTACAACGGCAACAACGGCAACTTTTAGGATTAAAAAAAGGATGGCTGTCGCCCACCACCCAATTCAGTTTAAGGAGGTCCTCACAGAACCTTAATCTTGTCTACTTACCTCCTTATCTAGGTTTTTAGATAGCTTAGTGTAAACATAATCATATTTAACATATGTTTTTCCACCAAAATTCTTGTTATTAGATGTTTTTAAACCATATGGATTGAAACCTAATTCTTGGCCTTTTAAATCTTCTTTAGCATCAGTGTTTGAAACAACTAATTCGCTTATAAACAAAGTATTAGTTGGCTCTCCTAAATAGGAATTCATATAACTCTTCCATTCTTTCCATTGATGATAGGTAAGCATCCTCTTGAAGCATGTGGTTGACATCGTCTTCACTCGTTTCACAAGGGTTCTCATCGTAGGCTTTTTTGTTTTTAAGGTAGTTAAGAGCTTCCTTTAAGATTTCTTTTTTAATCTCTTGTTTTATCATCGTGTTTTCTCCTTCTTGAAGGTGTATTTCTTTACCCTTCGCACATATATACATCACTCTAAAAACACACGATATCAACTACATTTTTGAGGTATTTTTAAGTATTTTAAAGAATTATGAAATAACCATAAAACTAAAAAACACTGCAAAACTAAGGCTTTTTACAAAGAAACGATTTAATTCAGTTTTTGAGATTTTCAGATTTTCAAAATATGCGGCTCGTATTTTTCGTGAGTCCCCCCTTGCTCGGTACCCCAAGGATAATTTAAAGGCTACCTGGGGGAGGGAACGTTCAAGATTATTTCAAAGTCATTAAAAAAGATGTAAATGTTAGGATAGTTTTGTAGGAAAATCGCGGTCAAAAATGTAGGTTTCTTACGATTACTATCCTTTTTTGATACACTTACGAAAGGAGGTGCGTCAAAATGCGGATAGATGTTAAAGAAAGGATGATTTACATGAAAAAAGAAGGCATTAAACCAAATTATGCGGAAATTGGAAGGGTTTATGATTGTGATTATAGAACAGCTAAAAAGTTTTATGAAAATAATGATCAGCCTTCCAAAGGATGATCAAACCATCAAAACTTGATGATTATAAAGAGATTATCATAGAAAAAATAAACATGTGTTGTACAGCTAAAGCAATATTAAAATTTATTGAAAAGAAAGGCTATAAAGGAAAGTACAGCATATTACGTGATTTTATAAAAAAATATAAAGATGAAGAAATAAAAAAGGCAACGATGAGATTCGAAACAAATCCAGGTCTTCAAGCTCAAGTCGATTGGAAAGAAGAATTAACGATGGCAAGTCGATCTGGGGAATTATTCGAGATTAATATATTCCTGATTTTGTTAGGCTATTCCAGAATAAAATATATGGAATTAACACTCGATAGAACTCAAGATACGTTGATGCAGTGCATGATAAATTCATTTGTCTATTTCGGAGGCGTTCCTAAAGAAATCTTGTTTGATAACATGAAAACCGTTATAGATAAATCAAAAACCATATATCAAGATGCGGTTGTTAATGAAACATTTTATGAATTTTCTAAGGATATGGGTTTCGAAGTTCGTGCATGCAGAGTATTTAGGCCTCAAACAAAAGGCAAAGTAGAAGCATGTGCAAAACTAACTTCAAGACTTGCGCCATATAATAAAGAGTTCGATACTTTCGATGAGTTAATTGCAATTGTTAAGGATGTTGTGTTTGACATTAATACTGAAATAAGTACTGCAACACATGAAAAGCCAATTAAACTTTTGGAAAAAGAAAGAGAATACTTACATCCATTACCTAAACAAAGCTTCATCGATAACTACTTCACCAAACCAATACAAAGAATCGTTACTAAAGAGAGCATGATTACGTACATGAATAATAAGTATTCTCTAGATGTTAAGTATATAGGAAAAACAGTGAATTTAGAAGTTGAAGGGGACAAACTGCTTATCATTTTCAATAATAAAATTATTCAAACCCATACAATTTCGAATAAGAAATTTAATTACAAAGAAGAAGATTTAATTAGAATCCTAAAATCTGATGCTATGAAACATAAAACCGAAGATGAAATCGAAGAATTTGCAAAAATTCAATTAAAAATTTATGACTCAATTTAAGGAGAAACCATGTCAAATTACATACAATTATTAAATAATTTAGATCGACTTGAATTAACAAAAATTAAGGAAATTTTGCCAAGTTATCTTGATGCCGCCATCAAAAACGAAAAAACAACAACCGATGTTTTAAAGGAATTAACTGATGAAGAAATCAAGTTTAGAGAAGAAAGGGCGAGAATAATCAATTTAAAGATCTCTCATTTTCCATCTCATAAAACAATTAATGATTTTGATTTTTCTTATCAACCATCAATAAATAAAGCTCAAATACTAGATTTATTGAGTTTAAGATTTATTGAACAATGCGAAAATATCTTATTTATAGGATCTTCTGGAGTTGGAAAAACTCATTTAGCAATCGCACTTGGAATGGAGGCTTCTTCTAAAAGATATTCTACCTACTTTATTCATTTCAATGTCTTAATGGATAAATTCAAAAAAGCGGCAGCAGAAGGAAGGATACAGGCACTTGTAAAACATTTTACAAAGTATCGAATTTTAATCATTGATGAAATTGGATATTTACCTATTGAAAAAGAAGTTGCAAATGGTTTCTTCCAATTAGTTGCCGCAAGATATGAATCTAAACCATTAATTTTAACAACAAATCAACCTTTAAGTAGATGGGGTGATATTCTTGGAGATTTTACATTAGCAAATGCTTTAATCGATAGATTGGTTCATCATTCTCATATTATAAAAATAACTGGCCATTCATATCGACTTAAAGATAAAACTTTATATGAGGAAGGAGCTGAGACAAGCGCACTTTAATACCTACATTTTTGACCGCCATATAACTACAATTTTATGTTGACACTTACAATTAAATGCAATCGAATTAAAGGAGGGAATTCTTCACTATGTTAAAAAGGATTAGTTGCGATCAATTCCTTGAAAATGGCGTTAAAAGACCACCGTTTGAATTTAAAGATGGACTAAATACCATTTTAGGAAACGGGCAAAATTCAAACTCAGTAGGAAAATCTACTCTTTTAATGATTATCGACTTCTGCTTTGGCGGAAATGATTATGTCGATAAAGAGAAAGACACCCTTGAGAATATAGGCGACCATAAGATCAACTTTGAATTTGTTTTTAATGGTAAGAGTTACTATTTCTACAGAAACACAATGAGACCAGATCTCGTAGCTCAATGTGGCCCTGAATATAAGGGTGGGCAATTGATGAAAACTGAAACCTTTAAAAAATGGCTTCTTGAAAAGTATCAATTAAATGAAACTGGATTAACCTTCAGGCAATGTATAAGTAGATTCTTTAGAATCTATAATAGAAACACTCATAATGAATTGCGTCCTTTAAATGCGACAGTTAGAGAAGATGACAAAACAGGAATTATTTCCTTGCTTCGCCTCTTTAATGAATATTCGGAAATAGATAAATTTGAGAGAGATGAAAGATATGCTTATGAGAATAAAATAGCATTCGATGCTGCTAGAAGATTAAATCTTGGTTCTATTGCCTCAAACAAAACAGAATATAACGATAATAAAGTAGAGCTTGAAAGCTTAAACAAAGCTTTGAAAGAGCTTATAGAAGATAACGACCTCGGCGTTACCGATGTTGATCTGGTAAGAGCTAGGGAAAAGAACGAATTGGATTCTCGCAGAAGAAAGCTCAGAAATCAAAAACGATTGCTTCAGAAAAAGCTTAATGATATTAACTTCGATAAAGACTATCTCGACAAGGACACAATAAGTGGCATTCAAAAGCTCAAAGAATTCTTCCCTAATGAAGAGTTCAAAGAAATCGAAGATATAAACACTTTCTATAAAGAAGTTAAGAGAATTATTAAAGCTGAGTATTCTGATACAAATAAAGATGTTTTGGACATGATCGCAATTATTGATAAGGAAATCGATGAAATCACCACTACACTCTCCGAATACAAAGAAGCACCAACTGTGACTCAAAGCGTTTTAGATAGGCATGCAGAACTAAAAGCTAGGATTAAAGTTCTTGAAGAATCCATTAGCAACTTTGATAAAAAGGAACAATTCACAGCTGAATATAATAAACATTCTGAATCATTGAAGACTGTTGTTGCCAAGCACACAAACATTATTCAAAGCGTAATTAACAACGATATGACGGTTTATAACAATAGTTTCTTTGATGGTTCAAGAATTCCGCCTCATTTAGAAATAAATGGTCTTAATAGCTATGCGTTTTATACTCCTGGTGATACAGGAACAGGAACTAGATTCAAGGGCGTAGTCTTATTTGATTTATCAATTCTTAAAGAAACCAAGGTGCCGGCCATTGCACATGACTCAATTATTTTCGGTAATGTTAGTCACGATACAACTAATATTCTTTTCAAACTATATAACCAGGTTACGAACAAGCAGGTTTTTGTTGCTTTTGATGCTCCAGACGATGAAGATGAAGAAACCAGGAATCTTCTTTACGACCGAAAAGTTGTCCAGTTATTCCCTGGTCCAAGATCGCTGTTCGGAAGACAATGGAACAAATAAAAAAAGAGGCTTTTTGTGAGAAAATACCCGCAGAAAGCCTTTCTTTTTCTTTATTCCTTTACTTTGTAATTACCACTCATGATGTCGCTAGAAGCAATCATATCATATTCCATTTTGGAATGCTCTGCTAATTCCATAGCAGCTGTCGCCTTAGCTTCCACAACTCTATCATCAATCTTGTTATCACCTTTGACTTCGATAATTTCAACTGAACCATCTTTGTAGAAAACAAGAATGTCAGGATAGTAATTACGAATAATATTAGATTCTGGGTCCACGTATTGAACAGAGAGTCCGTTTTCAGAACCAGTAAACATGCCAGTAAAATAAACTTCTTTAACTGAATCAGCTTTTAATAATTTGAAGAACAGTTCTTTTTCTGGCTCGGAGTCAAATACATATCTGTCAGTATGGAAACTTTTTTTGGCCCACCTTTCAATAAATGGGCTGTTTCTTTCAATGGTCAAATTTTTAGTAGACCTAAAGATGAAATGATCTTTATCTTTTGGATATTTGATAAGAGGTACTTCTTTAGAAATCGTTGTTGTGTCTTCTTTAATATTAAACATAAAATGGAACATATCTGGAATTAATCTATCGTAGAGGACCCCATTATATTTAGAAACAATTTCAGTAATTTCATCTGACTTACCTGTGCTTTCTAAAATTTTCTCAATTTTGAAAGGATCCTCATTTAAATAGCGGCTAATTTCAAAAATTAACGAGTATTTTGAATATGGTCTATTATCACTTGAAGTGAAAGTACTTCTACTTTCTCTGTGAGTGTCATCAAGGCCCATCTTAGTAATCACAGCAGATTCATATCGCTTTAATTCATCTTCTTTGATGTTAAAAACAAAAGGAACATGTTCAATGTCTCTCTTTTCAAGAGTGTATGTTCTTCTAATTTCTTCCAAATTAAGTTTCTTGACAGGCTCAACAATGCGAATGAGATATTCCATCTTCTCTGGTCCTTCACGTTTTGTGACTGTCTCAATATCCACATTAAAGTTCTTTTTAAGCTCGTCATTTAAAATTTCATAATTATCTTTTGACAAGAAAACATGTGCCAACAATTGTCTATCAGTAATACTACGTAAACACCTCATTGTGGATTGAAGCACAAAGACTCTTGATTTAGGAGAACGGAATAATGCTACCGAGAACAATGATCGACAATTCCATCCTTCTCTGCCTTTATTAACAAGTAAAAGAACTTGTTTTTGACTACCAACCGTACCTATTACATCTAAGTTATTAAAATCTTGGATATCAGCATCTTTAGTAATTGTAGAATCGCCGACATTAACTAGAATAGTCGACAGGTCTATTCCTAGGTCGTTTAAAATACCCTCTACCATTGGTTTAATTTCATCCACTACTTCAGCAATCTCAGCTCCGAAAATCGCAATTTTTGGTTTTAAACCTTCATACAATTCATCGCCATGATATTTGAAGAAATCTGTTAATGTCTTTCTTAAGAATTCCTCGTTTTTAACATTTTCATATGCTGTTATTTCGACTTGTTTTAAGTATGCGTTATCAATAGCTTTTTTAAGACCATACGAATAAACAACTTCAGGAAGGACTCTATTTTCAACATAAGGAGTACCTGTATAGTTGTAGCACGCTACAAGCTTTTGAGAATGGCTTTCTAAAACTTTAGCTATTTCATTAATTGTATATCTAAGGGATGTTTCTTTGGTCGTATCAGATAAAGAGGCTTTTAAATCTGTACCGAATAAGTGATGGGCCTCATCAACATAAACGCCAAGTTGGCCTAATCTAGTGATTTTTTCAAATCTTTGATTAACAGTAACTTCACCATTATCTCTTAATTCATCAAGTTCACTATAGAGGTCCTTAGTAAAGTCATCTAGTCCTTCCAAATCTAGTGTGATTTGTTCGTTCATTAATCTATCTACAGCAGACTTTTCTTTATGAACTTTCTTAATGATGATCTTCTGAGTGTTCGAAACAACAATGTTGAAATCACTGCCATCAATCGTATTTAACGTTGTTGATGTGTCATCCAAATAATGGAATTTGAGATTGCCAACAAGGAATGATACATATTCGTTAGGAATAACTAATTTTAAGTCGAATGATTTAATCTCTCTAAGCGACTGTAAAACTGTTTTATCTGGTGCGAAAACTAAGGCATTATGACAGAATCTAGGATCTTTAGGAAATTTACTAGCAAGAATGAATTCGTAGAAAATACAAGTAGCCATCAAAATGGTTTTGCCTGTACCCATTGTTAAAGCGTAGATGTAATTAGGATAAGATTGATCTTGGTTACGAAGAGTATCAAATACATCCTCATACACATCAGCTGTCATATCGTCAAATAAACTAGTTTGAAATATCTCGGTTCCGCTTTCATTTTTGGCAACAAAGCCGCCTCTACTTTCAAATTTATTCTTATGATTGTACCAATCAGCAAACATATCTTTTACCTTTTGGTTATCCATGTATTCTTTAACAAAGACATACATTTCAAGTGCTTCAAATTGAGGAGTTCTCAAAAACGCCTCAGATCTTATGCTTTTATCGTTATAATCAAGAATCTTCTTAGAAACATCTTTGAAGTGTCTTCTTATGGAAGACTTTTTATCTTCGTAAAATTCTCTTAAAGCTTGATAAAACGGATAATCGTTTCTCTGCTTCTTTGCCATTTTACTTGACCTCAACTTCTAAAGATTCTGATAATAAATCAGTAATTTTTACTTTAATTCTTCCATGATTCTTTGGAATGTTATATCTTCCTTTAACTAGATCGTTCTTTTCTGGAATGTCAATAATTTGTGGGTTTAGTGTTTCACCATTATAGTTGTAGTCAATCATAATGGAATCCACTAATTGTCTCCACTCATCAACATTTTCTTTTTGGATAGATAATTTTTGTAAAAGATTCATTGGATAAAATTCTTTGATTATTAAATCATCATGCTTAAGTTCAACTTTTGCAGTTGCCTCACGTTTGAATTCAAGAGCAGATTTGTCTCGGAGAATATCCACGATTTCAACATCAATTCTGAATGTCCCAACCATCTGCTCGAATCCGGCTTTTAAATCAGGCTCATGTCCCATGCAAACCAAAGTTATCCTATCGACTGGATCGTTTGGGCTCTCTTCTTTTCTTTTTTCATAGGTTTTATAAGGCAAATTAGCAACTAACTCCCCTAAGTCAGCCTTTGTTGCAATTCTATTAACAGGAAGGATTTTAACATTTCTGCCGTCTAGTTCGCCATCAAAAACACTTGATTGTCCGAACGGTTGAATATTAAGGGCTTCAATCAACAAATCTTTTGCCTCTATAGGATTTCTAAAGAAATCGTAGTTGTTAACATTATAAACATCAAAAGATGATTTGTCCTCCAATATGCCTTTTTCCTTTCTTATTTTCAAAAGTCTTTTAGTTGTTATTTGAACCGAGCCCAAATTGATATCTGCACCAATAAATTTAATTCCCTTTTTCATTGCCACGGCCTGAGTTGTGCCACTGCCCATAAAACAATCAAAAACTATGCCACCTTCTGGGCAAGACGCATCCATTATTAGTTCTAGCAAACCTTCTGGTTTCTGTGTTGGATAGCCTTCTCTTTCATGAGCTGATGTGGCAAGCATTCCTATGTTTGACCACCAATCTTTAACATTAACTAAGGTGTAAGGTCCATTCCCATCGTGATCATCATAAAGTTTAACATTTTTGTTTCCGGTGCTGTAATCCAACCCCATGTATGATTTTTCTTTTAGTGTTTTGAAGTAAAAATCTTCAGTTTTAGCATAGAAAAGAATCGTGTCGTGTTTTTTTGCATAGGTACCATCTCCAGCACCTCCCGACTTATAACACCACGCAATTTCATTAATAAACTTATCAGGTCCGAACACCTCGTCCATTAGGCATCTTAAGTGATGCGATTTGTGCCAATCGCAATGCAAGTAAATAGTACCTCTATCACTTAGTAGCTCCTTGAGAAGTACCAAACGCTCATACATGAATTGAAGATACTCGTCGTTCGTCCAAATATCACCATATTGTTTTTCCTCAAAAACATTATTGTCATTAAGGATTTCACCTTTACCTTTTAATTTTATTTTCTTTTTGTAATCTGCTTTTGAATCAAACGGTGGATCAATATATATTAAATCTATTTTTCCTCTATAATCCCTAAGTAGGTGGCTCATAACTTGAAGATTGTCACCCCAATAAATTTTATTAATCCACCCATTTTCATCAGGTTCACCATATCTCTCTTTTAATTGAGCAGGAAAAAACTGTGTAGATGTATATGGTCTTTTGCCAGTCCATCTCAGTTCCGGATATCCTTTGATAACAGGTTTCTTTAATTCAAAGATGTCCATTTGTTCGTATTTTTCTTCAGCCATTAATGCTACCTCCTTTTACAGAAGAATCTAAGATCACAGTTCTTACACATATTTAAATCGTTACACTGACCTTTAAAATTCTTCTTTTCAATTTCATTGACTATTTTATCAAAAGTTTTGATAGTTTCCTTAATATGTTTATCATCTTTTTTGAAAGACAGGTATGGATTTCCGTTCTGTTCGCTTGTGTAATAAACCTTCATACCACTAACTTTTATGCCATATCTCTGCTCAATTAAATAGGCATATACCTCTAACTGTCTTCTAACTCTTTCTACCTTCTCAATCTCTTTATTAATCACAGGTTTCTTTTCGGTCTTAAAGTCCAATATTTCATATTGTTCTTTATTATTGGTCACCAAGTCCACTTTGCCAGTGAGTATGTATTTCTTTTGACTTAATGTAATAGGCATTTCAGCATCGTGAATCGCTTCCCAATTTAACGATGCCTTTTCCACATATGATTTGACCTGATTTAAAGCAGCTTCTATTTGTGCTTGAGTCAAATAATAGTTATTTAGTTTAGAAGCTGTTTTATAATTTATTTCAAACCACTTATTAATGTTCTCTTCGGTAACAGTATCGATTTCTTTTCTTAAAACAGCTTTATGCACATCTTCGATTGTCTCATGAACCACAGTTCCGAATAAGGTAGAACCAATTCTTACTTCAGCGAATTCTAGCTCTTTAAAATACATGTATTGTGTTGGACATAACATATAACTATTTATATCTGTTGTGAAAGAATAAGAATTCTTAATGTTTGCAGCTTTAATATCCTCAAAATGGAATTTTTTGAAATCAGCTTTATATGGAAGTGCTTTATAAATGTATTCAAAATACTTGCTTGGCTCATTTTGTTTTGATGCATCGCAAAGCATCACAAGTAAAGATTGTGCTCTAGAAAAAGCCACATAGAAAAGTCTCCAGAAGTCGTACATTTTCATCATATCCAGTTCTTCAAAAGAACCTCTATCAGAGTAAATAGATATAATCTCTTCCACATCTTCGTTGTAGTTCTTTCTTGGGGTCGAACTTTGGGAGCCAACCACTACTACTGGGAATTCAAGTCCTTTTGATTGGTGAATAGTCAAAAAAGAAACGCAGCCACTAGGAGCGTATTCGCTTTCATCTTCGTATTCAGTAATTCCACCATCCAAAAGGAATCTAAAATACTGATCAAAAAGCTTTTTTATATTCTTTTCAATATTAGCTTTTGTTAAGACTGATATACCGTTTAAAAACTCAAATTTAACAAGTAATTTAATTAACAAGCCAACATTTCTAGTGGTTCTTGTATCGTGAACGCCCTTCTGCAAGTCAACTTCCAGCAGCTGTCTAAATGGCGAATATTCCAACATCTGATAAGCAAGACCTGAGAACGCATAGTTTGTATTGTCAAACATGTCCTTGTGAGCTTTGGCTCTATATTGAACCCATTTATATGCTTCTGCATTTTCTGGCTTTTTTAGCTCCTCACTAGCCACCCTTAAACATTTAATAAAGTAAGGTGCTACATTTTGATTAGCCTCACCCTTTTGTAGAGCTATCGCATACTGAGGGAATGTAAAAATCAATGTTCCAAGCATTGTCATTACTTCTTTTCTCTCAAAGAACATATTTGATCTTGGAGAATAAACAGGTATATTATTTGATTCTAAATAATCCGCTAAAGCTTTAACAGCTGGACTTTTAACTGAGCGGAATAAAAATGCTATTTGGTTTAAATCTTTTATTCTTCCTGAACCTAACAGATTATGTATTAAAGACAAAGTCTTTTCATTTATAAAATCAGCTTCTTTAGTGGAACATTGAATTACAGCGGGTTCCAAGCAATTATTTTCTTTTGCAGGGACTATTGTTTTAGGGTATCTGTACTTTTTCCAATCCCACTGATATTCACGGCCACTAGTTGTTTCCATCCATTCATTGTAGAAATCAACTATATCTTTGTGTGATCGATAGTTTTTAGTTAATGATACTTGTTTACAAGTTTTAAAGTGACTTGGAAATTCTAAGATATTTCTTACGGTGGCCCCTCTAAATCTATATATAGCTTGGTCATCATCTCCGACCACACAAATATTGTTATTCTTTTCGCCAAATAAAAAAGTCAGCTTTTCTTGAATGTGGTTGGTATCTTGATATTCGTCAATCATTACATAATCAATTGAATCCTGAATCTCTTTCTTTATATCAGGATAATTCAACAGCATTTTATACGTTTCAGTTTGAATTGATGAAAAATCTAAGAAGTTGTTCTCAATTCTTAATTCCTGATATTTCTTCATTAACATTCCATAGAACCGATGTGAAGTGTTGGCTGATCCAATAAGCCTCTCGCAATCAATAAGCTCTTCTTCAAGCCTATTAACATATTTCATGATGTCTTCACATCTATCCCAGAAAGAACCACCACTGATATAAACATCAAAGTTCTCGATGGAAGCAAAATCGTTAAAATGCTGATAAATAAAATATTGTTGATCGAATTGATCCTTTAACGAGAAGTTTTTCTTTAGATTAGTGAAAGCAATATGTTCTTTAAGAATTTTTAAGCAGATGGAATGGAATGTTCCTAAATACATCTCGTTAGGATTAAAGTCAATTCCGTGCTCGTCTAATGCATTTGACAAACGAGTAATCAATTCATGAGCAGCTTTTTCTGTAAATGTAGCAAAAAGGATTTTAGAGGGTTCAACCTTTTCATTAACAACCATGTTTAAAGCACGATTGATAAGGGTGAATGTCTTACCTGTTCCAGGTCCTGCAATAATTAGCAAAGGTCCCTTTGTAGTGTTGATAGCATCTAATTGAGCTTCGTTAGCAGATTTGAATTTAATCTTTGCCATATAAAATACTTTAATAAAATCTTACCACATTAAGTGGTTCTTAACTATTTATAATTGATTATTGTGTTAAAAACGATATGGGGTTCCCATAGGTATGAGGTGGGGTACCTATAGGTATATGAGGTGGTTCATCATAGGTATAAATGAAACCACTATTTTTTGCCTTCAGAATCGAACTAGCAAACCTGGAAATTACTCAAATATAACAAAAAATGAGGATTTCTCCCCATTTCTTGTGCTTTTTTATCGTAAACCTTTGTATCAAAGTATGTATACGATTATGGTACCCTGTATGGGATTTGAACCCATGCATGTATCCTTGAGAGGGATATGAGTTAGACCGCTTCTCCAACAGGGCATGGCATAATTATAGTAAAGTTAAATTTTAAAATAAATAGAATGTTAA
>Ga0256404_1005705_pt1 | contig 21643 bp, 17 predicted proteins | sample RumenRJG_01DNA_FD_185990 | JGI IMG/M metagenome (GOLD analysis project Ga0256404, IMG submission 185990) | Bovine rumen microbial communities from Lethbridge, Alberta, Canada - RJG_01 | ecosystem: Host-associated > Mammals > Digestive system > Stomach > Rumen | place: Canada: Alberta | collected...
GTCGCGCGTTACGTGATCCATGATAGCACATCGCGCCAGGACGCACGAATCGCGGGCTTTTGCATGCCCGCAGATGCTAGAATGTCGTCATGAACAACAGAGAAGCATGAAATCAAGGGGTGAATGCATGGGAGAACCAATGACACGTCGCGGCTTTCTCGGCCTGTCCTGCGGACTGACCGCGGCGGCGCTTGCCAGCTCCCTGCGTCCGCGGCTCGCGAGGGCAGCCGAAGACGGATTCTCGCTCTATGGCTACGTCGACGACAAGGACTTCGACCTGACGCTCGACAACTACGCCTCGATCTTCTGCGAGGGGTCGCTCGACATGCTGGCCGTCGCGGAGTCCGAGGGCGTCCTCGTGGTCAAGGGCAACCTGAGCTGCGGCACCGTGGGCGAGATCGCAGGACGCGTCGCATGGGGACTCGGCGGCGAGCCGGAGCTCGGGGCCACGTTCGCAGCCATCGGCGGCAACGTCACGCTGAACGACAACCCCGTCTTCCACGCCGTCTGCTGCGGTGCCGACACCCAGATCGGCGGCGCCGTCCTAGGATCGGGAAACCTGTTCACGGGCGACAAGCAGCTCAGCCACTGGAACTACGGCGCCATGGACCATCGTGACGACGGCTACACGTGGTATCCGGCGAGCCTGAGGGACTACAGCTCGATCGAGAACACCACGATCGTCTTCCCGGAGCTCACGGAGAGGCAGTCCAAGTCGCAGATCAAGACCGGCCTCGGAGCGCGCCAGGCCCTCGTGTGCAAGGTGCCAGGTCGCAAGGACATCGACTACTGGTCGTTCAAGGACGACTTCATCGTCCCGTGCTCACAGCTGCTTGCGAGGATGCCGCAGACTGGTACGTGGGCCATGGGTTCCCCGATCACGTTCACGCATCATCAGGTGGCCGGAGATCTCTACGTCAACTCGACCGACGACCTGCTCGTCCTCACGGGCGACGGAAAGAGCAAGATACAGGTCTGGAACGTCACCTGGGCTGCCGTGCGAGCCAAGATGAAGAATCACAACTGCTCGCTCTACATCGAGAACGTGCCGGAGGACGCGCAGTTCGTGATCAACGTCGTCGACTCGGGCAGCGTCGAGCTGCGACCAGGCTGGAAGTTCCGCATCAACGGCACCGACCGTCTGTGCTACATCGACGAGGACTACAGGGACGCCGCCGTGAAGAGGTTCGTCGACGCCTGCTCGCGAGTCTGCTGGAACTTCCCGAACGCATCCGAGGTGGTCCTGCCGAAGGCCACGGGCATCATGGACACGGGCACGGACCGCTTCGGCCAGAAGCCGGGCGACAGGGCCGAGTGGGGCACGGCCGGCCTCGGCGTGCTCCTGCCAGGAACGCTTCTCATGCCGAACGCGACGGCGAAGATCACCGCCGACACGAACGGCCACGTGCTGATCGGTGGCACCGGCACCTCGACGATCTCCACGTGGGAGCATCATAACGTCGCATGGCGTCTCCAGAGCTACTATTTCGACCGTGGTTACGCCGATCTCGTGAAGGACGTCGACGCACCGTGGCTGCCAAGGCTGGAAGAGAGGTAGCGACGGGCACGCGTCCGTCACACCACCGTTTCGGATAGGGGAAGGAATTCATGGAAGGATCGATGACACGGCGTGGCTTTCTCGGCCTGTCCTGCGGGCTTGCGGCCTCCGCGCTCGCAGGCTCCCTGCGACCACATCCGGCCCTGGCTGACGAGAGCGCCTTCTCGCTCTACGGATACGTCGACGACAAGGACTTCGACCTGACGCTCGACAACTACGCCTCGATCTTCTGCGAGGGGTCGCTCGAGATGTCGGGGCTCTGGGAGTCGGAGGGCATCCTCGTGTGCAAGGGCAACCTGACCTCTTCCAGCACGAGTTCGATCGCCGGCCGCGTCGAATGGGGCCTCGGAGGCGAGCCGGAGCTCGGAGCCACGTTCGTCGCCGTGGGCGGCAACGTCACGCTGGACGACATCGACGCCTGCTGTGGGGCCGACGCCCGGATAGGAGGCTCCGTCCTCGGGAAGGGCAAGCTGTTCACGGGCGACACGTCGAAGTTCCGCTGGAACTACGGCATCATGTATCCGAACGACGTCGGCTACACGTGGTATCCCGAGAGCCTGAGGGACTACAGCACGCTCACGGACAGGACGCTCGTCTTTCCCGAGCTCACGGAGAGGCAGGCCAAGTCCCAGATAAAGACGGGGCTCGGTGCCCAGCAGGCGCTCGTGTGCAAGGTCCCGGGCCGTTCCGACATCGACTACGGGTCGTTCAAGGACGACTTCCTCGTCCCATGCTCGCAGCTGCTCGCCCACCTGCCGCAGACCGGAACGTGGGCCATGGGCTCGCCGATCACGTTCACGCACCACGAGGAGGCAGACTGGTTCTTCGTCAACTCGACCGACGACCTGCTCGTGCTCACGGGCGACGGAACGAGCAAGATACAGGTCTGGAACGTCACCTACGCTGCCGTGCGTGCCGCTATGACGAATCACAACCTCTCGCTCTACATCGAGAACGTTCCCGAGGACACGCAGCTCGTGATAAACGTCGTCGACCAAGGTGACATCGAGCTCCGTCCCGGATGGAAGTTCCGCATCAACGGCACCAGCCGCCTGTGCTACATCAACGAGCCGTACACGGACGATGCCATGAGGGCGTTCGCCGATGCCTGCTCGCGCGTCTGCTGGAACTTCCCGAACGCCTCGAAGGTGACGCTGCCCGTCGCCACGGGCATCATGGACGAGGGCACGAACTGGTACGGCATGAAGCCTGGCGACAAGGCCGAGGACGGCATCGCCGGAAAGGGCGTCCTCTTCCCCGGAACGCTGCTCATGCCGAACGCGACGGCGGAGATATATGCCGACACGAACGGCCACGTGCTGATCGGCGGCACCGGTACCTCGAAGATTGACACCTGGGAGCACCACAACATGCCGTGGCGCATCCAGAGCTACCATTTCGACGCGGGCTTCGGGCAGCTCGTGAAGGGCGTCGACGCGCCGTGGCTGCCGAGGCCGGAACTGAAATAGCCGCCGATGGGGACCGTGAGGTCCCCATCTTTTTTTCGCCAGACGGGGACCTCACGGTCCCCATCTTTTTTCACCAGCGTCCGCGGAACCCCGGCATCTGCCAGTCGTCGTCCTCGCGCTCGCGCTCGAGCTGCTTCTGGCGCGCCTGACGCTCGATGAGGCCGAGCGTCTCGTCGAGCTCGCGCTCGGCGGCCGTGCGCCTGTCCTTCGCCCGCGACCTGCGGTCGTCCGACGTCGTGCCCTCGATGCCTGCTGCACGCACGTCGTCCTGGTACTCCTGGCGCTCGCGCGGCACCTCGCCGCGGTCGCGTATCGTTGGCTGCACCCCGAGCTCGCGGCTCTGGGCGATCCGCTCGCGCTCGTCTGCCGTGATGCCGCGCTCGGCGAGGCTGCGCTCGACGAAGGCTGCCTCGCCGTTCTCGAGGCTGAGGCCCTCCTCCTCGAGCGCCCCGTCATCGTCGTCCGTCGCCTCTTCCAGGACGTGCGCCATGTGGCGGCGCCTCTTGTCGTCGGTCATGGCCATCATCCCCTATGGCTCGTAGTCCGGGTCGTAGTATTGCGCCCACTCCTCGCCCGAGTACTCGTCGCCCGGCAGCGGGCGCCCGACGGCCGCCCTCACGGCGCGGTCGTGGTCGTACTGGTCGATGGCGTCCTGCACGCGCTGCTTGGCACGCCTGTCGTCGTCCGCGAGCTTCTGCCGCACGGCGTCGTCGTAGGCCTTCTGTGCCTTGTCGACGCGGTCATAGAACGGCTTCATGTGCTCCTCGAACGCCTTCTGGTCCTCTTCCTCGATGATGGCCTGGTACTTGGCATGGCGCTCCTCGGGGATCGACATGTGCAGGATGCGGTAGGCGGTGGCCCCCTCGCCGATGCCCTCGAGCGCGAGGCCCACGTGCGGCACGGCGTCGTAGAACGCGCTCTTGCGGCTCTCGATGTCTGCCACCCACTTCTCACGCAGCTCGCGCGCGACCTCGGGCGTGGCCTTGTCCGCCTCGCGCTCGAGCGCCTCTGCTATCCCGTCGTAGGCGTGCTGCCAGTCGGCCGCGTGCCAGAGCGCCTCGGAGCCGCGCTCGAGCGCCTCCTTGTGGTCGGCGTCGATGCGCTTCTGGAGCTTGTCCGCATAGTACCTGTCGTATTCGCGGTCGCCATCGCTCTCGTACTCGTCGTCCTCGAGCTTGACGCGGCGTTCCAGGAGCTCGTCGTTCGACGTCGCCTTGTCCTGTATCGCCGCGTCCATCTCGCGGACGTCGCGGCGCATGAGCACGTCCTCGCGCGCGTAGGCCGTGTCGCGGCGCAGCGCCTTCGGGAGGAGCCTCGTCGCGATGGCCTCGGCCTCGCGCGCCGCCTGTGCGCTGTCGGGGACGATGCCGTCGATCTCGCCGCGCTGCCAGCGGGGCCACCTGGCCTCGAGCAGCTTGGCGTAGCGGCTGGCGAACTCGTCTGGCATGTCGTTCATGAGCCGGTACTGCTGCCTGGCCTCCTTCGAGCCATGCATGCCGGCCTCGCGGCAGCGCCACATCGCCCAGAGCGCACGCCTCGAGTCGATGTCGGTCGCGCGCGTGAGCCAGAGCTTCGGGTGCCTGTCGGCGAGGTCGCAGACCTTGTGGTCGAACTCCCTGTCGTCGGTGCCGGGTATCCACCTGTCGCCGATGCCGGTGATGTTGTCGTAGATCCACGTCTCGATGTCGCGTCCGGTGAGCGCGCCCTTGCCCGGGATGGCACGGAGCGTCATCGAGTTCATGACGGGGTCCCCGAGGAGCTCGCGGGCCTCGATGGACGCCGGGTCGCCGCGGTTGTCCTTCGACCAGGGACGGCCCTGGTCCTTGTCCATGCCGACGTAGGGCACGTCGAAGTAGGGCCCGATGCGCCTGTGCGCCTCGTCCCTGTGCATGGCGATGTAGTTGATGTCGACGCCGCTGCGGTTGGGCGGGAACACGTGGTTCTCCATGAGGGGCATCATGATGCCCATCTTGCAGTACCTCTCGACCTGTTCGGCAAGCGGCGTCTTCGGCCTGTTCGTCGGTCCGAGGACGTAGTCTATCGACGCTCCGATCATCTCGCACCGCCGCCTAGAGCGAGGGCTGCCGGTCGCGCGTGATGGAAGGCGCAGGCACGTCGGCGAGGCTGCGGACTCGTGCGTGGGCGCCCGGGACCTCCGCCTCGCGCTTGGCCAGGCGCTCCGCCGTCTCGAGGTCGATGCGTCCGACGCCGATCCTGCCGTCGGTGCGGTCGCCGCGCGAGCCCGCGAGCCCGTCAGAGACGGAGCGCTGGGACGCGGGCGCCTTGCTGGCGCGCGCCTCCCTGATGCGGTTCGTCTCGTCGCGCTCCTGGAACTTCGCGCGCTGCAGCGACTGGCGCATCTGCGTGAGCGTCTGGATCTCGTGGTAGACGCGCTGCGTGTCCTGCGCGCGCTCGCGTTCGATCTGGTCGAGCGTCTTGGGGTCGAGCAGCGACTGCTCGATGGCCGATCTTCTCATGGTACCGTCCTTCCGTCTCAGCTACATTCTACAGCGAGTCCTCTGGCCCGTCATCCTCCGGCACGACCTCGGGCGCGTCGGCGAGCGCACGCGTCGCCTGCGCCTCGTCCCGTCCCTGCGCCGCCTGCGCCTCGTCATGTCCGAGAACGCACGCGCGGACGGCAGGCTCGAAGCGCTCCTGGTCCGTCTCGGACATCTTCCCGAGCTCCTTTGCCACCATGGCCACGAGGCTCTCGTCGTCAGCGTCGGGAAGCGTCTCCCTGATGTCGTGCGCGAGCGTCGGGTAGGGGCCCTCTCCGGGATGCTCGAGCGAGTCGATGATGCCGTCGGCGTCCGAGGCGGACCCGTCGAGGGCGGCGAGGTCGGACGAGATCGCGTTGGCGAGCCGGCCGCGCTGCGCCATCATCGTCGATGACGGGTCTGCGTGTGCCTCGCCCATGAGGTCGAGCTGGTGCATGAGGTCGCGCCCGAACGTCTCGTCGCGCTCGGCCGATGCCTCGGACGACGGCCCGAGGAGCTCCGGGTGCTCGTAGCCCGCGACGAGGATGGCGTCGACGAGCGCCGAGTCGCGCGGACCGTACTTCGAGTAGACCCGCTGGCGCGTGGCGGAGAGCTCCTGCTCGTTGCCGACGAAGAGCCTGCGCTCGGAGATGGGACGCCCCATGTCCTGCACGATGTCCCGCACCGTCTCGGGCAGGTCGTCGTGGTCGTAGGTCGCGCTGCCGTAGGTGTAGGCACAGACGAGGTTCTTGAACCCGCGCGAGAGCCGCTTCTGGTCGACCGGACGCCTCGGCTCGAACCTGTCCGTGAACGGGGCCTTCGTGCCGTCGATGCGCTCGCGCGCGAGGCCGTGCTCCCCGTCGAGGGCAAGTCCCACCGTGAGGCCGCCGGGCGTCTCGCGGACGTCGAAGCCCTGGTGCGGGCTCGCGTCTGCCATCGTGACGACGAGCGGGTCTGACGACTTGGCGAGGTACCCCACCGACTCGCCCGCGAGGATGCGCCTCGTTGCGACGTCGCGCACGAGGTCGAACGTGGTCTGGCCATAGCCCGCCGTGGCGGACTTCCACGCGGCCCTTGCCTCGGCCGGCGTGGTCCTGCCCGCGCGCACGTTGTCCCAGCTCGTGCGCAGCCGGTTGCACAGGTCCTCGGCGGTGTCCTCGGTGGCGGCGCGTCCCGGGCGCGTGGCGCCGGACATGACGCTGGCCGCCTCCGTGCGCGCCGCGTCCGAGATGGGCGCGGCCGCAGCCCGAGCCTGGGCCTCTGCCGCCGTGATGCCGGCGACGCCGAGGGCGTCCCTGATGTCCGGTCCCGGCGTCATGTGCCCGCGCGAGATGCCCTCGTCGACCGACTTTTTCGCACGGCTCGTGAAGTCGCGCGAGAGGTGCTTGCGGTGCGGCATGCCGAGCCTGTGCGCGGCCGTGGAGTCACGCGTCGGGTCGTAGCCGAAGATCTTCACGATGCAGCTCATCGAGACGAGCCCGACGAGGTAGGAGATGCTCTCGGCCGAGATGCCGTTGCTGTAGAGCTCGCCGAACGCGCGCATGCCCATGGTCGAGCGGTACGCCTTGAGGTCGGCGCGTGCGCGCCTGACCTCGCCGCGTGCCATGCGTGCGTCGGCGTCGTTCGAGACCGACCGCTCCATGCGCTGGCGCTGGCGCGCCTGCCTGGCGCCCACGACAGCCTCCTCGTCGCGTGCCCTGGCGTCGTCCTCTTCGCGCTGCCTGGCCATCTCGGCCGCGCGCTCCTCGGCCTCGCGTGCCTCGTCCGCACCCGTGTCGTCGAATACGGGCATCTGCTGGGTCTCGTCCATGTCGTCTGCCATCAGAGCTCGAGCCCCCTCTCTGTGTCCTCGCGCGCCTCGTCGACGTCCGCCTCGGCACGCTGGCGGGCCTCCCGCGCTGCCGCCTGCTCCCGTGCGGCCTCGGCCTCCTGCTCCGCCTGCTCCTGCTCTGCCTCCGCCTCCTGCCTGCGGCGCTCGGCCTCGTCGTCCGCCCTGCGCTCGGCGTCCTCGGCCTCGTGCAGCGCGTGCTGCGCCTCGAGCGTGTCGAGCGTCGCGTCGAGCGTCCGGCTGAGCGCGGCCACGGCCGCGGCCATGCGAGCGTCGTCGTCGGTGCGGCTCGCGGCCGCCGTGTCGGCGACGCCGACGCGTGCGCGTGCGATGAGCTCGCTGCCGACGGACTCGAGCCGGCCCCTCGCCGACGCAATGACGGAGGCGCACGAGTCGGGCAGGTTGCCGTCGGAGACGCCGAGCGAGATGGACGACTCGGAGAGCTGCTCGAACTGGTCCTGTACCCAGGCGAGCGCGGCGTCGCCGTCCTGCGACTCGTCCGCGATGCGCCGCTTCGCCTCGTCGATGGCCGCATCGGTCGCGTCGGCCCACCGGCCGAGCGCGAGCTTCATCTCGTCTCCCATGCGCGACGCGTCGGCGGCCGTGTCGCCGACGGCCTGCATGGCCCAGAAGTCGGCGATGCCCTCGACGTTCATCGTGTCCGTGCGTGCCTCGGAGAGCAGGTCGCCGAGGCTGCCGTCGCTGGCCGCGTCCATGACCGCGTCGACGTCTGGGGTCCCGCCCTCGGGCGCGAGGTCGAGCGCGACCGCGTAGGCGTGGGAGTGCATCCGCTCGGAGAGCTCGGACACGTCGTCGGCGTAGGACGACGCGAGCTCCCAGTCGCCTGCGCGCGCCGCGTCTGCCTGCGCGAGCAGGATGCGCCTGCGCTCCATGTCGGCCCGGTGCAGCCGCTCGGCCTCCATCTCGGCATGCGTCATGCGCATGACCTGCTCTTCCTGGTCGTATGCCTGGTCGTGTGCCATGTCGTCCTCCCTCATTCGGTGATGTCCGGTCCGTCTGCGCCCTCGAAGACTGCCTCGTCCGCGAGGGGCCGCACGAGCGGCGCGAGCGTCCTGCGTGCGTGGCCGATGTCGTCCGCGACCTCGTCCATCGCGGCGTCCAGGTCGTCCGCCACGCCGCCTGCCGCGGTGCCACGGACGAGCTCCCACTCGCCGACGAGGCGCGAGAGGCGGCCTGCCACCTCGAGGGCCTCGCCCCTGTCGCCTGCCGCCATGTCGGCGTCGAGCGCCGAGGTCTCGACCTCGCGCTCCCAGTTGGACACGGCGTCGGCGAGGCCGTCCTCGCGGACGTCCGCAGGCACGCGGTTGCCCGCGAGCTGGTCGAACGCGAACGACTGGGCGAGGCCGAGGATGCGGGCCCTGTGGTCCGCCGCGTCGTAGGCGTCCGTCTGCCCGAGCTCGCCGACGCAGCCGCGCACGGCGTCCGCGTCCTCTGGCTCGAGCCTGTCGATGATGTCCATGCCGTCCTCCCCTAGTCGACGGGCGTGCCGGTGTCGGCCGCAGGCGTGTCGTCCCTGCGCACGGGGACGTCCGCAGGCTGTCTCGGCTGCGTGACGGCCGCGTGCCGCTCCTCGGCGTGACGCTCCGCGGCCGGCGCCGCGACCCGCTGGCGCTCGGGCACGGGGACGGGCGTGCCCATGGCGGCGTAGTCGACGCCGGTGAGCGTGGAGACGGACCCCAGGCTCCGCCCGTCGTCGCGAGGTGCCGGCGTGGGCTCCGGGTCGTGCCGGGAGACGTCCATGACCGCGTCGATCTTCGCGTCCTCGACGCTCCTCGGCTCGATGGCCGCCGTCACGGGGCCGTCGTAGAGCCTGTCGCCGTGCTTGGCGTAGGTCTCGAGCTGGCTCACGGCGTTCTTCGGGGCGAAGGCGAGCACGTGCATCGACGATCCGCCGCGTCCCTCGTTCAGGAAGTCCTGCGAGTGCAGCGTCGGCATCCTGGAGACGGTCTCGAGCGCCTGGTCGTTCGGGACGATGTGGAACACGTCCTTCGAGACGTAGCGGTACTGCGTCGCCACCTGCTCGGGCGTCTGCGAGCCGCGCTTGACGGACGCGTCCCGCTCGAAGTGCGGACTCTCGTCGCCGTGGACGTTGCGGACGCGCTCGACCGGGATCTTGTAGGCGGCGCCCTTGAGCGTGTCGGCGAGCACGGCGATGGCCGGCGTCTCGGAGCGTGCCGCGCCGTCGTTGGTCTTGTAGTCGAGCGTGTGCTGGTAGATCTGCTCGGCGAGGCAGTTCGCCGCCCACACCTCGTCGCGCGTGCCCGCGAGCGTGAGGCCGAGCTGCATGGCGTAGCCGGAGACGCCGGTGTAGGCCGCCTTGGCGTGCGTCGCGAACTGCGTCGCCTCGTTCTGCTCGCGCGTGAGGTGCGTGGCCCCGTCGTCGGTGACGCAGCCGTCGCGCCAGCGGCCGTCGTCGTCGACGAGCCTGCTGCCGTCGACGGTGACGCCGAGGTTGCGGCAGTACTCGCTGACGAGCTTGGCCTCGCTGCCCTTGACGTGGGTGGCCACGCAGGCGTCGTAGATGGAGCGGACGTTGCCCTCGGCCGAGTCGTAGCGCAGCGGCGCCACGCAGGTGGCCGTGCGCTGCGCGTCGTGGATGACGGAGTTCACGTCGGCCAGCACGGCACGCCGTCCCGCACGCATGGCCTCCCCGTCGTCGAGCGCGTAGTCGCCCAAGGCCGCGCGGCCTGCCTCTGCGAGCTCTGCGGGGCTGTCCGCCGCCGAGCGCACGTCCTCGAGGTCCTTCGCGAGGCTGGGGTCGACGGACTGCGCGAGGCGCACGTCGAGGCCGACGCCGACTGAGAGCGGGTGCATCTCGTTCCCGTCGCGGTCGAGGCTGACGTGGCGCTCGTCCACGAGGTTCCGCTCGAACGAGATGGCCTCGCAGGCGTCGCGTCCCGCCTGGGTCTGCGGCACGTAGAGGCCGATGGTGTCGCCGTCGAAGTCGCCGCCGATGACGCCGGCCACGACGGGGTTCACCTGCACGCCGTGGATGGACGGCTCGACGTGGGCCTCGAAGGCGCGCACGCAGTCGCTCGTGAGGACGGGGTCGCGCCAGAGCACGACCGGGTCGCCCTCGCCGATGCCGAGGCGCGCCGCCTCGTCCGCGCCGACGGCGAGCTGCTCGATGTCGAGCCTCGGGTCGGGCGACCACGGCAGCGTCGCGGAGTGTCCGACGCGGCAGCCCAGCCCGTAGCGCTTGAAGACGTTGTCGTGCGACTCGAGGAGGTTCCGCCTGTCGCTCTCGACGATGCCGTCGAGCGCCGCCTGCGACTCGTCGACGAGCCTGTCCATGGCCTTGAGGTAGGGCTTCGGGTCGGCCGCTGCGGCAGCGGCGTCCCTGAGCATGCGGTAGCGCACGTCGTTCTCGGCGATCCTGACGTAGTCGCGCGTGCGGCCGGCACCTGCGTCGACGGAGCCGAACGAGCCGTCGGCGTCGTTGCCGCGCAGGCCGTAGGCCGGGATGCAGACGATGCCGGTGCCGTCGGGGGATGTGGGCAGCGGCACGCGGCTCGACTCGCCGCGCTCGATCGTGAGCGGCATGGCGACGGGCATGACGCAGGACTCGCGCGGGAGCTTGCGCGCGTTCGCCGTCTCCTCCTGCACGCGGAAGAGCGGCTGCGTGCTCACGCGCCCGTTCGGCTGCGCGTGGCGGAACCCGCAGCCGACCTCGCCCGTCTTGGTCATGTAGACCTCGGCGCCCGCAGGCACGTCGAGCGAGAACGTCGGGTGGTCGTCGACCGAGGGCCTGTCGGTCACGGACCCGTCGGGCCTGAGGTCGAGGCCGACGACGCGCATGGCGTCGCGCATGACGTCGAGACCGCCCTCGTTGCCCGCGAACATCTCGCGCAGGAGGCCGTCGGCCCCTGCCGAGGCGAGGCCCGCCGTGAGCTGCCAGCCGACGAGGCGGCCCCTCGAGTCGTCGGTGTCGTAGACGCTCGACTTCTCCTCGACCGTGTGCGACTGCACGACCATGTGCAGGTCGCACGAGCCGCCGGGCACCGTCTCGGCGGTGCCGTCGGGACGCGGGATGACGAGGTCGTGCGGCGAGGCCATGCCCTCGCGGGCGGTGCCCGCGTTGCCGCGCGAGATGAACGAGAACGGGCTCATGACGAGGGAGAGCTCGGGGTTCGCGCGGAAGAGGTCGCGCTGGGCCCTGATGCCGAGACGCTCGGCCTCCTCGTCCGCCATGTCCGGGTCGACGACGAGCGAGACCAGGCCCTTGTTGCCGTGCGTGTCGGAGAGCTTGTCGTTCACGCCGAGCGGGCGCATGCGGCCCTCCCCGTCGGGCACCTGGTAGCGCTCGGCGAACGCCTTCGAGACCACGATGGCGTCGTCCTGCTCGAACCCGCCGAAGGCCATGTGCGCGACGCGCACGGGCTTGGTGACCTCGATCGCGCCCATGACGTTGGACGTGCCGAGCTGCTGGCGCAGCCACGTGTCGTGGTCCTGCTCCGCGAAGAGCGGGTCCTTGGTGAGCGGCGCCCGGTCGTTCGGGTCCGCAGAGCGCACGATGTGGCCGTCCTCGCCGACGCTGGCGCCCTCGACGAGGGTCTTGTTCACGCCCTGCGCCGCGCCCTGCGCGGTGATCGACTGGTCGAAGATGCCTGCCGTCTGCGGGTTCGACATGCTGGACATGTCGGTGAGGCCGCACCTGATGACGGCGGCGAGCTCCGGCTTCGGGCAGACGTCGCAGGTGAGCTCCGCCGCGTCGGCGTCGGGGTTCTCGACGTGGGTGATGATGGCGTAGGTCGAGCTGCCGTCGTGGGTGGCCGCGTCCATGTGCACACGCCCGCGCTCGGTCGCCTTGCGCACGGCGTCGAAGCGCGTATCGATGTAGCGCCCCTCGCCCGGCGTCACGCGCCGCTCGTCTGAGGGGTGCGTCTCGCCGACGAGGCCGGAGGCCCACACGGGCGCGAGCGACCCCGCCGATCCCACCTCGGCGATGCCGGACTCCGAGGTGCCCTCGCCGCCGCCGAGCTGCGAGAGGCTGCGCGAGACCTCGTGGCGCATGCCCGCGAGCACGCGGTCGAGGTCGCTCGTGAGCACCATGCGCTCGTAGACGCTTTTGGCGGGACCGTCGGCCGCGAGCCTGGTCGGCACGATGGAGGCGCTCCACGCGGGCTCGAGGTCGAACGGCCTCTTGCCGCGCACGTCGCAGTGGACCTCGCCCGTGGCGTCGGGCTCGAACACGGGGCCGACGACGCCGGTCACCGGTACCGTCCTCTGGCCCGTGCGCGTGGCGACCGTCTTGGCGGCCTGCCAGCGGATGGTGCCCGCATCGTCGATGGCGACGTCGGAGACGTCGAGCGCGTGCAGGCGCAGCGTCTCGGCGACCTGGGACAGGGCCTTCGCCTGGAACGGCCCCACGGAGGCGTCGCCCATGTGGCGCGCCGTCGCCTCGTCGAAGCGCTGGCCGCGCCCGTCGGAGCCCCCGCGCAGTCGCGCGAGGGCCTCGCCCATGTCGCGGTGCCCCTCGGGGTCGGTCTTCGCGAGCTCGCTCTCGCGCTCGAGCGCGAGCACCAGGTAGCGGTAGTTCGCGCGCGAGCGGTCGCCGTTGCCCCAGCGCGAGACGGCGGCCACGTCGAAGCGGCCCGCCTCTCGGGCGCCCTCGACGGTGCCGACGTTCTCGTCGAGCCACGTTCCGAGACGCCTGTCGGCGGCCTCGCGGCCCTCGTGGCGGATGGTGTCGGCGACGTCCTCGCGCAGGCGCGAGACGAGCGAGTTGCCCGACTTCGAGGGCTGCTCGCCGCGTGCGATGGCGTCCTCGACGGCGTCGACGTCGACGGCCCGCACGATGTGCTCGCGGGCGTCTGCGACGCTCTTCGTGACGAACGCCATGGGATCGTTCGCGTCGAAGCCGCGGTAGCGGCTCGCGGGCGACCACGTGCAGACGACCTCGCCGGGGGTCGCGTCGAGGCTGCCGAGCGAGAGGCGCGGGCTGCGCGCGTCGTTGTTGTACGCGCCGCCTGCCACAGCGAGGGGCGGACGCTCGTCGAGGGCGAGCCTGACGAGCGACTCGCGCTTGGCCTCGCTGACGTGCGCCTCGAGCTGGCGCGCGGCGTCGGAGGCCGGGTCGGGCACGTCGGCGAGGCGCCACGTCGTGCCGTCCACGTAGGAGCGGCCGAGGTAGCGGGCGTCTCCCGGGCGGTCGTGGACGCGCACCTGCACGGAGCCGTCCACGATGGCGTCGACGGCCGCGCCCGACATGGGATTGTCTGCGAGCCTGACGTCGTGGCCCTCGAGGATGAGCCTGTCGAGGACGCCCGTCATCTGGGCGCACGCCCTGCGCATGTTGGCGACGTCCTCCGCCGGGGCGTGCTCCCACGCACTGCGCGAGCGCGCGACGATGCGCTTGAACTCGTCGTCGGAGGAGGCGTAGCGGGCGAGCCTCGTGAGGCCGCACTGGTCGACCCAGCTGTAGGACGGGATGCCCCACTTGCCGTCGACGGTGCCGCGCTCGGGAAGCCCGCTGGCACCCCGCGTGCCGGCGAACACCGGGCGCATCTCGTTGCCGGGGCCGTTGAAGTAGTCGAGCGGCCACTCGCACGGGCGCACGTCTGCCATGTTCGCGTCCCTGCCGCCGAGGTTCCTGAGGTGCGCGGGCGCGCCCGTCGCGAGCGTGTCCGGGATGTCGCGGGCGAGGAGCACCGCCTCGTGGCCGTGCGAGAGCTGCAGGGCCAGCCTCTGCCCCCACGCGGGGTCGATCGGGCTCACCAGGACGCCTGAGAGGTCGTCGCTGACGACATCGGAGCCGTCCGCCTCGCGCCTAGCCTCGGAAATCCCGAGCACGTCGTCGAAGTCGGTGAGGGCCTCGGAGAAGTCGACACGAGGACGGGCGCCCGTGTCGCCTCCGGCCTCGATGGCATCGGCGAGCGCCGACGCGACCTCGCTGGCCGCGTCCTCGTCGAGCGCGCAGAGGACCGTCTGGGCCGCGACGCTGCCGGGGCGCACGCCCGCGCTGGCGAGCCTGTCGGCGTAGCCGTGGGCGTTCGTCTCGAGGGCGCGGTCGCAGACCTGCTGCCATGCCTGGCGTCTGAGCTCGGCCATGCGCGAGAGCGTCACGGTGCCGCGTCCCGGCGCGTCGACCCTGCGCGGGTCGGCGAGCGCTGCGCGATTGTGCCTGTCGAAGAACTGGTAGATGGCATGCTCGATGCGGAGGCGCCTATACGTCCCGACGTCGGCTCCGCTGGTGCTGCTCATGCGTATTGGCATACGGTCGCGCTCCTCGTGTGGCGTGGTGTCTGACGCCTGTGATGGTATCACAAGGGCAGCCGCGACCCACCATGGGCCACGGCTGCTGGAACGTGCGTATGTGTCGGCACGAGCGCTACAGGAGCATGGAGAGCCAGACGAGGTCGGCGACGAAGGCCGCTGCGGCCACGGCCGTGAGGATGTTCACGTTGCGCTCCGCGACGGCCGCGGCGGCGCCTCCGATGGCCTCGCGCGCCGAGGTGGAGAGTCCCGTCCCGCGTCCGGAGTGCATGAACACGAGCGCGACGTTGATGGCTGCGAGGGCGAAGTAGAGCACGGTTGCTGCGATGAGCATGATGGCGGTATCCCTTCCAAGGTTCTAGATGAGGTCGAAGAGCTCCGGCCTGTCGTGGAGCGTCCTGATGCGGGCCAGCTCGTCGACGAGGCTCAGGGCCTCGGCGACGTCGGCGGCGAACGGAAGGCATGGGTACATGCCGAACACGTCGCGTGCGGCGATGGCCTCGGTGGCCCCCGCGTGCCGGGTGGCGAAGGCGACGACGGTGCCCTCGACGGTGCTCCCGTCGTCGAGCTCGAACGTCACGGGCACGTCATGGACGCGCATGGGCCGCGTGTGCCAGTCCGGCTTCGAGCTGAGGCCGACGCGTCCGTCGCTCGCGACGACGAGCCGGGCCCTCTTGGGCGCGTCGGTCGCCTCGCCCGAGCGCGAGACCACGCGCACGGGCACCGGGGACTCGACGATGCGGAAGTGGGTCATGTCCCGATCACTTCCCGTCGTCCGTGCTCGCGGAGACGTGGACCTCGGCCACGCCCAGCTGCTTGGCGGCGCCGGAGACGTCGACGGTCCAGCCGAGCACCGAGTCGTCACGGCTCACGGCAAGCGTCACGGGCTCGGTGGTCGACGACAGCGCGAGGTGCATGGACAGGTCCTTGGCCTCTCCCGGCCCGAGCTTGGTGGACTCCCACGTCTCGAGGTCGCCGGAGTCCCACGCCATCGGGTAGTCGCCCTGAGAGGCGAGGAGCTCGAGGCCGTCGGATCCGAGCGCGACGTCCTTCGTGCCGGCGTTGGTGACGGTCATCTCGACGTCGAGCCAGCCGCGGCCCGCGTCGTCTGCGGCGAGCGAGACGGACTTGACGGTGACGCCGAGGCCGCCGGCCGACATCCCGTTGCCGTCGTCGGCCACCGCCTCGAGGTCGATGGCGTCGCCCAGCTTGCCGCGCGCGATCGAGACGGGCGCGCTCGACGCCTTCGCCTTGCCGTCGACGGTGGCTTCGGCCGAGCCGTCCTTGCCGGCCTGCGCCGTCTCCTGGCCGTCCGTGCTGCCGCCGGCGAGCCGGAAGGCGCCGTAGCCGATGCCGCAGGCCGCCGCGACGGCTATCGCGATGACGACGATGACGGACCTGACGTTGCGCCTTCTGGGCGTGCGCACCGAGAAGTCGCCGTCGGAGGCCTTGATGGCCTTGTCGCTCGGCTTCGTCGGCCTCTCGGGCGGGACGTTCGACGAGTAGTTCATGGCATGTCCTTCCTAGGCCAGCATGGCGAGCGCGTACAGGAGCGGGGCGAGGGCCGTGAGCACCATGAGGATGCCGATGACGACCCCGATGGCAATGCGCCCGCGGCGGTTGGCGGCCGTCTGCGACGCCTGCCGTCCCGTCCTGCTTGCGGCCTTCCTGGCCTGGTTCTGGTTCTTGGTCTTGCGCGTCTTGTTCCTGTTCTTCCCTGCCATGTGGCTACACCTCCGTCACGTAGTCGGCGTAGGCGCCGTTTGCGGCCTCGCCCTCGAGCGACGTGGAGATGTTCACCGCGACGCCGACGATGATGAGCAGCGACGTCCCGCCGAGGACCGAGAGCAGCGGGTTGCCGATGATGTAGAAGAGGACCTGCGGCACGATGGCGAGCACTGCCATGAAGAGCGCGCCGGGAAGCGTCACGTCGCTGATCACCTTGCGGATGAGGTTCGCCGTGTCGGTGCCGGGACGGACGCCGGGGATGAAGTTGCCCTGTCGGGACATCTCGTCGGCGATGCGGTCGGGGTCGACGACGACGAGCGCGTAGGCGTACGACAGCGCGATGATGACGACGAGCTCGACGAGCCACGAGACGGGGCCGGTCGAGAAGGTCTCGGCGAACGCCTTGAGGCCCGGCGCGTTGGGCGCGAGGATCAGGATGGCCTGCGGGACGAAGAGGATGGCCGACGCGACCATGACGGGCACGACGCCCGCGGTGTTGACCTTGATGGGGATGTAGGTCATGGAGCCGAACGCGTGCGCGCCTGCCACGCCCGAGGCGGAGAGCTGCACGGGGATGCGGCGGTAGCCGAGCTCGACCCAGACGATGGCGGCCATGGCAGCCACGAGGAAGGCGACGACGAGCACGGTCTCGGCAGCGGCCTTGGGGCCGCCGTCGAGCGAGCGCAGGAGCGCGGGCGGGACGGTGGAGATGACGTTCGCGAAGATGAGCACGCTCATGCCCTGCCCGACGCCGAGCTGGTCGATGAGCTCGCCCATGAGCATGACGAGCGCCTCGCCGACGACGAGGCCGACGATGACGACGGCGCAGGTGGGCACGAGGCCGAGCGGGCTCTTCGAGAGGTCGACGCCCATGGTCGGGAGCAGGAGCGTGTAGCCGACGGCCTCGGCGAGGCCGATGGCAAGGCCGAGCCAGCGGCAGAGCCTGACCTGCTCGAGCCTGCTCGCCTCGTCGGTGTTCCAGTGCTCGCCCAAGGACGGCACCGCGTAGCCTATCATCTGGACCACGATCTGCGCCGTGATGTAGGGCATGACGCCGAGCGAGAGCAGCGATGCCCTCGCGAGCGCGCCGCCCGTGAACATGTCCGCCAGCGCGATGGCGCTGCCGGAGAGCGATGCCGTGAGGTCGGTCACGGGCACGCCCGGAAGCGGTATGTGCACGCCGAGGCGGTAGACGAGCACGAGGAGCGCCGTGATGGCAAGCTCCCTGCCCATCTCGGGCGTGATGCGGCGATGGCGCCTGGTCCTGTCAGACACTTGTCTCTCCCTTCTCACGACGCGGCCACGACGACGTGGCACGCACGTCGTGCAGAGGGGCCGACCGTGATTGTATCGTTGTTGATTGATCGCATTTCCAGTATATCACAGCGAGAGGAGCGCGGTGAGCGCGAGGCAGCCCAGCGTGACGGCTGCGCAGGTCACGTCCTCGCCCTCGCCTCCCGTCGTGTAGAGCTTGGGCCTGCCGTAGCCCGGCGCGACATGGTAGGTGTAGCCGTCCGTCTCGTCGAGGTAGCGCCTGAACGGCCACGTCCACACGACGCCGCCGCGCGAGAGCGAGTCCATGGCGAGGTGCATGGCATACCCGATGGCGAGCGCGGTGAAGACCCCCGACCTGAGCTGGTAGGCAATCAGCAGGAACAGGAGCACGACCCATATCGTGTGGGTGACGGTACGGTGCCTGACCGGCAGGTGGAACCCGAGCACGCGCGAGATGGTCGAGTTCTTCGCGTCGATGTCGGGAAGGATCCCGCCGACGGCTGCGATGGCCGCCACGAGGACGAGCGGCAGGTACTCGAGCGCGGCCTCGAGCGCCGGCACGTGGGGTGCCAGCGCCGAGGCGAGCGCGCCTGCCGCGGCGCTCGTGATGATGTGGTCGCGGCCGACCATGCTAGGACGCCGACACCACGGCGGAACGCAGGTCGATCTCGACGTCCTTCAGCGTCTTGTTCTGGTAGCTCGCCCAGTCGGCCGAGACCTCGCTGCTCTTGGCCGTGTACTCGCTGCTCAGCTCCTTGTAGCAGGCCTCGGCGGCCTTGTAGCTGGCGGAGTCGTTGGTGACGTCGTAGTCGGCCATGGCCTTGGCGATGGCGGAGCCGGAGTCCTTCCAACCGCCCTTGCCGCCGTTCGCGTCCTTGTCCCACGCGTCGCCGACGGCCTTGACGATGTAGTCGGCGTAGTCCTTGGAGGTCGCGTCGTCCTTGCCGTCCTCGGGTGCCGTGGGCTCCGCGGACGGGACCGTGACGTCGACCTTGCCCGCGACCTTCTCGCGGAGCTTCGCCTGGCGCACGGTCTGGCGCAGGAGGTCGCGCAGGTCGTCGGCGGACATGGAGTAGTTCGACGCGAGCGTGTCGATGTCCTTGGCCCCGAGCGTGTCCTTGGCGTAGGCGTCGATGTCGTCGTTGGTGACGTCGATGCCCTCGTCCTTGGCGACCTGGTCCATGACCTGCGCCTGGACGTAGGCGGTGACGTTCGACGCGGCGGGCACCTGGTAGGCGCCGGACGAGCTCGCAAGCCCTGCCCACTTCGCGTAGTCGCCGATGGTGACGTCGTGGGTCTTGCCCTGCCACGTGTAGGTGGCGATGACGCGCGAGGTGTCGGAGCTTGCGACCTCGGTCACGCCGAGCGAGCTCTGGCGCACGTCGGGGGCGTTCACGTAGCCGAGCAGGGCGCCGGCGACGAGGCAGCCGGCGAGTCCTGCCACGATGGCGCCGCGGCGCACGCTGACGTGCACGGGCGCCTTGCGCTCGCCTGCCGCCTTGCGGCGAGGCAGGTGGAGCTTCGGCTTGGGCTTCGGCTTGGGCTTTGGTGCCTTCTCGGGCTTCGGCTTCGGCCGTGCCTTGTCCTTGATGCTGTCCGTGAGGGTGATGGGCGACGTCTCCGCCTTGCCGATGGGTGTGTCCTTGCCGTCTGCCGCGGCCTCGTCGGTCCGTGAGACCGTCGCGTCCTCACGGCGGCGCTCCGAGCGCTTGCGTGCCTTGCGGGCACGACGGCGTGCCGCCACGTCCTTGTCTGCCAAGGGAAGCTCCTCTCGATCGTGCGCGTTGTATCAGAGATTGTGCAGAAGCCCGGAAAATCAGGCCCTGACCTTGATGTCAAGTGTAGCACAACGGCGGCAGGCGAATCATGGCAATATTGGCAGAAGTGCATCACGATCCCTTGAAGGCGGGAGGGCGCCAATGGGCGGCAAGGTGGGACTGGTCAAGGACGCCAGGGCTCCTTGGACCAGGTAGACGTCATTCGACTGACCAGATGACATCATTTTTTTCCAGCGCGTTGAAAAAAAACGGGGACGCCTCGCTGCGTCCCCGTTTCCCTTACTGCTCAGTCTCTGCCTTCTGCACGGGCACCAGCCGTCTTGCAAACGACGGCGCCTTCTCCTCGAGCGAGGTGACGTGGCACGGACGTGCCGTCGAGGACTCCTCGAGGTAGTAGCCGCGGCCGAGGTAGATCGCCGTGTGGTAGACGTAGCCGGTGCCGTCCCGCCAGTAGAGCGTGTCTCCCGGCAGCAGGTGGTCGACGTCGACCGGCACGTCCTGCCTGGCGTCGGCGGCCTGCTCGTCGGCCTTGCGGCCGAGCCCGAGCCCGCGCACGTCGTCCATGGCGTCAACGAGGCTGCGCTCGGCGTCCGTGCCGTCCGTCGCGGCGACGACGTGGCGCACGCTGCCGTCAGGCTGCTCCTCGCTGACCGTCCCGTCGGCGCCGTTGGTGTAGGCGAAGAAGACGAGGCCGGAGCAGTCGAAGCCGCCCTCCTCGAACGACTCGCCGCCCCACACGTAGGGCTGGTTCAGGGTCGAGGTCGCGTTGGCGAGCACGGCCGCGACGAGCGACTGGTAGTCGACGTCCTTGTCCGTGGCCTCGTAGTCGAGCGGCTTGTCGTAGTCGGTGAGGTGGTAGGTCTCGATGAGGCCGACGAGCTTCGCCGCGTAGGACGTGTCGGTCGCGTAGGTGCCCTGGAGTGCCCGTGCGGCGTCGGCGGGCGTGGCGGCGGTGTCCCTGCGCGCGGCCTTGTAGACGGGGCTCTTGCCGACGAGGTCGGCGTAGTCGACCATCGACTCGTACGGAGAGCCGTAGGCCCTGAACGACGCGTCGATGCCGTAGAGGCTGCCGGTGCCGTCGTCCTCGCTGGTCGCCATCGTGACGGAGCGGCCCTGGTAGGAGCCCTTGATGCCGAAGAGGTTGTTGTAGGGCGCCTGCGAGAGCGCAGACGAGCCGGAGCCGGACTCGAGGATGGCCTGCGCGATCATCACCGACGCGTAGACGTCGTGGTCGGCCGCGACCTTGCGGGCCTGCTCGCCGATGAGCGCGATGAAGCGCTCGGTGCCGAGGCTCTCGGTGTAGTGCGGGATGGCGACGCTGGCGCTCGAGCCGGTGCCCGCGGTGTCGCGGCGGGTCCAGACGGGGTTCGACGGCGCCTTGGGGCTCGCGCCGCGCATGGACGTGGCGCCGGTGCCGGACGCGGTGGCCCTGGGGCCGCCCGTGGCCTTGGAGCCGACGGACTTGGTGTCAGTCTTCGTGCCACCTGCCTTGGTGCCGTCGGACTTCGTCTCGTCCGTCTTGGTATCGTCCGTCTTGGTATCGTCCGTCTTGGTATCGTCGGACTTCGAGTCGTCTGTCTTGACGTCATCCGACTTCGTATCGTCCGTGCCATCGGCCTTCGAGCCGTCCGTCTTGGTGTCGTCGGCCTTCGAGTCGTCGGCCTTCGTGTCGTCGGCCTTCGTGTCGCCTGTTGCGGTGCCGTCTGACTTCGTGTCGTCCTTCGAGGCCGTGTCCTGCGTGGGCGTGCCCGGGGCTGTCTCCTGCTTGGGAGCGCTCACAGTCGTGTCCTGCTTGGGCGTCTCCTGCTTGGGTGTCTCCTGCCTGGGCGTGCTCGGAGCCGTCTCCTGAGCCATGGGCTGCTGCGCTGCAGGCTCGCTGACCTCGGTGGTCTCGGCCTGCGTGCCGTCCTGGTCGGCGCCTGCGACGGCCACCGTCTCCTGGCCGCCGGTCGCGATGGCTTGTATGGGTGAGTAGGCGAGCCCTGCCGCAATGCCTGCGATGGCCGTGGCTCCGAGGCACAGGGCACCCCTGATGTGACGATGCATGGCTGTTCTCCGTTCGGTGTGTCTGCCTTCCAGCAATGTTAGCACAACGCAGCTACGCGCCCTGCATCTCCGCAAGCGCCTGGCGCACGTCCTCGAGCCCGATGACCTTGCGCGCGTCCTCGCCGACCTCGCCCGCGCTGTAGCGGCGGATGTGGACGGCCTCGGAATGCCCGACCAGGTCGCGCACCCAGCGCGCGTTGCCGAAGTCCTCGACCTTGGACACCTCGGCGCAGGCCGCGTTGAGCGGG
>Ga0256404_1005707_pt1 | contig 21634 bp, 16 predicted proteins | sample RumenRJG_01DNA_FD_185990 | JGI IMG/M metagenome (GOLD analysis project Ga0256404, IMG submission 185990) | Bovine rumen microbial communities from Lethbridge, Alberta, Canada - RJG_01 | ecosystem: Host-associated > Mammals > Digestive system > Stomach > Rumen | place: Canada: Alberta | collected...
GAATGGATGGCCAACTGAGGCCTGGCCGCTGCAATCAACCACGAGACCAATATCACGAGCAGTTGCAGCAGAATGAGTATCAACGGAAGTCTTGCCAATATCTTCTTCATGCGCGTATCTTATTATCAACTTTCGTCTGGCATCAGATTATCGATGTCAAGTATGCGGAGTTCCAATGCGCGCACCACCAACCGAGTTGCATTGATGCCCATTCGACCTCCAGCATCAGGGAATAACTTCTGAACGAGTTCGTTCTGACGCTTCTCAAGGCTCTTCACACCGAAGGGCATGCCTCGCAGATTGGTGATTTGCTCCTTCGTGTAGCCCAATGCAAGATGGCGCAGGAACCTCTCGTCGTACTCATCAATCTCATAATCAATGAGTGCTTCCTGGCGCAATAGTTCCGACCCTACACTACGCTTGAAGCGTTCGACAATCTTGGCAAGGATGGGTTCGTTAAAAACCATCCGCTTCCCATCCATCACGCTCGACACATCGCCACGCGTCAACAGTTCGCCACTCTTGAGAATGATGCCATCGCAACCAGCATCCAAGACGTCGACCCACAGCTTTTCGTTCAGGATTTCTCCTGTGAAAATCAGCACTTTCACTTGGGGATAAGCCTCTTTCGTATGGCGGCATATCTCCACTCCTATTGTTGTAGAGCCTCCCAGCCCTAGGTCGAGCAGCACCAGGTCTGGCAGTTGCTGCTTAATGAGGCGCCAGTATTGCGGTTCGTTTTCGGCCGTTCCTATGATTTCGGCTTCTGGAATGTCGTTACGGAAAATGCCTTCTGTTCCTTTCAGTTCCAGGGGAACATCTTCCACAATGATTACTTTAAAAGGTTCCATATCTGTTTTGTTAATGTTATTTCAACTATTGGATGTACACCCTTCACGGCCTGAATGCCGCAACCTCGGGCATTGGCGGCTTCTCCAAAGTCGCGCATGATTTGTCGGCAGAGCAGGAAGTCAACATCCTGCGTAAAGGGCGTGAACAATCGGGCCGTTTCTTCATCGTTCAGTGTCAGGCTGTTCAACGGGACACTCAGCGTCAGATAGTTGCCGTCAAGGCTGTTTTCGTCCACCCTAATGTCGTTTCCACCATATTTCTTCAGGATGTCCATCAGCCATTGGAATAGGTCGCGGTCAATGCGGGCGTTGCCTTCGGCAGCACGTGTAGCCTGCAGAAGAAGCATGGCATAGAGTTCTTTATAATAAGCCACCACCTCCGAGAGTGCCGTCAGGTCCTCACTTCCTTCGTCGGCAAGTTGCCTGATGCGGGAAGGATAATACATCGTCTCGTGCTTCAGTGTGGAGAGGCAATTGTCGAGAACGTTGTTGCTGATGTGTAGTCGGTCGTTTTCAAATGATACGCGGCGCAGTTCGTCGCTGGCTATGTCGAGGTTTGCCTGTTGGTCGGACTCTGTGTCGATAGCACCTTGCAGAGCCTGGCATATCTGACTGACCACTTCGTTTAGCGCCTCATGCTCACTATCGTCAATCCGGGTCTTGCTATTCCACAACTCTTTTATCCGGGTCAGTTTCTCTTCCGGCCTTTCGTTGCTCAACAGTATCTTGTTGATAGCCCCGACGCGGTCAACGCTATAGCGATAGCTCAGGATATGACGATAATAAAGCAGGTAGTAGGCAGGGAAAATTGATAGCAGCAACAATACCAGCAGGATGATGGCAACATTCTTGTTGGTCTCTGATTTCTGCATCACGCGGCAATAGTCTGACAGTGTTTTGTCGGCAGACAACTCGCGGAACAATTGTGTGTAGACCCGATTGTTGTAGTTATAGGAATCCCATTTATGGAGTGCCAAAGCTGCTACAGCAGCCTCATTGCGTATGCTCTGAATGATGTCATAATCGGTTGGCAGGCTATCGCGGAACCATTTCAGTTCGGCAGGCACCTCACCGTTCAATATCTGGTCGGCCATCAGGTCATCGCCATGCGGACGTAGTGTCAGGTAATAGTCGTTCAGGCACTTCCGGCAACTGTCGGCATAAAGCAGCGTTTCCGCATAACGACCGTTCACATTGCAGTAGTAGGCGCTGTCAGCATAGCGGCCTGCTTCAATCAGTATGGGAGAACGGGCAAATCCAACAAGCGATTGCAGCAGACATGCTATCATTAATGCCGTGCGACCTAAAGGAAGTCGGAAGAAGAAGCGGCTGCCCTTTCCCTGCTCGCTTTCCACGCCGATACTGCACACCTGGAAGCGTTTGCTCGTCTTGCGGTATTTCTCAATGATACCTTTACAATTCATTAGGCCAAAGCCATGACCTGTTGAAGGCTGATGGCTGAACACCATCTCCTTTTGTTCTTCTGTCAGACCGACACCAGTATCGGCAATGCCCACTTCCACATATTCATCCGTTGCTTTCGAAGTGATAGTCACGCGTCCGCCTTCAGGGGTGAACTTTCGGGCGTTGTCGGCCATTGTGTTGATCATGAAGAGCGTAAGTGTCTTGTCGGCTTTCACAACGTCGTTGGTGTCTTCCACTTGCAGATCAATGCCCTTCAGTTGGAATCCCATGCGTCCACGCTTCACCATGTCGAAGAGCTCCTGCAGCGGAAAACTCTCCACGCGCAGGTTGATGTCGCCTTGTCGCATCTGAATCCAGCGTGTCAGCACATCGTTGTAGTCGTTGATGCGGTCGGTCAGTTCGGCGACGTAAGAGAAGCGCTCGTCGCGCACTTCTTTCGAGTCCTTGCTCTTCAGCAACCTTTTTACTTCGTTGGCAATTCGGTCAATGAAAGGCATAATGCTATAGGCAAGCGACACCTTGGCCCGTTGCTCAAGGTTGCGTTTCTTGTTTTGCAACACTTGCTGGCCCACGAGTGCCGTCTGCTCTTTGATTTCCTCGCTCTGCTCTTCCAATTGCTGGGTCTTGGCAGTAGCCTTTTGCTTCCATTGCTCCAAGGGTTCGAGCAGAGAAACAATGGAAAAATCCTGGTCGCGCTTGCGCCTCATGCGATGGAACACATAGAGCAGCGACAGCACAAGACCAATCATCACCACGACAGCTGCAATCATCAGGTTCAGTTGGCGTGACGAATTGCGTAGTTGGTCGGCACGTGCCTCGAGTTGCCTGTCTTGGCGCGTCTGCTCCTGCATGTCGAGGTAGATGTTGCGGTTCTCGTCGCTTCGGGCCTTGTCGTCGATGGCCGAATAGACCAGACTCAACTGCTCGCGAATACTGGCCACAAGGTCGGGAGCCTGGGCAATGGCAGTATCTTTCTCCAGCGCGTTCAGCAGGCATATTTCAGCCGACTGGAAGTCGTTGATGCCCCAATAGCATTCGGCAAGCGTTCGATAGGCACCTGCCGTCTGATAGACGTCGCCATAGCTTTCGAACAGTTCAAGTGCCTGTTGCGCCAGATAGCCTGCCAACAGCGAGTCGGGCATGTTGACTTGGTTGACCAACGCCAAAGCCGGGGCATTGTTGTGGACAAAGGAGATGAGGAAGTCAACGTTCTCCAGATGCTCGCTCATACCCTGCAGGGCCTGGGCTTCGAAGAAGGGATATCGATGGGCCAGCGCAAGCTGGTAGCAGCGCACAAGATAGGAGAACTCCACGTCGTATGTGGCATCCTGCGTGTGTTCTTTCACGATGCCGCCAGCGCCGATGTTATAGAGGTAGTTCAACAGTTGGGCCGTGTCAGCCTCGATAGCGCCGTTTGGATCAATCTGCTCGATGGCTTCAATCGACTCGTCAGTCAGTCCTACGTAATAGAAATAGGTGGAGCGGACGATGTGAAAGTCGGTTTCGGCATAGACAACGCGTTGTCGCTGATGCTCATTCAGACGGTTCATCTCTTCTTTGATGCGATTCAGGCGCGACTGGGCGCGCTGGCTGTAGTCGTAGAAGAGTTTGTTCTTCGATTCTCTCTGGCAGAGACGCATGTACTGAACGTCAGCCACGAGCATCTCTATAAGGTTGTCGGTCTCTACGCTGTCAAGCAGTTCGTAGGCCCGTTTGTAGTCCATCCGCCCGATGTAGTAGAAAGCCAGATTGTTCAGAGCTTCAGCCCTTCCTGCCCGATAGCCGTCGGCCAATGCCAAGGCCCGCTCTGCATAGTAACGCGTAGAGTCTAATGACCGATAATGGAAATCATAAGACTTCTCGTTCAACTCGTCGACAACATCATAACGGTGATTGTCACAAGCTGAAAAAGCAAAAATGCCCAATACGGCCAAAAGCCATACTGAGCATTTCCTGGTGCCATATTTAAGCGCGTGCCTTAGCAATATATCCTAATGCTTCGCGACATTTGTCGGTGACATACTGCCAATCCTCGGCCTGCACCTTGTCCTTCGGGAAGAGCTTCGAGCCCATGCCTACGCAGTAGACACCGGCCTTGAACCACTTCGTCAGATTCTCCTCGTCGGGCGACACGCCACCGGTGACCATGATCTTCGACCAGGGCATGGGAGCCTTCAGGCCTTTCACCATGTTCGGACCCACCACGTCGCCGGGGAACACCTTCGTCAGGTCGCAACCCAACTCCTGAGCCTTGCCAATCTCGCTGACGGTCATGCAGCCAGGGCAATAAGGCACGAGACGACGATTGCATACGGGGGCTATGTCAGGATTGAACAGAGGTCCAACCACGAAGTTGGCACCCAACTGCAGATAGAGTCCTGCCGTGGGAGCATCGACGACGGAACCGATGCCCAGTGCCAGCTCGGGGCATTCTTTGTCGGCCCACTTTACCAATTCGCCAAACACTTCCTGGGCAAAGTCGCCGCGATTCGTAAACTCGAAAGCGCGCACACCACCTTCGTAGCAAGCCTTCACGACTTTCTTGCAAGTCTCCAGATCCTTGTGATAGAACACGGGAACCATGCCCGTTTCGCCAATCTTGGCCATGACGGCCAACTTATCAAATTTTGCCATTTCCTTACTTTTTACGATTTACATTCACGTTTGAAGTACATGGTGCCTTGGTCGACACACACCAGTTCCCAACCTTCGAAGCCCAAGTTGTTGATTTTGTCTTCGCGGTTGATCAGCGGGGTTATGATTTTATATTCAAACTGTTTCATGCTCTAAACACTAAACTTTAAACTCTCAACTATCTCTGCACTCGGCCATTGGCATTACCGCCAGCCAAACTCTCCACTTCGGCTGCAGAAACAAGGTTGAAGTCGCCGGGAATTGTGTGCTTCAGCGCGCTGGCAGCAACGGCAAACTCCAGAGCCTCGCCCTGAGTCTCCTTCGTGAGCAATCCGTGAATCAAGCCACCCGAGAACGAGTCGCCTCCACCCACGCGGTCGATGATAGGATTGATCTCGTAGCGCTTCGACTGGTAGAACTCCTTGCCATCGAAGATGAGTGCCTTCCAGCCGTTGTAGCTGGCCGAGAACGATTCACGCAGCGTAGACACCACGTACTTGAAGCCAAACTCCTCGCGCATCTGGCGGAAGATGCCCTCGTAGCCGCTGGCATCAGTCTGACCGCCTTCTACGTCGGCATCGGGCTTGAAGCCCAGGCAGAGCTCGGCGTCTTCCTCGTTGCCGATGCACACGTCGACATACTTCATCAGCGGGCGCATCACCGAGATGGCTTTCTCTGAGGTCCAAAGCTTCTTGCGGAAGTTCAGATCTACCGACACGGTCACGCCGTGACGCTTGGCAGCCTCGCAGGCCAGACGTGTCAGTTCAGCGGCACGGTCGCTGATGGCGGGCGTAATGCCGCTCCAGTGGAACCACTGAGCCCCCTCCATGATGGCGTCGAAGTCGAAATCCTCGGGCAGAGCCTCGGCAATCGACGAATGGGCGCGGTCGTAGATGACCTTCGAAGGACGCATCGAGGCACCGGTCTCAGCGTAGTACAGACCCACGCGATCGCCACCGCGAGCCACGAAGTCGGTGTTCACACCGTAACGGCGCAGGGCGTTCACGGCAATCTGGCCTATCTCGTGCTTAGGCAGCTTCGACACAAAGTAAGCGTCGTGCCCATAGTTGGCCAGGCTTACGGCTACATTGGCCTCACCACCGCCAGGGATGATGCGGAATGACTCACTCTGAATGAAACGGTCGTTGCCTTGCGGCGACAGGCGAAGCATAATCTCGCCAAGGGTTACAATTTTTGCCATAATTCTACATTATTAATTATTATTGTTCAGTTCAATTTAGATTTCTGATTGCAAAGATAGTGAAAAACATACAAAACACAAAACGAATCGTGTCTTTTTTTCCTCAACCAGCTATCTTTCACGGCCTATCGGGCGTCCATCGCATTACGTTGGCAGGCGGACGGCCTGCTTCCAGTTCGCGCTTCATGAAGTCCATGTAGGGCGCGGCGTGCTCGAAGAACATGCGGTAGCCTTTGCAAAGATAGTTCAAGCCGGGCTCGCCATAGCGGTCGCGCAGGAAACGGTTCTTAGGGCACTCGCCATGACAAGCGAAGCCATAGCGGCACTCCCGACACTGACGGGGCAGCCGACGCGTCTTCATGCCGGCGAAACGACGCTGCTGCTCGGAGTACATCATCTCCGTAATGGTCTTCTCCCTGAGGTTTCCCAACCGATGCTCGGGATAGACAAAGTGGTCGCAGGAATAGAGGTCGCCGTTGTGCTCCATCACGCCGGCGTGGCCGCAATCTTTTGAGAGCGAGCAGAGGCCGGGCGTCACGCCCACCCAGTTGGCCAACGTGGCATCGAAAATCTGCACAAACACTTGGCCCACATCGCCCTTCAGCCACTCGTCGAACACGCCACAGAGGAAGCGTCCCCACTGGCGCGAACCCACGCTGAAGTCGAGCAGTAGCCCACCCTCCTGCATGCCTGGTGCCAGCGAGAGTCCGTCGGGACGGCTTACGGTTCGCTCGACGATGGGCGAGAACTGCAGGAAGCGGCATCCCAAATCGCGGAAGAACCTGTAGAACTCCTGCGGATGGTCGCCATTTAGGCTATTGACCACCGCCATAGCATTCCACTCCACGCCATACTGCTGCAGGAGCGCTATGCCCCGCATCACCTGGTCGAACGAGCCACGCCCGTCGGCAGCCCTCAGACGGAAAGCATCATGATACTCACGCGGGCCGTCGATACTGATGCCTACAAGGAAACCGTTGTCGCGCAAGAATTCGCACCAAGCCGGCGTGAGCAGCGTGCCGTTGGTCTGAATGCTGTTGCTGACGCGTCGTCCGCGGGCATACTGCCTTTGCAGCTGCAACGCCCGCTCGTAGAAACGAATGGGACGCAGCAGCGGTTCGCCGCCGTGCCACGTGAACAGCACCTCTGGCGTGGTCTGCGATTCCATGTATTCGCGCACGAACTTCTCGAGCAACACATCGCTCATGACCTGACTATCGGCATGCTCATAGAGCCGCCCCTTCTCCAAGTAGTAGCAGTAGCGGCACCTGAGATTGCAAAGCGAGCCCGCTGGTTTCAACATCACATAGAGCGGGCGACTGAATGCGAGACTTGTGTCCATTACATTCTGTACGTTTGTATTCTACATCTTGCTGTACCAAAGCATGTACCAGCACGTGGTAATGTTTGTACCAGGCCGTGGTAAACGGTTTACCACGCGCTGGTACAACTATTACCAGGCCGTGGTACAAACATTACCACGCGCTGGTAAACATTTGGTAACAGTGCTCCTACCATTCTATCTCGTCTTCATAGCGGTCGAAGACCACTTCATCTTTGTAGCCATAATGGCTGAACTCCTCGTTGATGAACTTCTGGTCTTGTGGCGTAATGGGGCGTGTGCCTTTGACACGACTATAGTAAGAACCATTGCCGAAATGCTGGCGAAATGATGAGCGAATGGCAGCGATATCTTTGGCGAGCACGTTATCGAAGGCGTGCTGCATGCCGTAGGCCATGCGCACCGTGCGATGCTGCCTGAAGTATTTGCAGGACTCGCCGCCGTTGAGCAGCGGATTGACAACCGTCACCACAGGGTCCTTCTCGTTGCCCAGGGTGGCTGCGTGGTGGCGCAGGCACTTTTCGGCCAGCGCGCACGACGAATTGTAGCAGAGCAGATAGTGCTCAGGAACTTTTGTATTCATGGTGATTAATGATAAAACGTGTTTTAAAATGACTTTGTTTATACGATGCAAATTTACAAAAAAATACGCAAACTACCGCATTATTTGGGATTATTAACGCGATAAAAAACGAGGGTAACATTAATTTTCGTATCTTTGCATCAGTAACCATAACAATATCACGAAAATGATTCAACGAGAAAAGATTCATTCGGGCGCTCAACTGGCCGAACTGATACAGGAAATAGGTTTCCTGCCCCTGCTCTATAGCGGCATCAGAGGCTATTCGGCTGAGGACATGGTGGACGACGACTGCCGCTACGTGACCTTTCCTGAAGGCGGCTGGGACTGGCCGTTGTGGAAGTGGAAGGGCCCGGTGGTGACGGAGAGTGCCTGCGTCTATGGCAAGTTCTTCGACAAAAAGGCGGGGTTCGTGAGCCGCGAATGGTGGCCCGATTTGTGCAACTACCGGCGCAGCAAGTACCCGCAGCCCGAGGAGGGCAGCATTGAGGACGTCGTGCTGCAGACTCTGCGCGAGGGCGGCAGCATGATCACGCGCGAGCTGAGAGCCGCCTGCGGCTTTACAGGGCCGAAGATGCGCAGCAGGTTCGATGCCTACGTGACTCGCCTTCAGATGGCTTGCCGCATCGTGACCGAAGACTTCGTCTATCCCACCGACCGGCACGGACGCGAATACGGCTGGGGATGGTCGTTGCTGACTACACCCGAGCAACTGCTGGGGCGCGAGGCCTGCCGATGCAACCGCACGCCTGAAGAATCGCAGCAACGCATGCTGGCCCATCTGAAAGCTCTCTTGCCCGAAGCCTCTGAGAGCCAGTTGCTCCGGCTCATCGGCTGACGCCTGCTTGAAGGAGGAGCGACCTGACGCAAAGAATAATCAAAAAAACTTTCAGGAAAGAAACATATTCTGAGAAAAAATCATTATCTTTGCACACAAGAACAGCTCTTCAACGGGCAACCCAATGACTTAAACCATCAATCAAAAATAAGATCCATGATCAACAAACAACTGTTACATCCTGAGAGTATCGTCGTCATCGGCGGTTCAAACAATGTTCACAAACCAGGCGGCGCCGTCGTTCGCAATTTGCTGAGCGGAGGCTACGAGGGAACGCTGCGCATCGTCAACCCGAAGGAAGACGAAGTGCAGGGCATCAAGGTGTTCCACGATGCCAAGGAACTGCCGCCCACTGATCTGGCCATCATGGTGGTGGCTGCCAAGTTCTGCCCGCAGTACGTGGAGTATCTGGCCAAAGAGAAAGAAGTACGCGCGTTCATTATTATATCTGCCGGCTTCGGCGAGGAGACCCACGAGGGCGCCGTCATGGAGCAGCAGATACTGGACACGTGTGAGCGCTACGGCTGCGCCCTCATCGGCCCCAACTGCATCGGCATGCTGAACCGCTGGCATCACTCTGTATTCACGAAGCCCATTCCTACGCTCAATCCCAAGGGCGTCGACTTCATCAGCGGCTCTGGAGCCACGGCTGTGTTTATTCTTGAGAGCGCCGTCACGAAGGGACTGCCTTTCAACTCGGTCTGGTCTATCGGCAACGGCAAGCAGATTGGCATCGAGACGGTGCTGGAGTATATGGACGAGAACTTCGATGCCGAGCGCGACTCGCTGGTGAAGTTGCTCTATATCGAAAACATTGCCGATCCCGACAAACTGCTCTACCACGCTACCTCGCTCATCAAGAAGGGCTGCCGCATTGCCGCCATCAAGGCTGGTTCGTCGTCTGCAGGCAGCCGAGCCGCCAGCAGCCACACTGGAGCCATCGCCTCGAGCGACTCGGCCGTAGAGGCATTGTTCCGAAAGGCTGGCATCGTGCGTTGCTACTCGCGCGAAGAGCTCACCACCGTGGGCTGTATCTTCACGCTGCCGCGTTTCTCGGGCAAGAACGTAGCCATTGTCACCCACGCAGGCGGCCCCGGCGTGATGCTCACCGATGCGCTCTCGAAGGGAGGCATGAAGGTGCCGGCTCTCTCTGGGCCGATAGCCGAGGAGCTGAAGGCGCAACTCTTCCCAGGCTCGAGCGTGGCCAACCCCATCGACATTCTGGCCACCGGCACGCCCGAACACTTAGGAATAGCCATCGATTACTGCGAGAATAAGTTCGACGACATCGACGCCATCATGGTCATCTTCGGCACACCAGGCCTCGTGCAACTCTATGAAGCCTACGACGTGCTGCACAAGAAGATACTGGAATGCAAGAAACCGATATTCCCCATCCTGCCCAGCGTGAACACGGCAGGGCCTGAAGTGCAGGAGTTCCTGTCGCGCGGCCACGTGAACTTCAGCGATGAGGTGACGCTGGCCACTGCTCTAACGCAGATTATGCACACGCCCGAGCCTGCCGATCAGCAGATTCAGATTCACGGAGTTGACGTGCCTCGTATCCGCAAGATTATCGACGGCATCGGCGAGAACGGCTACATAGCCCCCAACCTGGTACATCAGTTGCTGGAAAGCGCTGGCATCCCAACGGTGCCAGAGTTTGTAAGTGCCGACAAGGACGAGGTGATCAACTTCGCTGAAAAGTGCGGCTATCCCGTCGTGGCAAAGGTTGTAGGACCAGTCCACAAGAGCGACGTGGGCGGTGTGGCGCTCAACATCCGTTCGAAAGAGGTGCTCGCTGCCGAGTTCGACCGCATGATGCAGATTCCAGATGCCACTGCCGTGATGGTGCAGAAGATGATCAAAGGCACTGAACTCTTCATCGGTGCGAAGTACGAGCCACGTTTCGGCCATGTGGTGCTTTGCGGCTTGGGCGGCATCTTCGTGGAAGTGCTGAAGGATGTGTCGAGTGGTTTGGCTCCGCTCAGCTATCCTGAGGCAGAAAGCATGATTCAGTCGCTTCGCGGCTACAAGATTCTGAAGGGCACGCGAGGCCAGAAGGGCATCAACTGCCAGCGTTATGCCGACATCATCGTGCGTCTCTCGACGCTCCTGCGCTTTGCAACGGAAATCAAGGAAATGGACATCAACCCGTTGCTGGCCGACGAACAGGACGTCATTGCCGTAGATGCCCGCATCTTGGTAGAGAAATAAGAAGTCCAACAACAACGAAAACCGCCCTGCTACTTGCAAAGAGTAACAGGGCGGCTTCTTTATGTCAGGATAACGGGGAGGGCTATTCCTCGTAGACGGTATGGTCTTCGATGCCTGCTTCGGCAAGAGCCTCGCGGCGCTCGATGCACGTGCCACAACGTCCACAATGGACATCGCCACCTTTATAGCACGACCACGTCTCGCTGTAGTCGATGCCGAGTTGCTTGCCACGACGGGCAATGTCGGCCTTCGTCATGTTCACATAGGGCGACAGAAGTCTGACCCCGTTGAACGTTCCGGCTTGGGCGGCAGCATCGAAAGCGTCGACAAACTCAGGACGGCAGTCGGGATAGATGGTATGATCGCCACCATGATTGGCCATCATGACATATTGCAACTCATTCGATTCGGCCATTCCTACAGCTACAGAAAGCATGATGCCATTGCGGAAAGGCACCACCGTAGAGCGCATGTTGTCGTCTTCGTAATGGCCTTCGGGAATGGCTTCGGCACCATCGAGCAGCGACGAACGGAAATAGCGACGCATGAAGTCGAGCGGGATGACAACATGAGTGATGCCAAGTCGCTCGCAATGGAGATCGGCACACTTGATTTCCTTGCTGTTATGATTGGATCCGTAGTCGAAAGAAATGGCCATTGCGATGCGCTCGCGATACTCATAGAGCATCGTCGTGCTATCAAGTCCACCGCTATAGATGAGAATTGAATCTTTCATATATTTACACCAATGGTTTATTTTTCAGCAGGAGCAGCGTATTTCTTACCTGTCTGCTTCACGTAGTGGCGGGCATAGGGCGCAGGATAGCCCGGACGAGTCGGGCGGGCACCAAGGCCAGTCTTCGTGCGTGTGAACTTGCCGTCGGCCTCAGGCTTGATGATCATGTCGTTGAACTTCACGATGAGATAGGTGGCGAGCTGCTTCCAACGGGCAAGCATCTGCTGGGCCTTCTCGTTGCTATAGTTGTTGAGGAACTTCACAGCCTCGGCCTCGCTCTGCTCGCAAAGAGCCTTGGCCTTCTGCTCAACAGCTGCCTGATTGCTGAAATAGCTCTGTTCCAGCGAGTCGCGCACGGCCTTCAGCGAGGGGAAGAGCTGCGAGTAGCGGGGATAGACCATGTTCGATACCCAGTTGCACACCCAATAGGCATTCTTGTCGGAGAAGGTCACGGCATCGGCTCCAGGCGTGTTGTAGCACTCGGGCTGAACGGTGTTGCCGCAATAGATGGGCGTGTAAGCCACCATGTTGCCGTCGTCGTTGCCAAACCAAAGCACGCCACCCACCTGGCGAGGCAGCCATGAGCGCATCTGCGAAACATAGGTGAAGCCGGTCTGCTGGGTGCTGGTGGGACGCTCGTTGAAGTACTGCTTTCCGTCAACCTCGAAGGAAAGCGGCGTAGGACGATAAGGCATCTGCCAGATACCGCCACCGATGGTCGTAGAATCGAGCGCGAGAGCCGTGCCTTCGTAATGGTCGCGCATGCATTCCTCGATGTCCTGCACGCTCACTTTGCGGTTAGGCTTAATCCACAGGGGCATGTCCTCGGCATTGGGGTCTTCGCCGAGAGCCCAAGGCAGATAGCGGTCGAAGCCGTTGTCGAAATGGCGGAAGAACGACCAAACGCGGGCATCGCAATAACGACGGCCACCAAAGTCGGGAGCTGCATAGGCCCACTTCCACGAGAAATCGGCATCCGAGCCCTCATACCAACCCATCAGGCGGGCATAGCGCACGACGTCCTTCGAATAGTAGAGGTCGGCCTGTTGGTTCTTTGCCGTAGGATAGACGCCCTTCGCATTGATTTTCTTACCTGAGAAGAACTTGCCGATGCGGCTCTGGTTGGCGTGTCCGCAGATGGCATCGTCGGGAATGCGCTGAGCCACCCAGACTACGCGGTTGAGCTTCTGCTTGGCAACGAGAGCCTTGTCGCTACCCGTTCCCATCATCTCAAGAATCCAAGCCTCGTTGGGGTCGCAGATGGTGAAGGTCTCTCCCTCGGAGTTGTAACCGTATTTCTCGACGAGCGACGTCATCACGGCAATGGCCTCACGGGCCGAGCGCGAGCGCTGAAGGGTGATGTAGATGAGCGAACCGTAGTCGATGAGACCCGTCGTGTCGACCATCTCCTCGCGGCCGCCATAGGTAGTCTCGCCAATGGTCACCTGCCACTCGTTGATGTTGCCGATGACGTTATAGGTCTCAGATGCCTCGGGAATCTGGCCCTGATAGACACCTGTGTCCCAGTTGTAGATTTGGCGCATGTCGCCGGCGGCATGCTTGGCGGCTGGATAGTGGCAGAGGCCGATGAACATGCCGTAGTCGTCGGCATTGTAGGAACAAATCACAGAACCGTCGGTCGATGCTTTCTTGCCGACAATGAAGTTTGTGCAAGCCTCTGCCCACATGACGGAGGCGCAGAGCAGCACGAGGGAAAGAACGAATTTCTTCATAGGTTATCTGGTTTTTTAATATGTTATTTGCGTTTTAAAAGTCTGCTTGTTGTGGCGGTTGTCCTCAGCGGTAAATATAAGCGTGCGCGGTTTGCCCAAGGGTTTCACTGAGGAATTCTTCAGGCGGCACTCTACGGTGGACGACTTTGCAACAGGTTCGAAGAGAATGAATTCGTTGTCGATGAAGCCTTCATAGCGCAACAGACCACTCTTCTCATCGGTGAGCGAAAGGCGGATGACGGCGCCTTGGCGCGAGTGGCCGAGACCTTGAAAGTGAATGGTGGGCGGCTGGTCGTCGTAGGCGAGTTCGTAGGTGGCAGAGAGCTCGCGTGCCCTACCCCACACCCAACCGTCTTCATAGCGGCCTCCCATGTATCTGTCGGCACCCCAATGGGCCACGACATAGAGTTTGGAGGGGTCTTTCACGTCTGTGCGGTTGACGCGAAGGGCAATGGGCTGATAGTCGAACAACTGGAAGGACTTAGCCGTCAGCTGATAGACATCGGAATAGCCATTGGCTTTCTTCATGACCTTCGGCTGGTAGGGAGTATTCGTGGCCAACATGTGGGGACGGACAACGAGCTGAAGGCCAGGCAACTGGACGTTGTTCAGACGGTCGTAGCGAAGCACTCGCGAAGAAGCGAAGAGTTGGGGTTTCTTGATGTCAGACGGTTTGCCTTCAACGGTGAAGGCATAGCGGCTCTCGTTGCCCTTGAAGTCGGTGAGCACAAAGCAAAGGTGATAGGAACGTTCCTCGTTGAAATCAACGATGCCACGGAGCGCATCCGTTTTAAGAATAGGCAGGGAAACGCCAGGCTCCACGAATGCTTTCATATACCAGACGTGTGAGCGAAGGTAGTGGTCGTAGTCGCCCCAAGCATTCACCTGCATGTTCTGATTGACGGGAATGCCGCTCACATCGGAGGAGAACACCTCGCGGTCGTCGACGAAGAGCTGCATGCGGCGAATGCCATAGTGGTTATAGGTGGCCTCCATGTAGTCGTTGGCCCAGAGGCCGAAACCCACCTTCCCCCAAGCTGAATAATGATGGGGCAACTCGTGGGAGTAAAGGCCGATGCTCTGCTGGATGCTACCACCGGCAAACACGCCCTCGCCCTCCTGAGGATATGCCATCAGGGCATGCCCCTGAGGCGGCTGAGTGTCTTGCAAATGATGACCGATGAAGTCGAGCGGGTCGAGCATCTGCCACGTTTTCGTGTCGTGAATCTCGAGATGAAGATGGGGAGCCGTTGAAGCGCCCGTGTTGCCGCTGACGGCAATCAGCTGGCCTTCAGCCACAGGGAGCTCGTAGGGACGGAAATGGAATTCTCCCTCGGCCGCATGCCTGGCATATTGTTGCTTGCGAAGGAGGGCTGTAATTTGGGGTGTGAACTTCTTCAGATGACAATAGATGCTGGTGTAGCCCTCAGGATGGTGAACGTAGACGGCATTGCCAAAACCGAACATGCCCACCGTCACCATAGAGATGTAGCCTCCGCCAATAGAAAAGATAGGTTTGCCTTCTACGCCACCCGTCTTAACATCGACACCCCCATGGAAATGATTGGGGCGCGGCTCGCCGAAGTTGCCAGCCAACACCACGTCGTAATTGACGGGAGAAGCATATCGTGGCAACGCCGAAACTGACGACGCGAGCCAAATTACGAGGGCGAGTGCTAAGAAGGGTTTCTTCATCGGGACAACCTGCTAAGTTGGGGGAAACATGGCAATGAATATAAATTATCCTTTTACCTGATGGGCCTATCCTGTTGTCTATTGATGCGTGGAAGTTCGCCCACCGATCTGACAGGACGACCATCAATTACTGGCATAGGTTTCCGAAGGCTATCAGAGTCGGCTACAGCCGGACGTCCAACAGAAGCAGAGTCGGAGGATTCCTTGTCGGCCTCCTTGGGCGGTTGCGTGTGGATTCTGAAGAGTGCGATGTCGCCCACGTGCATAAGTTTCAGCGTCGTCTGCGCTTCAGAATTCTGCGACTTGTTCATGAGGAAGTAGCCCGTAATTTTCTTGATTCCGAGACGTTTGTCGTCAGAGATTTCAAGCCGGTTGCTATTGTCGTTCGACACTCTGATCATACGTGAGGCTATGCTGTCGTTGTTGAAGCAGAGGGCTATGAGGGCCACTCCTTCGCGCATGCCTTCCTGGAAGATGAACTTCGTGTTGAAACTCAGCACAAAGCGGTCGCCGGCATGGAAGGAAGAATCGGCCACGACGGAGAAGGGATAACAATTGAAGCCAGGTTGCTTGGTGAGGATGAACGAGCGGTCGCCCGTCCACACATTGGCGGTATCGCCATTTTGCGAGAGTGAGAGGTGCTGATTGACCTCGCTGGTAGAAGCACCCAAGGCAAGAGCTTCGTTGCTCATGCGCTTCGAGAGATTCTCGTAGATGCGATGAAGCCGGTCCGCATGGCGAGTGTAGTAGACCATCGACGAGTCGAAATCGGCCTCGCTGACATTATACTTTTTCAGCACAGCCAACTTATAGACTTGCATGCGAAGCGTGTCGTTGTAGTTGGGGTCGAGGTTCGAAGCAGCCGAAGCCAGATGGTAGTCGTAGAGGATGTCTTCCATCTTGCCAGGCGAAATATATTTGCCCGGCACTCGCGGTTTGCAACCCGTCAGGACGCTCGAGATGAGCACGACGAAAAGCGACACTATGGCTACATGTCTTTTCAAATGTCTTCCTCCTTGATTTCGTTAAGTGATTGGCGCTCTTGCGAATGGATGTCGGCATCGTCCTTATCGTCATTCGACATGAGCGTGGCCAGTTCTCTGCGGCAAAACAGGAACAAAGCCACGACGCTCACGCTGACGCAGGCGTCGGCGAAGTTGAAGACAGGACTGAAGAAGATGAACTCTTCGCCTCCCCAGATGGGCATCCACTGGGGCCAGGTAGACTGGATGAGCGGGAAGTAGAACATATCGACCACCTTGCCCGTCAGGAAGCCTGAGTAGCCTTGCCCGAAGGGAACCATATAGCTCACGTAGAAGGGCGACGAAGCAGTGAAAATCTCGCCATAAAACATGCAATCGATGACGTTGCCCGTAGCTCCTGCCAGCAGCATACTTAGGAGGACAACGTAAATAGTGCGTGCGCGTTGGCTGATTTGCCGCCACAGATAGATGGCAATGGCCACAATGGCAATCAGGCGGAAACTGGTCAGCACGTACTTGTTGATGAACGAGAGGCCAAAGGCCATACCATTGTTCTCAATGAAGTGTATCTGGAACCAGTCGGCAATCCAGATTGATTCATAGAGGTGCATGTTGGTCTTCACCCATATCTTGATGACTTGGTCGATCAGGAGTAGGGCGACAATGAGTATAACGGCCAGGCAGGCAGTTTTCTTCTTTGTCATTTCTTCAGTTGTTAGATCGCTATGGAATAGCGACATACAGGAGTTCGAGAGGTCCTATTTCTTGTCGCGGGCCTGCTTGGAGGCTACGCTCAGCGTGGCGTGAGGGACGGCGCGGAGGCGCTCCTTGGGAATGAGCTCACCCGTGAGTCGGTCGATACCGTAGGTCTTGTTCTGAATGCGCACGAGGGCGGCTTCAAGGCCCGTGATGAACTTCTGCTGACGGTTAGCCATTGCCACCAGTTCCTCTTTCGACTGGGTAAGGCTACCCTCTTCGAGTGCTTTATAGGTGGGCGACGTATCGTCGACATCATTGCCGTCCTGGTTCATAATCTGACGCATCATGGCATCGTAGTCACGGCGAGCCAGACGGAGTTTCTCGTTGATGATGGTCTTGAACTCTTCAAGTTCCTCATCTGAATAGCGTTTCTTTTCTGACATAAGGTTATTTACGATTTACGGATTTCTTTCTCCGCTTTGCTACGAAAGCGAGCAGAGCTCGAGTCCAGATTAGCTATTTTATGACTTTTTGATTTGGATGTTTAACTTAAAGTCGTCGAAATCAATTTCGGCACCGTCGTTGTCGGCCACCTCAATCTTGTCGGCCAGCACCTGCGAGGAGATGTAGTCGGCAAAGGCGGCGATGGCAGCATCGGTGTGCTCGTTGGGAGCCACGACGACCGAGATGTGGTCGGTAATCTCCAGACCGGTGTCCTTGCGGAGGTTCTGGATGCGGTTGATGAGTTCGCGGGCCATGCCCTCCTGACGGAGTTCGTCGGTCAGCTCCACCTCGAGTGCTACCGTGAGGTTGCCCTCGTTGGCAACGAGCCAGCCGGGGATGTCCTCGCTGATGATTTCTACATCCTCCTTCTCTACCGTAACTTCCTGACCTTCAGCCATGAGGGCGATGGTGCCTGTAGTTTCGAGTGAAGCTATCTGCTCCTGCGAAAGTTCGGCCACGGCGGCGGCAACAGCTTTCATGAGCTTGCCGAACTTCTTGCCCATTGTGCGGAAGTTGCACTTTACCTTCTTCACCAGAATGCCCTGGCCTTCGACGAAGGAGAGTTCCTTCACGTTCACCTCGTTGAGGATGAGCTGGCGCACGGCCTCGATGTGCTTCTGCTGGTCGGCATCGATAGCAGGAACCATGATCTTCTGAAGCGGCTGGCGCACCTTGATGTTCACCTTGCGGCGCAGGGCGAGCACCATCGAAGTGATGCGCTGAGCCATCTCCATGCGAGCTTCGAGGTCGAGGTCGATGGCAGCTTCGTCGACGGCGGGGAACTTGTCGAGATGGACGCTGTCGCACTCGCCGCCGAGGTCCTTGTAGAGCTGGTCGGCATAGAAGGGTGCGAAGGGAGCCAAGAGTTTGGCAACGGTCATCAGGCAGGTGTAGAGCGTCTCATAGGCCGAGCGCTTGTCGTCGCTCATCTCCTTGCCCCAGAAGCGTTTGCGGTTGAGTCGCACGTACCAGTTGGAGAGGTCGTCGTTGACAAACTGGTCGATGAGTCGGCCGGCACGAGTGGGGTCGAAGCCCTGCAGCTCCTGGTCGACGGCCTTGATGAGCGAGTTGACGCGCGAGAGAATCCAGCGGTCAATCTCGGGCTTCTCTTGTTGCGACTTGGTCGCAACATACTCGACGGGCTCCCAACCGTCAACGTTGGCATAGAGGGCAAAGAACGAGTAGGTATTAAATAAGGTGCCGAAGAGCTTGCGGCGCACCTCGTCGATGCCCTCGGGGTCGAACTTCAGGTTGTCCCACGGCTCGGAGTTGGTCATCATGTAGAAGCGCACGGCATCGGAACCGTATTTCTCAATCATGTCGAACGGATTCACCACGTTGCCCACGTGCTTCGACATCTTGTTGCCCTTGGCATCGAGCACGAGTCCGGTGGAAATCACATTCTTGAAGGCCACCGAGTCGAACACCATCGTGGCGATGGCATGAAGCGTGAAGAACCATCCACGCGTCTGATCGACACCCTCGTTGATGAAGTCGGCGGGGAAGGCCAGATGCTTGTCGATGGCGTCGCGGTTCTCGAAGGGATAGTGCACCTGTGCGTAGGGCATAGCACCCGAGTCGAACCACACGTCGATGAGGTCGCTCTCGCGGTGCATGGGCTTGCCCTCCTCGCTCACGAGGACGATGTCGTCGACATAGGGGCGGTGCAGGTCGATGCGGTCGTAGTTCTCGCGCGACATATCGCCCACGACGAAGCCTTTGTCCTTCAGCGGATTGCTCGTCATGACACCAGCAGCAACGGCCTTTTCTATTTCATTATAGAGTTCCTCCACGGAGCCGATGCACTTCTCGGCGGTGCCTTCCTCGTCGCGCCAGATGGGCAGCGGCGTGCCCCAGAAGCGCGAGCGCGAGAGGTTCCAGTCGTTCAGGTTCTCGAGCCAGTTGCCGAAGCGGCCTGTGCCGGTCGTTTCGGGATGCCAGCCGATGGTCTTATTGAGTTCCACCATGCGCTCCTTCTTGGCTGTGGAGCGGATGAACCACGAGTCGAGGGGATAGTAGAGCACGGGCTTGTCGGTGCGCCAGCAGTGGGGGTAGTTGTGCACGTGTTTCTCGATGCGCAGGGCTGTGCCCTCCTGCTTCATCTCCATGCAGATGACGATGTTCAGGTCTTCAGCCTTCTGGGCTGCCTTCTCGTCGTATTTGCCGTCAACGTTGAACTCGGGAGCATAGGCATTCTTCACGTAGTCGCCGGCATGATGGCTGTATTTCTCAACGTCTACGCAAGCCTTAGTGAAGTTGTCGTCGAGCTCGCCGACGAGGTAGTACTTTCCTTCGAGGTCGACCATCGGGCGTGTCTCGCCGCGCTTGTTGATGAGGAACAGGCTGGGCACCTCGGCATCCTTGGCCACCTTGGCGTCGTCGGCACCGAAGGTAGGAGCGATGTGCACGATGCCGGTACCATCCTCTGTGGTGACGTAGTCGCCGGGGATGACGCGGAAGGCCTGGCTGGCCATCTCGACGAACGTGTCCTTGCCGTTCTCACCCTTGAAAACCTTCTCAGGATGTTCGTCAGCATAGCGCTTCACGAAGTCGGCGGCATTCTGGTCGAGCTTAGCAGAAGGCTTCACCCAGGGCATGAGCTGGCGGAAGTGAAGGCCTACGAGGTCGGAGCCCTTGTAGCGGCCTACGATGCGATAGGGCACGAACTTCTCTCCTTTATTATATTCGGGCATCTCGCCGTCGTCGCTGATGAGTCCCTCGGGGTTCAGGTAGGCACCTACGCGAGCCTCTGCCATGATAATGGTGATGGGCTCAGCATTGTAGGCGTTGTAGGTCTCAATGGCCACGTAGTCGATTTTCGGACCTACGCAGAGTGCCGTGTTGGAAGGCAGCGTCCAGGGCGTCGTAGTCCAAGCCACGAAGTAGACACCGCCCCACCCTCTCTTCAGCAGAGGCTCCACAATCTCCTGATACTTGTCGCCCGCCAGGCACTCCCCTCCTTCGGAGGGGCAGGGGGAGGTCTCGAAGAGTGCGGTCACCGTCGTGTCCTTCACGTCGCGGTAGCAGCCGGGCAGGTTCAGCTCGTGCGAGGAGAGTCCGGTACCGGCGGCAGGACTGTAGGGCTGAATGGTGTAGCCCTTGTAGAGCATGTCCTTCTCGTAGAGCTGCTTCAGGAGCCACCAAAGGGTCTCGATGTACTTGTTGTCGTAGGTGATGTAGGGGTTGTCGAGGTCGACGAAGTAGCCCATCTTCTCGGTGAGGTCGCGCCACTCCTGGGTGAACATCATCACGTTCTCGCGGCACTTGCGGTTGTAGTCCTCGGTAGAGATGTAGCGGGGCGACTGGTGGTTGTCGATGTCGGCCTTGGTGATGCCCAGCGCCTTCTCGACGCCCAGCTCCACGGGCAGTCCGTGGGTGTCCCAGCCAGCCTTGCGGTGCACCTGGAAGCCTTTCATCGTCTTATAGCGATTGAAAGTGTCCTTCAGCGCACGACCCAGCACGTGGTGAATGCCCGGATGGCCGTTGGCCGAGGGAGGACCCTCGAAGAATACGAACTGCGGACAGCCCTCTCGTTCTGTGATACTGCGGTGGAAGACATCCTTCTGCTCCCACTCCTTAAGCACCTGCTGGTTGGTCTCAGTCAGGTTCATCGCCTTGTGTTCGGCAAATCTCTTAGCCATTGTTTCTATCGTTCTATTTTGTAAATTTTTCTGTACTTGTTCTTAAAGACGTGCAAAGGTACAAATAATTTATGAAACCACCAAAAATCGGCAGTCCGTAGCTCGTTAAAATTTGTAAACAAAATAAATAATCAGGATGAGGCCAGCGGAAAACACACACACCACAAAATCACAAATCACGAAGACGCATGCAAGTGTTGCAGCGTTGCAGCGTTGCAGTTCCAAAACAACCCATGAAAAAGTCAAAACTAAATCCTATATGTATATATATTATATTTAAATATAATATATATACATATAGAAGTAATTTTTGGCAGGAGAATACCCTCTTCACGAACTGCAACGCTGCAACGGTGCAACACATGAGAAGTTTTTTTTGACTGTCTTTCCCTGTATAGTGTTGACTCCTTTTGAGCCTTGATTTGTGTAACTACTCAGTCTTTTTTTGTCGGCGCAGCTAAGTTCTAAAGTTAAAGTTTTTTAAAGTTGTTCGTGACAGAAATCAAGTTTTGTTGTATTCCGCCGAGATGTTACAAGTTTACATGACAGGCG
>Ga0256404_1005708_pt1 | contig 21633 bp, 4 predicted proteins | sample RumenRJG_01DNA_FD_185990 | JGI IMG/M metagenome (GOLD analysis project Ga0256404, IMG submission 185990) | Bovine rumen microbial communities from Lethbridge, Alberta, Canada - RJG_01 | ecosystem: Host-associated > Mammals > Digestive system > Stomach > Rumen | place: Canada: Alberta | collected...
GGGCATGCCGCAGCATATCATCCAGGACAATATGGGAGCGGTCCCTGTCATTTCCGGTCCACTCCGGGCACCTGGGATTGACGCCGGTGCGAAGATCATTCAGGAACCTCTTCAGGGGATGCTCCTCCGGCAGATCCTCGCCCGCCTGGTAGAGCGCGTCAATGGTATTAAAGCGCAGGGAGCACCTTTTCCACTTCGGGCCTGCCTCATCATACGTAAAGGCATCCGCCCGCTCTTTTTTCTTCTTTTCCTCCCGTATCCTGTCGGCCTGGTCCAGCGCTTCCGCCTTTCCCTCCAGATACCGGGTCTGTGCCTCGGTCCTCTCTCCTTCGGGGATCCGCCTGACCGCTTCCTCCACTTTGTCGGCAAAGGCCTCGCAGGTCTCTTTTTCATCCTGTTCTTCGATGGGAGCATACGCCCGCGCTTCCCGGACAATCTTCCGCACTTCCTCCTGATAGTGGCCGTCGGCTGTAAAGATCACCGGATAGGCAAGCCTCAGGAGTTCTTTATATGCCCCGGGCCAGTTTCTGTTTTCCTGCGCTTCCTCCCAGAGCGCGTTCCATCCCGCGTCCTGGTCCTCGAACTCCTCCAGTGCCTTATCCGCCCGGACCAGGTCTTCAAGGGCTTTCCGGTCCGCCCGGAACTTCGCGGTGTAAAGCTGTTCCTCGGCAGCTGACAGCACACGGTTTCTCGCGGCGGCAGGTTTTTTGTCCGGCAGCTGCTTCTCCAGGATCTCCTTCCGCAGAAAGTCCTGGTAATCCGCAAGCTTCTTCGGAAGATTATTCGCGGCCATGGTCTGCATGGGATGCAGCAAAGCGTCCAGCGCTGCCTCGTCGCGCTCCTTCACCCAGCCGTTCTGATAGGCGGCGGCCTTGAAGGCATCCGGCGAGAAGGGATCCGCCGGCTGCTCCTCGGCCGGCTGCTCCTCGGCCGGCTGCCGCTCCAGGTTCTGCACGGTGGTATTGGGCCGGCGCTCCAGGCTCTGCGCGGTGGTCACCGGGCGGCGCTCCAGGCTCTGCACGGTAGTCACCGGACGGCTCTCCGCCGGCTGTGCCTCGGCCGCCGCCTGCTCCTCCCGCTCTTCCTGCTCCTGCTCCTGTGCCAGCCGCTGCCGCTCCGCTTCGTCTCTGCGCGCCTCGGCCGCCCTTAAGGCTTCCCGCTGCCGCTTCTCCGCTTCTTCCCGGGCCTGCTCCTCCAGGGCGATCTGCGCGTAAGCCTGACGGGTCTCCTGCACCATTTTGAGGGACTGGGGATGCAGACGCGACTTCTCGTTCTCCGTGAGTTCTTCGGCCTCCTCCAGGACACTCTGCAGAAGGTCCGCGCACTGAGCCGCGGTTTCCGGGCTCATAAAGAGAAAATTATTGAGCACAAACCCGTTGGTGGCTTGGACGGAAATATCATAGACAGCGGCCAGAAGCTCCCGTCTTTCCGGCACTTCGGTGGCCCACCCCGCGTTCGCCGCGTCATCCAGAAATACCGCAAAGGGGTCTAGGTCTCCAATATCTACGCCGCTTAAGTGCTGCTCGATGGGACCCGCATCCATATCGTCCGCCGGCCTGGGTTCCGGATCAGGAGCCGCCTCCCGGGGCGCCCGGTTCAGGGTAAAGACCGTGGTCACGGGACGCGTGATCACGGGCATCTCTTCCGGCGCGGGGGTCTCGCCCTCTTCCATTGCAGTATTGTCCATCTCAAGCCGCGCGGCCAGCACCGGATCGATGATTTCCATCATTTTCAGGACGCTCTCTGTATAAGGGTGCGCGGGATCCGCGTATTCCATGTAATCGGTGACGGTCTGCTGAAGCTCCAGCAGGCGTTCCGCCACATTTCTCGCGTCGTCTGCGGTGTAATGCCCCACACCGCCCTCCACGGCAGCATCCTTGCGTCTTTTTTCCGCGACATACAGGAAGTTATCCAGGAGGCTGTCAGGAGACCTGTTCAGAAGCCCCGCGCCGTCCCTGGCATTCGTCATTTCATTCAATGCACCGCGTAAGGAAGTGAGCTTTTCGGCGGTGAGCGTCTCCACCCGGTCCAGACACTTCTCCCGCGAAATCTGCACGCTTCTGAGTTCTCTTTCCCCTTCGATCTGACGGATCAGGGCGCGGCTTTCGGGCCTGTCCGGGCCTTCTCTCAGAATGCTCTGCGCCCTTGAGAGCATGTTGTCGCACATTTCATAGCCGTGCCGGAACGACTTCAGATCCTCGCCGGGGAAGCTGCTGTTTACGCCCCTTTCTGCTTCCTCCAGAAGGGTCTTCATCTCCGCGCTGTCAGGCATGAGCCTGGAAGCGTCATAGAGGAAGCTGAGATCCGTAAATGCATGCTTATCAAGTGCATCCATCCTGCTCTTGAAGAGCGCCCTGTCCCCGGGGTAGCTTTTCCGGAACTCATGGAGCGAAAGCTGGTCAAGAAGCGCCCTTACGTCATCACCTCTCTCCTCCTCCGGTACGGACTCCGCCGCTGCCTTCAGATCCTCCGGCGCGATCTCATAGATTCTCTCAAAGCACTCGTCAAGAGCGGGGATCTTCGCCCCGGTCCCGTCATAGGAAGCATTCTTCAGCGCGATGATCAGTTCGCGGTCATAGGTTCCGTCCCATTCGCCGAGTCCTTCTCCTCTTCTGAGCATGGATTCCGCAGCAAGGCGCCGCGACTCATAGGCGCAGTACGGCTCTTCCGCATCCAGCGCAAGCTTCAGCGCATCCATGCGCATCAGGACATCCACGTCAAGTTCGTGATCTCTTGAAAACCAGTGTTCGCACTTCCGCAGCACATTGTTGCGGGTGGAAACGGGATACGCGCCGTGCAGGGGGACCTCCAGCCAGTTGTTCAGTTCATTCGTAATAAAGGACGCATCTCTTCCCTTCTCCGTGAGCGTCTCGCGATACGAAAGCAGCGCGTTGATGAGCCTGGTATCCCCGTCACGATCCCAGCCCTGCTTTTTGACAAGCCGGTCCCGGATGGCCTGGTCTGCCTCCTTCGCAAGGTTTTTCCGCATCTCCTCGGGAAGCTTCTCTCCCAGGGAGTACATGGCCTTCATATAAAGCTTCGGCCTTCTCCCCGGCAGCTCTTCAAAGGGAATGCGGCTCAGATCCTGGAGCTCGTTGGAATACAGTTCCTTCCGGATGGTATCCTGCGCCCACCCGGGGAGCTCCCCGTAAGCGCGGTATCTGGAAAGCAGCCGGTCAAGGCCCTTTTCCTGCTCGGCCTCGGCCTCTTTCCTTCTCTCCTCCTGCCTTCTCTGCTCGATCAGCTCCGGCACGACCCTGTAGGCTTCCTCCGTGATCCTTGCGGCGGAGGGGAGCTTTTTATGAAGCGCCTCCACCGCCTTGCTGTAGAGATCCGGTTCCTTTTCCCTGAGCTCTGCCGCCGGGGTGTCCAGGATCGTTACGCACTCCTCCGGTGTAAGGCCGGAAAGTGCATCCGCATGATTCTCTTTGTAGATACGGGCGAAATACCTGTAGCGCCTCTGCTGCTCTTCTTCCTCTGCCGCTGCGGGTATCTGCCCCCCAAGCAGCGGCAGGTACTCCAGTTCCGCGAGGAGCTTGCTGCCCGCGCGCTGCTGAAGGGACCAGCTCTCATCCACGTATGCTGAGTTCGACACCTCATTCAGGAAAAACCAGCTGTTTCTGATCGCCGGCATGTAATGACGGTAGGACGAGGGCAGATGCTTCGCGGCTTCCTCCTTAAAGGCTTTGAACCGGTCCGTCCCCTCGCCCTGGGGGCCGTACTTTTCCTCCGTCTCCTTTGTATATTTACTCGTCCGGAAGACGTAGGGAGACTCCATATATGCCAGTCCTCCGACGGCAGAAAGCACGACGCCTTCGTCTTCCTTCAGCATCATTGCGTTGTCCGCGTCGCCGATCCTGTCAGCGTCCGGCAGCACGTAATCCTTAAACTTCGCAAATCCCCTGCCGTAGATACTGCCGTACCAGGCAGCGCTTTCGTTCAGCCCCGCGGCGCTGAGTTCATATCCGTCCAGATTATAGAGGGGGTGTTTCCGCACGTCTTTGGTGAACTCGTCCGCCATTTCCTCAAGCTCTGACCTTGCCATGCGTAAAAGTGAGCGCGGCGTGACCTCCTCCTTTGTGGCCAGCGCCCAGAGCAGAAAATGCTGGGTCACGCGGAAATCGCTTACATTCGCCGCGTTGTTTCCGTACAGCATGCTCTTTAATTCCGCCTGGGCGTCTCCGAACAGCTCCGCGCTGCTGTACCCGGTAAAGATGCCCATGTTGTCAAATACTTCTTTTTCTCTTTGAAACCTGTCCTGCAGGCTCTCCCCCGCGTGGCCGCTCCTTTCCAGCGTCCGGCCGCGGCGCGAGACGATGCCGCTTCTCACGCGGATCTCATCGGCCGTGACCTTCTGCCGGATCATATCGCTCATGGCCGTTTGCACCTCGCCGCTGTCATGGCCTACCCATGCGAGGACCTCATCCACAAAGCCTTCCCTCTCCTCCGGGGCATGGATATCCCTCTCTGTGAATCCCCGCATGAATTCATCCAGATCCTCAACCTCCTGGTGCGCCTTGTAAAAGTCGTACATGACCGTAAGCGCCCTGTCGTCTCCCTTGATGACCCAGCCCTTCTCTGCCGCAGCCGCGGTAAACGCTTCCGCTGTCTTATAATCGTCAAAAAATGCCATACTTTTTCCTCTCCCCGGCCGTTTCCCTTATGCCAGACGACTGACAATCGTTCCTTTCATACTGCGTAAACGCTGATTTCAAACCGAAAGCAGCGCCTTTTTGGGCTTTTCTTTCTTGCCGGCTGTTTTCTGTGTTTCCACCGCTTTTCTGTCAGCATTCTTTTCCGTGCCGATCCCTTCCATTTCCTGAAGCTCGCCAAACCTGACGGGTATTTTTTCCGTGTCGGCATCGGGGCCCCTCTTTTCGCCGGTTTCGATCTTCACATCCAGTATATCCATTGCGGTGATCTTGTCCTCCTCCCGGAGCCGCTGAGGATCCGATGCTTTTCCTTCCGTCCCGTCTTTCTGAAGGTCGCCGAAGGAGATGCGGGTCCGTTCTTTTGCTTCGGCATGATCTGCTTTTTCTGCATTCTCCGTCTGCTTTGCCTCGGCCGCTTTCTTTTCCTGTGCCTTCTTCTTTTCCGGCTGTACTGTCTCCGGCTTGTTCGGATCGATCCGGCCTTCCTTCACAGCTCTTTCAAACTCAAGCATATCACCCAGTATATCCCGGCCCAGTTTATTGGTAACCGCTTTCTGTGCAAACTCCTTGGGGGAAAGCTGATCAAGTCCCTTATATCGGATATAGTTTTTCAGACGGTCTTTCAGGGCGGCATCCTCCCCTGTCCCGATCAGCAGCTCCGAAACCGCATTCTGATCGACATATTTCATTTTCAGAACATTATCATCAAGGAGGCCTCTCAGTTTGATATAGGATGTATCGTCCTGTTTTTTGCGTTCGAGCTCCTGTATTCTGCCGAGGTCATCTCCGAGGGATGCATATCTCTCCATCAGATCCTTCAGATACTTATATTTCACATCTTCTTCCGGAGAAAGATGACCGCCTTTTCCGAGCCTCGACTCACAGCCGGTGATGAACTTCTTTGCTTCCTTTTCCGCGTAATCCAGTGTCCCTTCATCACCGTAAGCCACTATTCTGCCCTGAAGTCTTGCCCTTTCTTCGATCTGCAGGACCTCTTCTCTGTAGTAATTGTAAAGCTCGTGTTTTATCGCATCATAATCACGCTTTTTTCTGTCTCTGTATAAATCAGTTTTTACCGAATACGGGTACAGTATTTCCCTGAATTTTTCATGTTTTTCATTCAGTTCATTTTCATTGACCCCGTATTTCTCACAGTCTTTCCTGAAACTGTCATAAATTGTTTTGAAATCAGCTCTGTCTTTATAGGTCCTCAGCACGGCAAGCGCTTTGCGGCACTGGGCACCCCGGAGCCTGTCTTCGTATTCCCGGTCAGTTTTATCCCGTAATTCTTTGATTTCCGTTATGTCATCTTTCCTCGTTCTTGCCTTAATACTTTCTGCATTGATCGCATTCCCAAGCATTATGTCGGCAAAACGGTCCAGTCTGACATCCTGGTCTTCCCAGGCTTTATCGTCGGCAACATCTTTGGCGCTGCTGAAGAAACCGATTGCCCCGTGGGCCAGATCATTCCCCTTCAGCCTCAGCCGGCCCTCTCTCTCCATCGCCTTAAGATGGAACGGGATCTCTGGCTTTAATCCGGCCCTTTTCGCATAATCCATAAGCTCCGGGTCACGTTCCAGCATTCCATACATTCTCTGTCCCATCTCACTGTTGAACAGATACTCGCTTCCGTCATCCTCGAGGGCATGGTTGTCCGCCTTCCATTTTTCAGCCAGGAAATTAAGATTCCGGGCGAGGGCGGCTGCCAGAGGTCTCCTGTCTCCTCTCTCATATGCCCTGAGATCCTTTACCGCCTTCAGCCTTGCGGCCTGCACAAAAGGAATGCACCCTGTCAGTTTACTCAAAATTGAGCTGCTGAAAGCGTCAAATATATGGGCGCTGTAATTGGCCGACACATCTTTCAGCGTCATTCCCTCAAATGCCCTGTGCTTTTTCAGCTTCTCATATTCGGGTCTGAATACTTCATCCGATGTGGATTCCGCGATGGCAATGGCCACGAAGTCCTTGTCCGAAAGCTTTGAATTCTTTCCGGCCGGACCGATCCCCTTAAATTCCTCCTCTATGTCAGTGAGCTGTTTAAAATCCGATACTTTTTCTTTTTTGCCGTTTTTCTCTGTCTCAATATACCTGATATACCGCTTGTCCTGAAACTCTTCCAGAAATTCCGGTTTTTTCCCAAAGGCAGCCTCTAGCCTTACCAGCCTCCTCATATGCTTCTCGGGTATATCCGTTCTGTTTCTGAAGCTCTCATCCTGCATCTTCTGCGGGTCTCTGCCGCGTTTGGAGATCAGCAGATCATTGTAGTCCTTCACATTTGCGGAAACCTTTTCCTTCTCCAGATCCACATAGGCCCCGCTCTGCTTATGAACCGCGGCATTGAGGCCGATCCGCAGCGCGGAAAGCTCCTCATAGGACTCCAGCGCCGCACGGATCCTGGCCTGCTCGGTCCCGGATTTGGACTTGGCGTCCTTTCTGGAAGAATCCTTCATGAACTGCTTCGATTTATAATTCAGGTAACTCCTGGAATTCTCTATGGTCTGATTCATCGTCTGCAGGATATCCTGCAGCTCCTGCTCCGTGATCTTTGCCCCGTTTTGTCCCGCATTGCCGGTAAGCTCCTTCAGGATGCTCACCTGCTCCTGCAGGTCGTCGAACTCCACACTGGTGTCCGTGATATAGAAACCGTCCGTAAAACGGTTGACATACCAGGGGGTAGACTGCTTCAGGCTTCTTTCAAGACCCTCCGCGGTCCGGTGGATCTCCTGCAGCATGGCATGCTGCTTTTCCTCCGTAAACTCTTCCGAAGGCTTCGCTCCGTCTCCACTCTGTCCGGGCGCCTTCCCGCCCTGTCCGCGGTCCGGTGCCCCTTTCCCGTCGTAATGCTCCGGCCCGGGCGCGCCGTTTCCGCGGGACGCTGTCTCAATGCCCGGAAACTCCGGCATCTCAGCCGGTCCGTCCGCACCTCTCTCCGCGGCCTCCCGCGTAAGGTATCGCTCATTGGTCCGGTTCCGGTCGATCCCCAGCATCGCGATATCATTTTCGTTCAGTCTCTGCTCTTCTTCCGGGCTCCTCTTTCCGGCTTCCTCCGTCAGATACCTGATGTGCACCTTTTTCGGGAGATATGCCTTTTCCAGTTTTATGATGCCGCCGTCCGTGTACAGCAGACCGCGGTCCTGCGAGGAGGCTTTATTGTTCTCCTCGTCCCCGCCCAGGCGGTAAAATCTTATGCCGTCGCGGTTGGCCGCCGTGTTTTCCTGCTCCGCCATGGCAGAGATGTCCCCGGGTGCCGGAAGGACCGTGCCGTCCTCCATGACCTCGGCAAACCTGCTGGGAACGCCATAGATCCCCTTCCCGTCTTTATTCAGCCTGATATCGGAGATCCATGTCAGCTGCACAGGGCGTCTGTCTTTTTCCGCTCCTGTGAGCTGCCGCCCGATCAGGTCGCGCACGGATACCGTAAAGGTACGGTCGAAGCCGGCACCCTTTGCCTTTGCCGCCGCCTCGCTGCATTCCTTGTACTTCACCGTATCTCCGTCGATCCCGGTGATGGAGATATAATGATCCCCCATCCGGAAGGACATGGGGCATCGATCCGTCTTGATGATATGCAGCACCTGCTTCTTAAAGAGCTTTTCCGCGTTCAGAAGATACTCGTCCGGGGATATGCCCTTTCTTTCGCTTTCGCGGTCGTAGGGCTGTATATCCAGCTGGCGCATCATCTTGTTCGGCGCGTAGGCCAGAATAGAATCCCCCATATCCATCAGATCCCTTTCGGCATCCCGGGAGTAGATACGGTCCATTTCCCCGTCCCTGTCGGGCATCTCCCCTTCTTCCAGCTTCGGCCTGTAGTTGCGGATGTCCTGCTGTCCCACCATGCGCCTGCCGCCCAGGCTGTTCACCATCATGGCAGCCGCCACCGACCAGCTGCCGTTTACGCTGGTGGTCCACTCTTCCTGATGGACCTCCAGCTCCGCCGCGTCTTCGCCGGTCACGATGACGGAGGGTTTCCGCTTTCCGCCGTCGTAATAATCCTTCCGGTCGTTAAAATCATTTTCCGCGATCACCCGGATGCTCTCCGCGCGGTTGGCGGATCTGATATGGTTTACCAGGTGCGCCTTTTCCCGCTCCGTAAGGAGCAGGTCGTTCCTCTTCATGTAAGCCTCGATCTGCTTCACATCCGAGGTGTTCTCGATCCGCGCGGGGATCTTGTTTTCCGGCGGTAAGTACTCGGAGAGACGGGGATCTGCCTGCAGCGCTCTCCGGTACTCTTCCAGGGCCTGCTCCGGGGAAAGAGACGCAAAACGCTTCAGGACCGCTTCCGGCGTCATGCCGCTTCCCATATGGATCCTGCTGTATTCCACCAGTCCCGGCTCCTTGAAAACGCCGTTGACATGGTTGATCTGTTCCAGCTCCCGGGAATACTTGAAGGCCGCCAGCGGCAGCGTGGTCGCCTGCCTGGACTGAAACGCCCTGTCCACCACCCGGAGGTCTTCCCCGAGCAGCTTCAGCGCGTCGTCAAACGGCTTCAGGTCTTTTGCCGTAACGCGTTTCCGGCTGCGGGCGTCTATGTATCTCTGATTTCTTTCCTGCGCATAATCGTTGCGCAGTCCGGTGAGCTGTTCCACGAGCTTCGTGTACCTGCCGCGCAGGCTGAAAAGGGCGGAGCTGTCCTTTACCGGATATCTGCCGTTGTTATCCCTGCGATATTCCCAGGACAGATCCCGGACAAGGGCGTTTATGTCATTGAGGATAAAACGGCCGTAGCCCTGCGCATTCTGTGCGGAGCCCAGGGTCTTCCGGATCTTTTCAGCGGCAGGCGCAAGCCCCCGCAGGCAGGCCAGCTCTTTATAATAGCTGTTCGCGAAGTCCGTGGGCATTTCCGCGCCGGCGCCCTTGTCAAAGATATCCTGTATCTTATCGCCCAACGCCACTGCGACCGGCTTTTTCGCATGGAGCACCCTGTCAAATTCCGCCAGGTCCCTGCCATGCTTCATCGGGCGCATCACGCCGAAGGGTCTCTCGATCGTCTCGGCATCATAGATCCGCTTTCCCCGTTCATAAGCGGTCCTGTCCGCCGCCTTCAGGCGGTTTGAGGTGTACCTTCCGCGCGCGTCCTCCAGTTCTCTGTCAAAATCCACCTTCGCGAAGGTATCCGGATCCGTCTCCTTCAGTTCTTCCAGGCGCTGCCGCAGAAGGGCCTTCAGTTCAGAGGCGCCGCGGCCCATCTGGATCGCTTTGGAGGATCCGTCCTTGGTCAGGAAATCGGCGGCGGCCCCGGGATCCCCCGCAACGTGCAGACGGCTCTGCACTTCTGCTGCCTCTTCCCCGATGGCGACCGCTGTCTTTGTCTCGATCTCTGCAAGTGCCCCGAAGGCCTCCCGCAGGGATTTTACGTCGTATACGGCATCCGCCAGGATCCCGCTTTTCTTCTGCTGTTCCGCATCGGTATAGCTCCGTCCCGCATCCTTCAGGGCGTGTCCTTTTGCCAGATAAAACGCCGCAAACCAGAGCTTCTCCCCGGTATTTCTCTGGGCGGCATAGGTCTCCTCCGTTTCCGGATCCTGAAAGAGCATTGCGTTCCGGTCCGCGGCCGCCCTGTACATGTCGTCTGCAGCAACTGTCCCGGAAATCTCTTCAAAGGGGTTCGGCTGGAGCGCCTCCGCGTTTTTGTCATAGGGTCCCGCGGCAGGATCAAAAGCGCCGGTTCCCGCGAAGGGATTCTCCTGCGCTTCCGCCGCCTCGTCCGAATAGGCCTTCGGAAAATCATTCGCTGCCTCTTCCTCCGGGAAGGCCTCTTCCTCCTGCCCGGAGATTACCGCCTCCTGCTCCGCCTCAAGGGCTTTTAATACCGCGTCCGGATCTGTTTCCGCTGCGGCTTCCCCGGACTCCGGCGCTTTCACGGCATCCTGCGCCGGCTCCTCCGGCGCAGACTCCTCCTGCACCGGCTCTTCCTTTTCATCCGCTTCATCCGCGTAGGAAACCGACTCTCCCGAAAACGGATTCCATTCTTCCGCATATGCGCTGGGGAAGAAAGGCTCCACTTCCGCTGCCCCCGCGTCCTTCTCTGCGGGGAACTGCTCCGCTTCCGGAATGCCGTTTATATTCCGGACACTCCACTCCCCGTTTTCAAAGGCCAGTGCAGCGTCCTGATCCATCATTGCGCGAAGAAGGAAGAGCCGGACAAAGCTCCGGATCGTTTCGCTGCCGGCGCCGGCGTAAGGCGGGAGCTTTTTCAGCTGGCCTTCCACATCCTCCCAGACATTGACAGGATCTCCGTCCGGGGTTTTCCTGTAAGTAAATCTGCGAAGCACACTGTCGGAATCCAGCACCGGCGTCCCTCTCAGATCCGTTCCGAAAACGGCCTCACAGGCATTCTTCGCCGTCTGCCGGTCTTCCGGACTGATCCTTGACACATCCGTACCGGACATCGTCAGGAATGCGATATCCTCAATTTCGATACTGCCGCCGTTTCGCAGGAACTCCGCCCCTCTCTCGATGGCGCTCTTCCAGGAATTGCCCAGCTCCTCCTGAAAGCGCTGCTCCGCCGCGCGCATTTCCGGCGCATAGTCCGGCACACCGGGATCCTCCATAACCGGCTCCAGGGGTCTGTCCAGACCGAAATAGGCATTATCCGCCTGCCGGAGCAGCCGCTCCTCCTCGTCGGTACGGGCTGCTGCCCTGCTGTTCAGATATCCGGCATCCAGCTTCTTCGGCAGATAGAACTTCTCTGTTTTTATGATCCCGTTTGTCAGCACCGGGCGGTAATTCTGCTGCGGCTTCGTATCTTCCGTGCCGGCATAACGCGCGGCGGCGATGCCCTCCTTCTGAATCTCCAGGCCCTCCGCCGGCAGGCCTCCGCCGACGAGGACCGGTCCCGGCTGGCCCTGTACGGTTCCGTCCGGTTTCATGCGGACATATGCGCTGGGCACGCCGAAAATCGTCCTGCCGTCTTTCGACAGCCGGACCTCCTTCATCCATGTGAGCTGTATTCCGAAAACCGCCGGATTGCCCAGAATATCAGAGACAATGGCTGCAATTGAGCCTGTATAGGTGTGGTCCGGATCGGGATCGGTTCCCGCGGAATCCTTATAACTGACCGTATCCCCGTCGATCCCCGTGATCGTCAGGTAATGCCCGCCCGCAAGGAGTCCCGCGGGGGATTTATCCTCCTTCAGCGCATGCCTGATCGTGGCCTTCAGCTGGGCCGCGGCATTTTCCTCGAACTCAGCCAGGGAAACGCCGTTCTTTCTCTGCTCTTCCCCGTACCGGGGAATCTCCAGTTCACTCAGCATCTGTCCCGGCAGATACGCCAGAATGCTGTCGCCCCTCTCCAGCGCATTGTTCGTCGTATCCAGGTTATAGACCTCATCCGTCAAATCGCCGGTGTTTTCCGCATCCTGCCGTCCCTGTTCCGGCCGGTAGGACCGGATCTCCTCCTGGGAAAGATCGACGCCCCTGCTCTGCGCCAGATTTGCAAGGAAAACAGACCAGCATCCCGCGCCGCTGCTCTGCTTCGCTTTCTGCCGGACATTCGTCAGTTCGATCCTTTCATCGCCATCCGGCCGCTGCCCGGTTTTCACCTCCGGCACGGAATAAAGCTCTGCTCCCTCCGCGATTTTTCCGGCGGTCTCTTCCTGTCTCTGATGTCTTTTTTCCGTGGCTTTCACCCGGCGCCGGATCAGATACTTCTGCTCATAGGTCAGTGCATCCTTAAATTCTTCCATAAATCCGGTCAGGAGAGCTGTATCTCCCGTATTCCGGACCCATTTCGGCAGAGATGCCGCACCTTTGGCCGTCTCATCCATCGCCGTGGAATATTCCCAGAGACTCGGATTATCCTCCAGCAGTTTTTCATACTCTGCGGTCAGTTCCTCATCCGTCATCTCCAGAAAACGGATCTGAGTCTCCACATCCGACGGCTGCGCCGGGATGACGGCGTCCGGACGCGAAAAATCCACTGCCGCAAGCCTTCTTCCAAAGTCCGTCAGAACGGCATTATAATATGCCGAACCGCTGATGCCGCCGGGGGCATCCTTGATCCCGGGCTGCTGCCCGTCCGCATTCCGGGGCGCATGAACCTCCTGTGAAACCTTCTTATCCTTCTCTGCCTGATCTCCCATATTCTTTATCTCCGCTGTACTGTACCGATATCAGGGTCAAACGTCTTCTCCCGCGGCAGGCTGTCCTGCTTCCTGCCGCTTCTTACCACTTCTCACTTCTTCCTTCCGCCCATCGAACCCTTCTCTTCCTTCACATCCTCAGCCCGGGAATGCTTTCCCGGTTCCGGCTTCTTCTCCTGCTTCTTCTCCGGTCCGTTCGCGGCATTTCCGCTCTTCTTCGGCGGCTGGTTCCGGTTCAGCTCGGGAAGCTCCACCTTCTCCTTCCGGATGGGCCGGGGATTCGCCGCCGGCGCGTCCTGGTTTCCCTGCGCCTGGGGATCCTGCCGCTCCGGGAAGAGATAGGCGTACTTCTCCTGGATTCTGACGTATCCCGGCTCGCCGGCCATGATCTTCCGGTCCAGCTCGTGGAGTCCCCGCTTCATCCGGAAGATCACATCCCGCTCAATGCTCCGGAAGCGGTCCGGCCTGGTTCCGTCCTTCAGAAGAGTATCCTGCCGGGTTTCCCTGCTCCTGGAAAGCATTCCCTCGGTCCCGTACAGGTTATCCAGATCAAACTTCAGCTCCGTTACGCTGGCGGTAAAGGCGCCCTTTTCATCCATGCCGGGGATGACCATGTCGATGTGGTGGCGGCCGCCGGTCATCACGATGCCCATGACGCTCTGGAGAGACATATCCTGCCGGAGGGGGTTCAGCGCCTGGTACTCCTGGCTCCGGAACATGGGATAACTCTCCTCCAGGAACTGCCTGGCCGGTCTCCCGTCCACATAGAACAGGTCGAGGGTGGAACGGATGCCCGCTTCCTTTACCACTTCATGATCCAGCAGGAAATCAGGATCGTCGCCGGGGAAGCATTCCTTAAGCCTCTTTGCGGTATACTGGTACAGGGCGATGCCGTCCTGCATCATGGTTCCCGTGCCGTTTAAACCCGCCGTGGGCAGCTTCCGGTGATGTTCCGCAATCCCCGCGAAGAAAGCGTCCTCCCCGGCCTCGCTGATCCGTTTCGTGACCTTAAGTGTCTCCAGCGGAGTGACCCGGGTCACCTCCATCAGGGGGTGGAGATCCAGCTTCCGGACATTGCCGACGGCCCCCTCCACGCTTTTCCGGAGCTCTAACTGATCCGGGGCGTTGTCAAGCCCTCTCCGCTTGGTTCTCTCCGCGGTGCTGGCCGCGTCCGCCAGTCTGCCGAACAGGGATTTGCTGCCCAGAAGATCCCCCGGACTCATGGAATTCCAGATGGGATCATCATCCTGAAAGATGCGGATGTGCTCTTCCGACAGGGAATATTTCCCGGGGAACCGGTAACCCCGGTCCGCCTGGATCTGCTTCTGCAGTCCCTGCACCCTTTCCCAGCATGCCGAAAGCTCCTCAGGCCGGTGGATGTAGGGCCGGAGAGCCACCTCCAGGGTATCCTTCCGGAGATTCAGGACGGCATTGGCCGTGCTCTGCCGCATCATCAGCATATTGTCCGGAAAGACGAACTGCCTGCTTTTCTCCGTGGTCTTCCTGTCCTTCATCCGGATGCTTCCGAAGGCGGTATCGTTGTCGATTCCCGTGCACTTCATCAGACGGTGCTCCCCGTTCACATCCTCAAACTTGAACATGATGTTGTTGAAATGTCTGTCGATATTGCCGCAGACAAAGTCAAGCACCTGGAGATCCGCCAGCTGGGTCATGGCCTCCTTCGTCATGATATTGGAGCCGGGCTTTGCGAAATCGGACCCCTTCGTGTTTTCCTGGCTTCCGACGGGCGACCCTTCTCCCCACTCCTGGAAGGTTCCCTCCTTTAATTCTCCGTTGATCCGGATTCTCGCGTCCCTGGCTCTGGCGGTGGCATGGGGCATCTCCAGAAGGTCCGACATGACGGTCATGGCTGTATTCCGCTGATCCAGATTCGATCCGTCCGCAATGTGCGCCCAATCCATGAGCCCCATCTCGTTCCGTCTCCTCATTCCGCGGTTCAACAGCTGTGCGATGGATCTCCGGTAATTTCTGCTGTCCTCGTCATCGCCCGCGCTGATCTGCCGCAGACCGGCTTCGCTCAGGACGGCGTTCAGGTCCCGGACATCCTTCCGGTTCATGAAGTCCCCCGCCGCGCTGGTATAGGTCTGGACAAAATCACGCCTGATGAACGCAAGGCCGTTTGATCTCAGCCTGTCGTAATTCCGGTAGATGACACCCATCGCGGCCCCCACCTCCTGGCGGCCGGCCTCCGGTATCTCACTCACGTCGGTGAATTCGCTCCGGAGCTCCTCGTCCGTGGGCATATGGTAGGTATGGTGCGCGGTAAATGCCCCCTGGCGCCCGTTGATGCTGACCACCAGCCGCTGGTTCATGTTGCCCCCTACCCGCTCCGGCTCCCCTTCGATGGCGGGGATCTCATCCTGGCGCCCGTGCTGGATGATCCTTTCCAGCTTCCAGTGATTTTCGGGGGAATAGTTCTGGAGGGCCCGGAGCTCCTGCTGCATGTACCCCTGCATCGCCGCCATGGCATTGTGGCGCACGTCGCCCCGGGTGGTCCAGTGCCAGCGCCTCGTGGCGTTCACATACGCGTTCACAGAGGTGAGGTTCTCCGCGTAGGTCTTCCGGAGGGAGGACAGCTCCTCGGCCGAAAGCTCCCGGTCCGCCTGCATATAGCGGTTCAGTTCTGTATTGAGGGCCCGGATGGCATTGAGGGCATTGGTGAATTCCTTTGAGCTCTCCTTGTCCCCCTGACTCTCCATCAGGGCGTCCATCTGCCGCTGGTAAAGGCCGCCGGGATAGGCGGCGTTCTCCGCCGCCGCCTGCTCTCCCTTGAGCACCATGCCGCTGTAGACGGAGGAAAAGATTCCCTTCTGGGGGGCGGCATTCTGCGCCGCGGCGAGCTGCTTGACAGAAAGCTTCTGAAACTCCCCGTCCTCGATCACGTGGAGCTTCCCCGGCACCAGCGAATCCCCCATGGCCCATTTTGCGCCGTCGCTTGCCTGAATGGCATTCTGCAGGGCGGAAAGCCTCGCCACGCCCTCCTCCAGCGCAGCATTGGACAGGCGGCTTCCCAGCATGGCCCGGTAACGCTCCGGGGAAATGGACATGACGCGGTCCGCCATGGACCTGCTCATGACAGTGAGACTTTCGGGCGTGAGGTTCGGCGCCGCCGGATAAAAGGCAAAGGCTTCGTCCAGGTTCGTCTCGGTGACGGAGACGACGCGCTTCGGCTCTTCCTCGGAAAATGCAAACAGAAGATCCTCGGTCCCGCGTCCTCCCATGCCGGTAAGGTACCGGAGCGCCTGGATGTCCGCCAGCTGTCTCGCGAGATCCGGGGAATCCAGCACGGCTCCCTCCGCGGCAAAGCTCTCCGGAGACCGGAGGTTCGGTCCGCTGGCTTTGATGCCGTTCACCCGGGATTTGACATAAAGGTTCTTTCCCGCCATGCCGGTCCCCCGGACGCGGACCACCTGCTCCACGTTTCTTCCGACGCCGAGGCCGCCGGCCAGCCGGGACGCCGCCGCCGCGTACTCCTCCGGCTCATCGGGTCCTGCAAAGCCGAGGGCCGCGTCCTTCCGGATCCGGGCGTTCGCCGTCAGCATGTCAAAGACGGCCCGGCGGAATACGATGGAATCCGCCTCCCGCTCTTCCTCGGCCGCGTCATTCTCCGGCATGTTGAAAAACCGGTTTTCATTGATGTCGTTGTTGATATTGTTGATATTGTCCGGATCGGCCCGGAAGGGATCGGCCTCCTCCAAGAGGCCCAGAAAATCCCGGTCATTCTCAATGGCATTGTAATGGGACTCCCCGGGCAGCGTCACGCCGGAGGCAAACTGTTCCCTGGCCTCGGGACTGCCGTCGGCAAAGGAAAGGGCCGCGGGATGATTATAGATCCTCCTGGCCAGACCGGAGAGGGCGGCCTGCAGCTTCTCTCTCTTTTCCGCCAGTACCGCCGCCTTCTCAGGATCCGGAACCGCCTCCTCCGCTTCAAAATATCCGTGTCCCTGGACCTGCCGGCTTTCCACATAGTTAAAGAACCGGCTTCCCGCCTCGCTCTGTCTGGCTTCGATATAGGGAAGCTCCTGCTTCAGGGCGCCGATGGTGTTGAGGAAAGCCCGGCGGAAGCTCCGCCTGTCCTCTTCGCTCCCGGTCCGGAAGGGATCGGCCCCGTCAACCAGGTCCAGTAGATAGGGATCCCGGAGGAAATCACTGCCCTCCGCGCCGGCAGGCTGCGGTTCCCCGTTCACAAAGCGTTCCACCTGGGTCCTTCCGAGGGTGGATGTGTCTAAATTCCGGATCAGGGCAAGATAATCCGGATCCCCGAACTGGGGATGATGAATCCGGTTCAGGGCCTCGGTGAGTCCCTGGTCCAGAGTCTCCTGCTGATCCTTATTCCCAGGAAAGCTTGTGGGAATGAGAGAAATGACGTGGAGGTTCCTCCAGTTGTCGAAGGATGCCGGGGACCAGCGGATCCCCTTCCGCCCGGTGCTGATGCTCCCCGCCTGCATGCCCTCCTTCAGGGCCTGCGGCGCGTCCAGGTTCCGGTCGTAGGTCTGGCCGAAAGAATCAAGGACTTCCTCCATCTGGTTGATGGTGATGATCTTATGGCGCCAGGGATCCGGCCTTCCCCCCTCCCTTTCCCGCCGGATACCCTCCGGGGAATTGGCCTGCCTTACCACCTCGTCCCTGGGAAGGCTGCCCTGGACGTTCGTCTCGTAGTTTCTGATCAGCTCCTGATACTGCGTCCGCCTGGCGCTCTGGGGATCAGACATGTCCCGCATGATCCTCGCCTGGAGGGACAGATCCCGGGACAGTTCGCCCAGAAGGCCCTCGGGCAGTTCCCAGTCGGAGGGGCCGAAAAAGGCATTCCGGCGGTGCCGGGCATACTCCTGTGTGCGCTGAATGGCCCGGGTGTAGAGATCGTTGATCTTCCGGTTTTTTTCCTCATCACCGGTGTCATCGTCCCGGATGGCTTCATCCAGCTGCTCCAGCGTCCGGTACATCACGTCAAACCGGCTGCGGGGATCCTGTCCGGGGGTATGCTTTTTCCTGAGTTCTTCAAGGTACCAGCTGAGCTCTCTGGGCATAGGTTCTTCTCCACATTTCTCCGTACGGCTTCTGCCGCGGGCGCCTTTTCCTGTGCTGCCCCGCCATGTTCTGATGCGGCCGCGGACAGCTGCTTCGCGTTATTCCTTTTCCCTGGCAGTTTATCACTTCTTTGGATACTAAAAAGATACCTGCTGTTTTGAAGGATTTCTGGAAAAAACAGAAAAGCGGCCTCAGGAATGAATTCCTGAAACCGCTGTTTTTTTCAGAAGATCCTCCATCCGCAGATGAAATTCCGCTGCCACCAGCTGCTTAAGGGCCGGTAAACCACCCGGCCGCTGGAGGAGCTTGCGTCAATCACCGTTCCGCCTCCGGCGCAGATCCCCACATGTCCGCTCACCACGATGATATCGCCTGCCCGGAGCTCCCCGAAGCTTGAAATCCTGCGGCCCCTGCCCCTGTCTGCCCAGCCGGCGCTGGTCATGTAGGACTGGCCTGCCCCCGCCTGATTCAGGCACCAGTACACAAAGCCTGAGCAGTCAAAAGCATCCGGCCCCTTGGCACCCCAGACGTAGGGACTTCCCAGCTTGGAGACGGCGACGGTAAGAAGCCTTCGCACGCTTTCTCTGCCCGTGATGGTGTAAGATACCGCGCTGCCGCCGGCGGGGTTTCTTCCGCCGCCGGATGTTCCGGCCGGAGCGCCCGCTCCGCCTTCTCCGACCTGCTGTTCATCCGCTGTTCCGCCTTCTCCGGCCGCACCTCCCGGACGGATCCGCCTCTTCGGAAGCCGCTGCGCCCTTGCCCGCATTTCCGGCGCTTCTGACGCCTCCCGCGCTTCCCGCGCCGGCAGCGCTCCTGATGGTCCGCAGGATATACTGTTCACACCCAGCAGCGCCGCCAGCAAAAACACCGCCGCTTTCCTGTGCCTGGTCTTCATGGATCGCCCTCTCCCACGCATTCCGTATCATTGTTCCGCAGCCCCTGCATTTCAAGGCTTTTCAGCCCTCATGCCTCTGCACTCCGTTCTTCGGCAGTAACCATTTTTGCAAGGATTTCCCTTGTTTTCATGTTTAAGATGATGTTTACCGGAACGCAGAGATGAGCGGAAAACCCGGTGCCTATAAGGAAAACGGCGCCCTTCAGGGCTCCGTTTCGTCAGATCTTCGGCTTCCGGCCCCCGGTCAGGGCGGGAGCCTTCAGATGATCCTCCTCCGGAAGTTTCGGTTTTTTCACTTCCTCCTTCTTTTTCAGCTGCTCCCGCCCCCGGTCCATGGCGGAGACCTTTTCGGCTTTATTCTTCCGGCGGTCCTCCCTGGCCACTTCCCGCTCCAGCTCGCGGTAGTTTGTGGGTTCCCTGCGGATCCCCGGCGGATTCAGCTCCGAGCCTCTCCGTATCTCCGGCTTCTTTCCCTGTTCAGCCGGTCTCTTTGCCTGTTCGGCCGGTCTCTTTGCCTGTTCGGCCGGTCTTTCCTCCAGCTTCCGCTCATTCTTCTGCGCTTCATGCCGGATCTCTTTCTCGTTCTTGTTTGCCTCCGGCTTTGCCAGCGGATCATTCTGCCGTTTCTGCCGGTCGACGGCATCCTCCTGCCTCTGCTCCGCATTTTCCTTCTGCAGAGTGGACCGGATGGCTTCCTGGCGGCCCAGGTTGTCGTTCATGGAAGTTTTTACATAGGAGATATTCTGTTCCAGAAAATAGTTCTTCACATCCATGAAGGCATCATAGGCTTCCTTGTCGCTGATGCCATTGTCCGGATCCATATCAATGAACTTCCGGGCTTCCATCTCGTTCTTCGCGTGCGTCTGCTGCTCGGGGTTCATGTTGTCGCTGCCCAGGTTCAGGACGACATAGCCGAGACCGCCGGTCCGAAGTTTTATATTCTCGTCCAGAAGGCTCTTGAGGGCCGCCTGCTGCTGCAGCATGGTCTCCTTATCCATGGCATAGGGGGATTTCGTGTCCTCCTTCACGGCCCCGAGCGCCACGGCTCCTGCGGCCCCCTTCACTGCGCCCTGGAACGCAGCATGGAAATGATCTTTCTGTTCCTCTTCCCGGGCCTCCGCCTCCTGCTCCTTTTTATCCTCGTCGTCATCCTCATTATTTAAACGAATAAATTCCTGAAAATCCTCCTCATCCTCCCGTTCTTCACGGTCCGCAAGATCCTTTTCCTGTTCCGCGGTCAGGGCTTCCAGGCGTTCCGCCCCGCGCTCGTATTCCTTCTGCAGCCGATCCAGCTCCTGCCTGTCCAGGTTCTTCTGCTCCGCGTTCTTCTGCTGGTCCTTCTTCTGCTGGTCTTTCTTCTGCTCCTGACCCTCCTGGCTTTCCTTCTCCGCGTTCTTCAGCAGGTCCTTCTTCTGCTTCTGCAGATCCTTCGTATTCCTCTTCTGGGCCGCCAGGTTGTCTTTCAGGAGATACTCCTTGATCTCCAGATATTTTTCGTACTCCTGTCTGGTCCGGATGCCCTTTTTCGGGTCAAGACTCAGGATCTGCCCGGTCTCCTCGAGCATCTGAGCGCGCAGTTCATGCGCCTTAAGTTCCTCCGGCGTCATATTCTCTTCGGGCTTATCCAAGTCCCCGGCGTGATACCTGAAATTCTCCTGAAGGATATCGCCCAGTTCCTTTATCTTCTCCTCGAAGTCTTTACCCCTGATGACCCAGTCGCCTTTTCCGCCGTTTTTCTTCTCCCGCTTCTTCTTCTCACGGGCCATGGAAGAAAGTGCCGAAACTGTTTTTGCCGTCAGTGAGAGAGACCTGAGCAGGGCTTCGCTGAGAATGATAAGCAGCCTGATCAGATCCAACTGCTGGTTATTATTACCCGCCATTTTCTTCACGCTCCTTTAGATCTTGTTTATGAGCGGCATAATTCCTTTAAATCTATTTCGGGATGCAGATCACGGCAGTGGTCCCATCTCCCGCAACTGTTTCCCAGTCTCTTATTATAGCCCCTGGGGAGAAAGTGGCAATTGCTTTTCTATTGCAAAAGTATATATACTATCCTTGCAGTATCCATTTTTGTGGTAAGATAGTGCTTATAATGCCCTATAAAATAGGAGATCGAAATGAAACCGGACTATGAAGCGCAGTTTCAGCGTTTTTATTATGACCTATATACCTTATCCTATTGCCTTGCCTGGTCTGAAAAAGCGCAGGAGGAACGCAGACAGATCAAGAACGGCGGGGAGTCACCGGCCGGAACAAAGATAATGGCCAGTCCGGGCGGCATCGACCAGATCTTCCGTGTCTTTGAAATGACCAGACGGGTCTCCGACAGCGCAGGCGCCTTCTTCGGAGCACCCGGCCAGTTTGAGTCCCGGATCAAGGGAGCGGCTTCCCCGAAGGAGTTCCTGGATATCTTCCGGGAACTGATGCTGGTCATGAAGAAGATCCATACCGAGTTTACGGAAGAGCAGCGGGAAACAGCCGCCAGGCATTTCCGTCAGACCGCAGAGGCCATTGAGGAGATCGCCCGGAAACAGTATGGCGTCACGGATAACGATATTCTGCATGCCCAGATAGAGATGGAAAAGAAGGATGCTGCGGAATTCCTGTCCCGTTTCTATGAAATCGGCGAGCCCTCTCTCCGGCAGATGGCCATGTTTTCCGAAAACTCCGATTTTCAGGCCTTCCGGCCGGAGGGCGGATTTACACAGGCCCACGCAAAGCTCGAACAGGACATGGAAAACAGCAAGGAGCAGGCTGTCCGCCTTCTCTGCAGCGGAACACCCAGGGATGTCCTGCCGCGGCTCTACACCCTCAACAATTCCATCCGCGGTATCCTGGATTCACGGGAAGCCGGATCCGTTTTTACCTCCGCCATCGATTCTGCCATCTATCATCTTTCCAGGGACCCTGAGCAGAAAGAAGCTTATATAAATGAAAAACTTCCGGATGTCATTGC
>Ga0256404_1005710_pt1 | contig 21617 bp, 21 predicted proteins | sample RumenRJG_01DNA_FD_185990 | JGI IMG/M metagenome (GOLD analysis project Ga0256404, IMG submission 185990) | Bovine rumen microbial communities from Lethbridge, Alberta, Canada - RJG_01 | ecosystem: Host-associated > Mammals > Digestive system > Stomach > Rumen | place: Canada: Alberta | collected...
GATGACGGCAAATACATACAGCATGATTTCAAAAGCATACATATCGAAAAGCAATATTGCCGGATTCTTATTTTTGCTTATATACAAGCCTGCCAATATGAGCACATCTACAAGCATCAGTAGTATGTAAGCTGATCGACATCTTGCGAACAAAGGAGAAAAAAAAGAAATTAAAATCAGAACAAACAGAACCAATATCGAGATCACTGAGAAGAACAACAAACTGTTTCTGTTCTCCTCCTGTATATCTTTTTGAATCATATCATATTCCTTATCCGAAATATGATATTTCATGAATTTGCCTTTCATCCAATCCATAAGTTTATTCATCGGAAATGTCCTTCTTTCTTTATAGCATTTGTATTTTTCGCGAGGCTTTACTCATCATCACAATCTTCACTAATTCTGATTGCCTCGGGGGCATCCTCAGTCACCGGAATAATTTCCCTGATGATTTTGAAGCAATCCGAAAATTCATCAGCCGGTACTCCAAATTCACGCGCTACCTTATTTCCATCACCATAAATCCTTACACATTTTCTTCTCATCATATTTTTTGCGTTCTTCGGCAGACTTCATATTATAGCCTGTTAAGAAGTTCGCTGCTTTCCCGTTTGATCTGTAAAACAGGAACCCAATCAAAAAGAAAATGGCAGCCATTACCAGGTCCAGGATAATGCAGAATTCCTTTAACGACATATTCATTTACCCCTGATTCTCTATTCACTTACACTGACTATGAATCATTTACCATGCTCGTTATCACGGCTCTTGCAATCTCTCAAAGCTTGCGGCCGCAATTTGCGACCTCAAGCGACTGCGCCTATAAGTTAAACACTCAAACTTCGCAGTTGAAAAACTGCGCTGAACCTTGAAAATTCAATAAAAAGCAGCAATTAAAAAGGCAGAAACCCTACCGTTTGGTATAATTAATGTACCACCAAAAATCAAACCATCGGAGGGCTCCGCCATGTCTAACAGTATAACACAGAATGACTATGATTCCGTTGATATCAGCAGTTCTATTTCCGTCTTTTTCAAAAGATTTCACGTTGCTTCTATTCTGAAATCCTCGAACGTTCGGAAAAATAAGGGAACCTCTCCAGTAAAGATTCTGGAGTACATGTTCACTTTGATATTCAAAGGAAAATCCATGTACATGGATCATCTGATGAATCCATCCGATCATGCAGCCTGTAACAAAGATGCCGTTTATCGTTTCATGAAAAACGGAGCTGCCAACTGGAACAAGTTTACTTCCCTGCTCGCGTCAAAGATTGCGCGCGATGTGATCACACCCGCCGATTCCAAAAATCGGGTAAATGCCTTCATCGTGGATGATTCTGTCTTTTCACGGAACCGTTCAAAAAAAGTAGAACTGTTGACAAAAATCTTTGATCATGCTCATCACAAGTATCTGTTTGGATTTCGAATGCTGACGTTGAGCTGGACAGATGGAAATACGCTTCTACCGGTTGCTTCATCCCTGCTGTCCTCCGGAAACAAGAAAGCCCGGATAAACGAGGCTGGTGCCACTGATCATCGGAGCAATGCCTATAAGCGCAGAAAGCTTTCATTAACCAAAGGCACTGACGCAATGATTGAGCTGATTAAAGAAGCCAGAAAAGCAAAGCTGCCGGCGGATTATGTGCTCTTCGACAGTTGGTTTTCCTCTCCGAAAACACTTCTAGCCATCAAAAATCTGGGCTATGACGTCATTGCCATGGTAAAGAAATCGGATAAGATGCAGTTCCAATATAACGGAGAGATGAAATCCGTGAAAGAGATTTACCGGATGAATCATAAGCGCCGTGGCCGCTCGAAATACTTGCTTTCTGTCAGCATTAACGTGACCCGGGAGGGAAAAACTATCCCGGCCAGACTCATATATGTTCGAAATCGCTCGAATCGGAAGGATTATCTGTGCCTTATTTCAACCAATACCAACATAGATGAGAATGAAGCCATCCGCATCTATGGAAAAAGATGGCAGATCGAGGTGTTCTTCAAGGTCTGCAAGAGCTATCTTGGGTTGGCCAGAGAATGCCGTTCTCTTTCATATGATGCAATGTCGGCTCACGTTGCTGTGGTATTTGCAAGGTATATGCTTCTGGCAGTGGAAAACAGAGAATCAGAAGATCCCAGAACCCTGGGAGAATTATTCCTCTATTTCACAGACGAGCTGGCCGATATAACCTTCGCACAGGCATTTAAGCAGATAATGGAAATGTTCTGTGCAGAAATGAAGGATCGGTTTGACATGGACGAATCTGCAATAAGCGAAATGATGGATAAATTCATTTCGGTACTTCGTCCGTCCACCCGACGTCATCTAAGGGCAGCCTGATGGTATTGACTTGCTACTTTTTATTGAGTTTTCAAGGTTCATGAGCACATTTCATGTGCGAAGTTTGAGTTCTTAACTGATAAAAGGAAATATATAAAAGAAAAAAGAAATTCAGATATAGAAGAAATTCAGATATAAAGAGATTCAGAGATAAAGAAATTCAGTATAAAGAGAGATATCATGATGTGACAGGACTGCCTGATGGCAGCCCTGTTTTTTTTATAAAACGGTGTTGACAAATTTTGCGGCTGGTACTATTATTTGAAACGTAGATATTAGCACTCTTCAAATTTGAGTGCTAACAGAACCGAAGGACAGGGGATTCAGATGAAAGACGATACACTGGACGACAGGAAAAGAACCATATTAAAAGCCATCATACAGACTTATCTGGAAACTGGCGAACCGGTCGGATCCAGAACGATTTCGAAGTATACGGATCTGCATCTGAGTTCAGCGACCATCCGGAATGAAATGAGCGACCTCGAGGAGATGGGATACATCATTCAGCCGCATACGTCGGCAGGCAGGATCCCCTCGGATAAAGGCTACCGTCTGTATGTCAACGAGCTTCTGGCAGAAAGAAACCAGGAGAGCGAGGCAGCGGACAGCGGTGAGAACGGAAAGGAAAAAGGCGAGGATTTCAGGAATCTGATGATCAGCAGGACTGACAGGCTGGAGAAAGTTCTTCAGCAGGTTGTTCAGGTGCTGGCTCAGAACACCAATTACTCGGCCATGATCGCCGGACCGTCCTACCATCAGAACAGCATCAAGTTCATTCAGCTGTCCAAGGTTAACGAGACGCAGCTTCTGGCCGTGATCGTAGCCAACGGCAATCTGGTGAAGAACCAGATGATCCAGGTCAGCGAGCCCGTCGATGACGACGAGCTTCTGAAGCTGAATCTTCTGCTGAACAATGAACTGAACGGCAAGAGCATTTCCGAGATCAATCTGGAGACGATTACCAGAATGAAGCAGGAGGCAGGCGTCCACAGTGAAGTGATCAGCAGCGTGATCGACAGTGTCGCTGAGGCCATCCAGCCGGATGACGATATGCCGATCTACACCAGCGGCGCGACGAATATTTTTGATTATCCGGAGCTTTCCGATTCACAGAATGCGAAGGAACTGATCGGCACCTTTGCCGACAAGAAGGAGCTCGCTGAGGTGATCCGCAGTACGGCACCGGGTGAGGGCGAGGGAACGGACATCAAGGCGTATATCGGGAAGGAACTTCCCGAAGGCATGAAGGACTGTTCCATTGTTACAGCCAATTACAATCTGGGAGACGGCATGAAGGGCACGGTTGCCATCGTCGGACCCAGACGAATGGATTACAAAAAAGTGGTAGACAACCTGAAAGAACTGAAAAAGGAGATGAATTCCCTGTTTGGCAATGGAGATGCAAAGCTTACACATTCGGGCAGCACACCGAAGATAGAGACACATTCCGACGACAGTACGAACGGGAGGTGATCAGGTGTCAGGCAGAAGAAACAGAAAGACAGGAAATAAACAGAGGAATCAGTACAGGAAAGAAGACAGCGGCATGACAGAGGAAGAAAAGAAAAAAGCAGAAGGCCAGGCTTCATCCGGTGAAGATCAGAAGGTAAATACAGCGGAGCCGGAAGACAGAGCGGAAAAGGCCGGAAAAGGCACAGCGGAAGAGTCCGCAGGATCCCGCACGGACGGCACGGAGGAACAGAAGGCCGGGAAGAAGGCTGAAAATAAGAAAAAAGCCTCCGGAGATGCCGGTAAGGAAGAAACGGGCAGCAGCGGTCAGTCCGCTGACGAAGATAAGAAAGAAAAGAAAGACAAAAAGGATGAGAAAATTGCCGAGCTGACAGACAGGCTGCAGCGCCAGATGGCTGAGTTCGACAATTACCGCAAGCGCACGGAAAAAGAAAAAGCGGCCATGTATGACATGGGTGCCGGCGATGCGGTGGCGAAGATCCTTGATGTCGTAGACAGTTTTGAGCGGGGTCTGAAGAATGCTGATACGAACGATCCGTTTGTGGACGGCATGTCAAAGGTTTACAGACAGCTCGAAAAGGCGCTGACCGATCTCGGCGTCACCGCCATTGAAGCGGAGGGAAAGGAATTTGATCCGAACCTCCACAATGCGGTCATGCATGAAGAAAACCCGGATGTCGGTGAGAACATCGTCACCCAGGAGCTTCAGAAGGGTTATAAATTTAAAGACACCGTCATCCGTCACAGCATGGTGAAAGTAGCCAACTGACGGAGCGTCACAGATTGATTTGATCAGGACCTGAAAGTCCGGGAGGATAATGTTATGGGAAAAGTTATTGGTATTGATTTAGGTACAACGAACAGCTGCGTGGCTGTTATGGAGGGCGGCAAGCCCACGGTTATCGCAAACTCTGAAGGAAGCAGAACCACACCTTCTGTTGTGGCATTCACAAAGAACGGCGAGCGTCTGGTCGGCAACCCGGCAAAGCGTCAGGCCGTTACGAATGCGGAGCGCACCATCTCATCCATCAAACGTAAGATGGGCTCTGATTACAAAGTAAATATCGACGGCAAGAATTATACACCGCAGGAAATTTCCGCCATGATTCTTCAGAAGCTGAAAGGCGATGCTGAAGGTTATCTCGGTGAGAAAGTTACCGAAGCCGTTATCACCTGCCCGGCATACTTCAATGATGCACAGCGTCAGGCAACCAAGGATGCAGGCAAGATCGCCGGCCTTGATGTAAAGCGTATCATCAACGAGCCGACCGCAGCAGCTCTTGCCTATGGTCTTGATAATGAGAAAGAACAGAAGGTCATGGTTTATGACCTCGGCGGCGGCACCTTTGATGTATCTGTCATCGATATCGGTGACGGCGTCATCGAAGTTCTGGCAACTGCAGGAAACAACCACCTCGGCGGCGATGATTTTGATAAGAGAGTTTCTGACTGGATCGTATCCGAATTCAAAAAACAGGAAGGCGTAGACCTCTCCGGAGACAAGATGGCGATGCAGCGTATCAAAGAGGCATCCGAGAAGGCAAAAATCGAGCTTTCCAGCGCTTCCACGACGAACATCAACCTTCCGTTCATCACCATGGGTTCAGACGGCACACCGAAGCATCTGGATATGACACTGACCAAGGCAAAGTTTGATGAACTGACCTCTGATCTGGTTGAGATGACGGCTGAGCCTGTCACCAGAGCACTGTCCGATGCGGGACTGACCGCTGCGGATCTGAACAAAGTACTTCTGGTCGGAGGTTCCACCCGTATCCCGGCTGTTCAGGAAAAGGTAAGACAGCTGACCGGCAAGGAGCCGAGCAAGAACCTGAACCCTGATGAGTGCGTTGCCATCGGTGCTTCCATCCAGGGCGGCAAGCTCTCCGGCGATGCAAGCAACGACACGGATATCCTTCTTCTGGATGTTACGCCGCTGACCCTCTCCATCGAGACCATGGGCGGTATCGCGACACCGATCATCGAGAGAAACACCACCATCCCGACGAAGAAGAGCCAGATCTTCTCAACCGCTGCGGATAACCAGACAGCTGTTGATATCAATGTCGTACAGGGCGAGCGTAAGTTCGCGAAGGATAATAAATCACTCGGCCAGTTCCGTCTCGACGGTATTCCGCCGGCAATGAGAGGCGTACCGCAGATCGAGGTTACCTTCGATATCGATGCCAACGGTATCGTTAATGTATCAGCCAAGGATCTCGGCACAGGAAAGGAACAGCATATTACCATCACCTCCGGTTCGAATATGTCTGATGAGGATATCGACAAGGCCGTGAAGGAAGCTGCTCAGTATGAAGCGGAGGATAAGAAACGTAAGGAAGGCGTCGATGCCAAGAATGAAGCTGACTCTCTGGTATTCCAGGTAGAGAAGGCACTGAAGGAGGTCGGCGACAAGGTTTCTTCTTCCGACAAGACTGCGGTTGAAGCTGATCTGAAGGCACTGAAGGACGTTCTTGCCAAAGTTCCGGCTGATGGAAACGGCATGACCGATCAGCAGGTAGACGATATCAAGACAGCAAGGGAGAAACTGATGAATTCCTCCAATGCGCTGTTCACCAAAATGTATGAGAATATGCAGCAGAACGGCCAGGGAGGCCCGCAGGGCGGCCCTCAGGCAGGCGGTCCGCAGGGTGGTCCTCAGGCAGGAGGCCCTCAGGGCGGCGGCAATGACGACAACGTCGTAGATGCTGATTACAAGGAAGTATAATCTTATACTCATCCGTAACAGGACGATGCATGACAGGGCTGTTGCCTCCGGCAATGGCCCTTTTGAGGGTTAAAAATCAGGTAAGAGGTTACTTTGTATGGCTGATCAGAATAAGAGAGATTATTACGAGGTACTGGGGGTCGACAGAAATGCGGACCAGGAAACGCTGAAGCGTGCCTACCGCAAACTGGCGAAAAAGTATCATCCGGATGTCAATCCTTCCAAGGAAGCGGAGGAAAAATTCAAGGAAGCGACAGAAGCCTACTCTGTTCTTTCTGATCCGGAAAAGAGAAGGCAGTATGACCAGTTCGGCTTCGCCGCGTTTGAAAACGGCGGTGCCGGTGCGGGCGGATTTGAAGGATTTGACTTCGGCGATATTTTCGGCGATTCGGGCTTTGGCGATATTTTCGGCGATCTGTTCGGAAACGGCGGCAGGAGAAACACGGGCAATGGTCCCAGAAGAGGCGCGTCACTGCGTGCCGGTGTTCATCTGACCTTCAGGGAAGCCGTCTTCGGCTGTACGAAGGAACTGGAGCTGACACTGAAGGACACCTGTCACACCTGCGGAGGAACCGGCGCAAAGCCCGGCACCTCGCCTGAACAGTGCCCGAAATGTCATGGAACCGGTCAGATCCGGCAGACACAGCGCTCCATGTTCGGTATGATTCAGAATATCACGACATGTCCTGACTGCGGCGGTACCGGAAAGATCATCCGCAGCAAGTGCCCGGACTGCATGGGTACCGGTTTTGTATCAGTAAAGAAAAAAATCCGCGTGGACATTCCTGCCGGCATCGATGACGGCCAGAGCGTACGCATCCGTGACAAGGGCGAACCCGGCGTGAACGGCGGGCCGAGAGGCGATCTGCTGGTGCAGGTTTCGGTGGCTCCGGATCCCGAATTCCAGCGGGACGGTGTCAATATTTTCTCTACGGCGAAGATTTCCTATGCCCAGGCGGCACTCGGCGGGGATATTGTGCTTCACACGGTTGACGGAGATGTGCAGTACACCGTACAGCCCGGTACACAGACCAACACCAGAATTCGTCTCAGAAACAAAGGTGTGCCTTCCATCCACAATAAAAATGCACGCGGCGACCAGTACGTGACGCTGGTGGTGGAGACACCGACGCATCTCAGCAGAGAAGCAAAGGAACTGCTGACTCAGTTCGATGAAGCGGTAAACGGTACGGGCCCGAAAAAGAAACGGGGATTTCGTCTGTAAGTCCGCGCGCTGCTTCGCACTTCGTGATTTTGCGTCGCAAAGTCACAGGGGTACCCTGCATACCATCCGGGTGAGCAGGGATGTCTGTGACATGCGACTGGACTTATACAGTACAGGACAGGTATAATGTGGTGAGCAGCGATGTTCGCCACATTTTTTATTTGTATCAAAAAGGAGAATCACAGGATGAAATGGAAGAAATACCGTCTGAAGACGCGCGAGGAAGCAGAGGATATCATTATTTCCGCGCTGTATGACTGCGGAATCGAGGGTGCCCAGATCGAAGACAGAGCGCCGCTTTCCGAGGAAGATAAAGCAAGGATGTTTGTGGATATCATGCCGGACATGCCGGCGGATGACGGTATCGCCTACCTGGATTTTTATCTGGATCCGGAGAAAGAGGATGTCGGGGCCATTCTGGCGAAGGCGGAGCAGACACTTCAGGAACTTCGGAAGACCTGCGACATCGGCGAGGGCACGATTGAAGAGTCTGAGACGGAGGACGTGGACTGGATCAATAACTGGAAACAGTATTTTCATCAGTTCTATGTGGATGACATCCTGATCACGCCTTCCTGGGAGGAAGTGAAGGAAGAGGACAGGGACAAAATGATCCTTCACATTGATCCCGGTACGGCTTTCGGGACGGGACTTCATGAGACGACACAGCTCTGCATCCGCCAGCTGAAGAAGTATATCCGGCCGGGCATGGAGGTGCTCGACGCCGGGACCGGCAGCGGTATTCTCGGGATCACGGCAGTAAAACTCGGTGCGGGGCATGTGTTCGGGACGGATCTGGATGAGTGCGCGGTGCCCGCCGTGGAGGACAATAAAAAGGCCAATCAGATTCCGTCCGAAGCGTTTGAGATGATCATCGGCAACATGATCGACGACCCCGCGACGCGCGACAGAGCCGGATATGACCGGTATGATATCGTGACGGCGAATATTCTGTCGGATATTCTGGTGCCGATGACGCCTGCCATCGTGCCGGCCATGAAGAAGGGCGGCATCTATATCACCTCCGGCATTCTGGAGGATCAGGCGTACAAGGTGCTCGATGCCTGCCGGAACGCCGGCCTCGAGATTGTGGAGCAGACACAGCAGGGCGAATGGGTCAGCATAACCGCGAGGAAGAACTGAGAAGGAACGGCGCATGTACAGATTTTTTGTTCAGAAGTATCAGATGAATGAGGGACAGGTCAATATCACCGGGGATGATGTGAATCACATCCGCCATGTGCTCAGAATGAAACCGGGAGATACCGTGCTGATTTCCACCGGAGATGAGTGGGAGTATACCTGCTCCATTGAGCGCTTTGAGGAGGATGCCGTCATCCTCAGGGTGCAGGATGCGTCGCGCCCGGGCAAGGAGCTGGCGTCGAGAATTTATCTGTTTCAATGCCTGCCCAAAGGTGATAAAATGGAGACCGTTGTTCAGAAAGCCGTGGAACTGGGCGCTTTTGCGGTCATTCCCGTTTCGTCTTCCCGATGTGTTGTGAAGCTGGATGAGAGGCGCGGTGTGCAGAAGGTGAACCGCTGGAATGCGATCTCGGAAGCGGCGGCAAAGCAGTCAAAGCGGCTGATCATCCCTGAAGTAAAGCAGGTCATGCGGTTTAAGGATGCCCTGAAGGCGGCGCAGGATATCGATGTGAAACTGATCCCCTATGAACGCCAGGACGGTATGGCCGGAACAAGGCGGATTCTGAATGCCATTACACCGGGACAGTCGGTGGCCGTCATGATCGGCCCCGAGGGCGGGTTTGACGACGCGGAAGTGAAGGAGGCTGAGGCCTCCGGTTTTGAACCGATCACGCTGGGAAAACGGATTCTGCGTACGGAGACGGCCGGCATGACGACGCTGTCCATTCTGATGTATCTTCTGGAGCAGGATTCATAATGCAGGCGCAGGATGCGTGATGCGGGCGCAGGATGCGTGATGCGGGCGCAGGATGCGTGATGCAGGCGCAGGATGCATGCGGCCGGAGGATTTTTCCGCCTGAAGACAGAGACGGGCGGAATGATATGCGGTACAGGTGAGAGAGAATGGAAATTTATCTGGATAATTCGGCGACGACAAGGTGTTATAAGGAAGTCGCCGATCTTGTATATAAACTCATGCTCGAGGATTACGGCAATCCGTCCTCCATGCATCAGAAGGGCGTAGATGCCGAGAAGTATCTGCGGAAAGCGCAGGAACAGATCGCCGGTGTCATGCGTGTGAAACCGAAGGAGATTTATTTTACCTCCGGCGGCACGGAATCGAACAACTGGGCGCTCTTCGGCACGGCCTCGGCAAAAAAAAGAGCAGGGAAAAGAATCATCACTACCGCGATTGAGCATTCGGCGATCGCGGAGCCGGCAGGACGGCTTGAGGCAATGGGATATGACGTGGTGCGGCTGCCCGTTGACGGTGAGGGATATGTCAGCATGGATGCACTGGCGGAATCGCTGACGCCCGACACCATTCTCGTGACTGTCATGATGGTGAACAACGAGATCGGGACGGTGGAACCGGTCGCAGAGATCGGAAAAATGGTCCATGAGAAATGTCCGAAGGCATATTTCCATGTGGACGCGATCCAGTCCTTCGGCAAGTTCCGCATTTATCCGAAACGCATGAATATCGACATGCTTTCCGTCAGCTCACACAAGATCCACGGCCCGAAGGGCAGCGGGTTTTTATATCTCGATGAGAGATGCAGAATAGATCCCATCATTTACGGCGGCGGTCAGCAGAACGGCATGCGTTCCGGTACAGACAATGTTCCCGGCGCAGCGGGCACCGGTCTTGCCTCCGAGATGATCTACAGGAATCTCGATGAAAATGTCGAGCGGATGTACCGTCTGAAGGCGCATCTGGCGGACGGCCTGAAACAGCTCGGACAGGTGACCGTCCACGGACCGGCCGATGTGAGAAAGGGAGCACCGAATATTCTCAACGCATCGTTTATCGGTGTGCGCAGCGAGGTGCTGCTTCACACGCTGGAAGACCGTGGCATTTATGTGTCGGCGGGAAGTGCCTGCTCAAGCCATCACCGGGCGCCGAGCGCAACGCTGACGGCCGTACATGCGACGGCTGCGGAGATTGAATCATCTGTGCGGTTCAGCTTTTCCGAGCTGACGACAGAGGAGGAAGTTGATACCGCGCTTGCAGTGCTGAACGAGGTGATCCCGAAGCTCAGAAAATTTGTGCGGAGCTGAGATCAGGAACTGCCTGCACGGAGAACGGCGGTATCAGAAGAGACTGCGTCGTGAAAAAGGTTCCGCGTGACGCGGAGAAAGAGAAACGAGGAATTTATGTACCAGGCTTTATTGATTAAATATGCGGAAATCGGCATCAAGGGGAAGAACCGTCATCTTTTTGAGGACCGGCTGATGCACCAGATGGCCGTCGCGCTCCGCAAGGTAGACGGTTCCTTTGAAACCGTAAAGGAAATGGGCCGGATTTTTGTCATGCCGCACGGCGAGTGTGACAAAGAAGGCGCAATTGAAGCGCTGCAGACGGTTTTCGGCATCACGGGCATCTGCCCTGTTCTGATTGTTACCGATATGGCGTTTGATCATGTCGCAGAGGAACTGGTCGGCTATGTGAAGCAGAATTATCCGGCGTCATCCTGTGCATCTCAGACCTTCAAGATCAATGCGCGTCGTCCCTGGAAGGCATATCCGAAGGATTCCATGGAACTGAATGCCGATCTCGGCGAGGCGGTACTGAATGCCTGCCCGTATCTGACGGTGGATGTACATCATCCGGATATTCTGATCACGGTCGAGGTACGGCAGAGCGGTGTATATATTTATTCGAAGGTGATTCCGGGTCCCGGCGGGCTTCCGGTCGGCACGAGCGGCAGGGCGGAGCTCCTGCTTTCCGGCGGTATTGACTCCCCGGTGGCCGGATACATGATCGCCAAAAGAGGGGTGGAGATCGATGCCGTTTACTTTCATGCGCCGCCGTATACGAGCGAGCGCGCAAAGCAGAAGGTCGTTGATCTGGCAAAGCAGATCTCGATATACACCGGTCCGATTCATCTGCATGTGATCAATTTCACGGATATTCAGCTGGCGATTTATGAGAAGTGCCCGCATGAGGAACTGACGATCATCATGCGCCGGTACATGATGCGCCTGGCGGAGATTTTTGCGAAAAAGGACGGAGCACTCGGCCTGATCACAGGTGAGAGCATCGGCCAGGTGGCGAGTCAGACGACGCAGAGTCTTCTCTGCACGAACGCGGTATGCACCCTGCCGGTTTTCCGGCCGCTGATCGGCTTCGACAAGCAGGAGATCATCAATATCTCCGAAAAAATCGGCACATATGAGACATCGATCCTTCCGTTTGAGGACTGCTGCACGATCTTCGTTGCGAAGCATCCGGTGACGCATCCGCTTCTGAAGGTGATCGAGAAATCAGAGCACAGTTTGGATGACGTGATCGGGCCGCTGATGGAGCAGGCCATAGAGACCGCCGAGACCATAACGGTCGGAAACTGATGTCCGGCACGGCCGGCAGTGCGGCCGGAAGCCGATGCCTGCCGGAAACGGCAGCGCGGTCGGAAGCTGATGTCCGGCACGGCCGGCGGTGCGGTTGGAAGCTGATGCCTGCCGGAAACGGCGGCGCGGTCGGAAGCTGATGGCTGCGCGATCGGCCGTGCAGATGAAAACGCTGAAAAAGCCGGCATTCTGGAGAATGCCGGCTGCTGTCATTATACGTTATTTACTTAACTGTTTCCCGGTTTCCCGGCAGCTTTCTTACTGCTGCTCAACCATGTAGGGCTTCAGAACTTCCATTACCTCATCGAGCTCGCTGCCCTCGGTATGGATGTTCAGGTCAATCGGTTTGGACAGGTCCAGGCTGAAGATGCCCATGATCGATTTCGCATCGATGACGTATCTTCCGGAAACCAGATCAAAATCAAAATCATATTTAGAGATTGCATTGACAAAGTTCTTTACCTTGTCGATTGAATTCAGTGAAATCTTAACAGTCGTCATCGTATACCTCCCATCAAGTCTGTCATGCCTGCTGCAGCAGGCGGTCTCTTAGCCTGATATGAATAATCTGATAAATAATATTGCACTCACAAGGTTAATCTTACGTTCGGAGAATGGAAATGTCAACTGAAATGTCAACGGTAAAAAAGGCTGCCCTTCATAACCTCGGCTGCAGGGTGAATTCCTATGAAATGGAGGCCATGCAGCAGTCTCTGGAAAAGGCGGGATATGAGATTGTCCCGTTTGCGCCGGGGGCGGATGTCTATGTGATCAACACCTGTACGGTGACGAATATCGCGGACCGGAAGTCGCGGCAGATGCTGCACCGTGCGAAAAAAATGAATCCCGGTGCTATTGTGGTGGCTGTCGGATGCTACGTTCAGGTGCGCGGCGAGGAACTGGCGAAGGATCCCGATGTCGATATCGTCATCGGCAGCAGCCGCAAATCGGATCTCGTGAAGGAACTGCGCCGTTTCGAACGCGCGGAGGCAGAGCGGGCAGGGCGGAACCTGCCGGCATCCGGGGACGCGGCTGAAGGAAGAAAAACGGCAGAAGCCGGGAGTGCCGTTGCTGAGGTGGGCGCAGAGCCTGACGGAGAAGAGGTGGCGGCTGCGGAAGTAACGGCCGCCGGCGGTGCGCAGACGGATATCGGCGTCTGGAACAGGAATACTTCCTATGAAAGACTTGAAATTGACCGGACGGAGGAACACACCCGCGCTTTCATCAAGGTGCAGGACGGATGCAATCAGTTCTGTTCGTACTGCATTATTCCCTATGCCAGAGGACGTGTGCGAAGCAGACAGCCTGAAGATGTAGAAGGAGAAGTCCGCAGGCTCGCGGCATCGGGGGTCAGAGAAGTCATTATCAACGGTATTCATCTGTGTTCGTACGGCAGTGATTTTTCCGGGGAAGACGGAGGAAAGGCCGATGCTGAGGACGGGAGCGGAAACGGACGTTCCTGCCGCTGCGCGGCGCTGCTGGATCTGGTGCGGCGGGCTGCCGCCGTGGAGGGCATTGAGCGGATCAGGCTGGGCTCCCTTGAACCGGGGTTCCTGGATGAGGAACTGATCCGGGGGCTTGCCGCCATTCCGGCGCTCTGTCCGCATTTTCATCTGTCTCTTCAGAGCGGATGCGCGAGGACGCTCAGGAATATGAACCGCCATTACACGCCGGAGGATTTTCAGCGGGTGGTCGGACTGCTGCGCCGGTATTTTGATCACCCGGCCATCTGCACGGATATCATTACAGGGTTCCCGGGAGAAACGGAAGAGGACTTTGAGGAGTGCAGGCAGTTTGTCGAACAGATTCATTTCTTTGAGACGCATATTTTTCCGTATTCCAGGCGCAGGGGCACCCTGGCAGACCGGATGGACGGGCAGAATGCCGAAGCCGTGAAGCGAAAGAGAGCTGCCGTCCTGCACAGACTGGATACGGAAAGAAGGAAGGAATTTCTCCGGTGGTATATCGGGAAACCGCTGCAGGTGCTTTTTGAGGAGCAGACCGTTTTTGAAGGGCGTACCTGCTGGACGGGTCACGGACGCGAGTATCAGAAAGTACTGCTCGCGGATTCCAGAGATCTGTCCAATCAGATCGTCACGGTTACGCCGCTGCAGCTTGCCGGAGATGATGCGCTGCTGGCCATGTGAGCCGTTCCCTTGCCAACAGAGCGGTTGTAGTTTATAATAACCTAGTTGTATTGTGCGGTTTCGGACGCTGTCGGAACATGAAGAACGGACATCTGTCTGGAAATATCAGGGGTGGTTGAACATGGAAGATTTAGGAAATACTCAGTTTTTTCAGGTGAATATGGAAAATGCGGTCCCGGTGAAGAAGGTTCTGGACGTTGTTTATCACGCCATGGCGGAGAAGGGCTACAATCCGGTAAATCAGATCGTGGGTTATATCATGTCCGGAGATCCGACGTATATCACCAACCACAATGGCGCGCGCAGCATGATCATGAAGGTGGAGCGCGACGAAATTGTGGAAGAACTGCTGAAGGAGTATATCCGGAACGAATCCTGGAAAGATAACGGGGAATCCGGTTCATGAGAATACTCGGCCTGGATTACGGCGCCAGAACGGTGGGCGTAGCGGTCAGCGATCCGCTGCAGATCACAGCACAGGCGCTGGAAACCATCAGACGGCCCCGGGAGACAAAACTGCGCCAGACGCTGGCGCGGATAGCGGAACTCTGCGCCGAATATGAGGTGGAACACATTGTGATCGGCTATCCCCTCCATATGGGCGGAGAGATGAGCGAGAGCGCGGAGAAGGCGCTCGCTTTCCGTGACATGGTCGTCAGAAGAACCGGCATCCCGGTTACAATGTGGGACGAGCGGCTGACGACGGCAGCGGCTGACGATATTCTCGATGAAGCGGGTATTCGTGACAGACATGAACGGAAGGCAGTGATCGATCAGATCGCCGCCGGCTTCATCCTGCAGGAATATCTGGACAGATACGGCAAAAATCGCGAAGAAACCGGAGCAGATACATGAAAAAAGAGAAAATTTCTTTTGAGGGCGACAACGGAGAAATCCTGGAGTTTTATGTAGAAGAGGAAACAAGAGTGGCAGGCACTGACTACCTTCTTGTGACTGATTCGGATAATGAAGAAGCAGAAGCTGTCATTCTGAAGGACGTGTCTGCGGACACCGATACTGAGGGAAAGTACGTGATAGTTGATGATGATACGGAATTCAACGCTATTGCGCGTATTTTTGAACAGATGATCGAAGACGCGGACCTCCGGATGGAGGACTGAGGCAAAAGCTGCTAATACTTACTGACTGCCGGCGGCAGGGGGCGAAAGCCGTCCGGCTTTTTTCAGAAATCTGGAGGAATTTTTTTTGAGCAGGAAAAAACCGGCTGCCGCGACAGGCAAGCTGAAGATCATTCCCCTGGGCGGTCTGGAAGAGATCGGCATGAATATCACGGCCTTCGAGTATGAAGACAGTATCGTGGTTGTCGATTGCGGTCTGGCCTTCCCGGATGATGATATGCTGGGAATTGATCTTGTTATACCGGACATTACGTATTTAAAAAAGAATATTGAAAAGGTAAAGGGCTTCGTGATCACGCATGGTCACGAGGATCATATCGGCGCGCTTCCGTATGTCCTGAAGGAGATCAATGTGCCGATTTATGCGACTAAACTGACGATGGCGCTCATCGAGCACAAGCTGGAGGAGCATGATATGCTCCAGGGCGTGAAACGGAAGGTGATCAGATTCGGCCAGTCCATCAATCTGGGCCATTTCCGCATTGAGTTTATCAAGACGAACCACAGCATTCAGGATGCAGCCGCGCTGGCGATTTATTCACCGGCCGGAACAGTCGTTCATACGGGCGATTTCAAGGTAGATTACACGCCGGTATTCGGTGATGCCATTGATCTGCAGCGTTTTGCCGAGATCGGAAAGAAAGGTGTGCTGGCCCTGATGTGCGACAGCACGAACGCGGAGCGGCCGGGATTTACGATGTCGGAGAAGACCGTCGGCCGGACGCTCGACCTGATTTTCTCGGAGCACAGGAAGCAGCGTCTCATTATTGCGACATTCGCCTCCAACGTGGACCGGGTGCAGCAGATCATCAATGTAGCGTACAAGTACGGACGGAAGGTTGTCGTAGAAGGCCGGAGCATGGTCAACATCATTTCCATTGCTTCGGAGCTCGGCTATCTGAAGATACCGGAGAATACGCTGATTGACATCAATATGATGCGGAACTATCCTGACGAGCAGATGGTGCTTGTGACGACCGGCAGCCAGGGAGAATCCATGGCGGCGCTGTCCAGAATGGCGGCTGACATTCATAAAAAAGTGACGATCAAGCCGGGTGATCTGATTGTGTTCTCTTCCCATGCCATTCCGGGAAATGAAAAGGCCGTGTCGAATGTCATCAACGAGCTCTATGAGAAGGGCGCCGAGGTGATTTTTCAGGATGTTCATGTATCGGGCCATGCCTGCCAGGAGGATATCAAGCTGATCTATTCGCTGGTAAAGCCGAAGTATGCGATTCCCGTGCACGGCGAATACCGCCATCTGGTGGCACAGAAGAACATCGCGCTGGAACTGGGCATCCCGAAGGAAAATATTTTCATTATGAAAACGGGCAATGTGCTGGAGCTTGATCAGAACAGTGCAAAAATCACGGGATCGGTGGAGACCGGAGAAGTGATGGTCGACGGGCTCGGCGTCGGAGATGTCGGCAATATCGTTCTGCGGGATCGTCAGCATCTGTCAGAGGATGGTATTCTGATCGTCGTGCTTACACTGGAAAAGGCGAGCGGCGAACTGATCGCGGGACCGGATATCGTGTCCAGAGGATTTGTTTATGTCCGTGAGTCGGAAGATCTGATGGATGAGGCGCGCATTGTCGTTTCCGACGCGCTTGATGAGTGTCTGGATCAGCATATTACGGACTGGGGACGGCTGAAGTCGACCATCAAGGAAGCACTCGGCAGTTTCGTCTGGAAGAGGACGCAGCGTCGTCCCATGATTCTTCCGATTATTATGGAAGCATAAAGCAGGTATGTCCTGGGGATTTGCGCATGAGTGAAGTGGATAAAAAACTCAGAGAACTGATAGAGGCCATGAGACATTCGGATGAATACCGGCGTTATCGCGAGCTGGAAGCTCAGCTGCAGGTTCATCCTGACGTGAAGAAAGCAGTGAATGAGTACCGGAGCCGCGTCTTTGAGATGCAGAATTCCAATCGGGATATCTTTGACGAGACCGACTACATGACCCGTGATTTTGAACGGCTGACGAAAAATCCTCTCGCGGCCGATTATCTGGATGCGGAAAGTGCGGTCTGCGCCATGCTCCGGAAGGTGACGGATGCGATCAGCGAGGAAGTGATCGTGAGCCTTCCCGATTCATAAGGTGCGTGCAGGAGGTACAGTGAATGTCTGACAGAGACAGAGAACAGGAAAGTCTGGGATACCGGATCGCGATCGGCGGCATCAGAGGAGTTCTTTACATCCTTGTGCTGATCGCGCTGGTAGTCCTGCTGATTTTCATTGCAAGAAAAGCCTATACACTGGGCTATGAGGTTTTTGACGAAGAGCCGGTGGATACCGGAGAAGGACGGGCAGTGACGGTGACCATCACGGACGATATGTCTGTGCGTCAGATCGGCATGCTGCTTCGTTCTGAGGGACTGCTGACGGAGAGCGTCGAGGCCTTTCAGATTCAGGAACTGATTTCCGAATATCACGGGGACATTCTTCCGGGCACCTATACGCTCCGCACGTCCATGACGGCGGATGATATGTTTCCGATCCTCGCGCAGGAGGTACCGGATGAGGATGATTCCGGCAGCAGTTCGGCCAGCTCCGGCTGATGAGGGAGGAACCGTATGATCGTCGATGAGAGAATGCTTACCTTTATGAATTCTCTTGACCGGGGCCTGACGCCTTTTCTGGAGGAGCTGCTGAAAAAGGCGGAAGAGGACAGAGTGCCGGTGATCCGCCGGAATATGCAGAGCTTTTTAAGAACGTTTCTGACGATGAAAAAACCGTCGGCCATTCTCGAAGTGGGAACCGCCGTCGGTTTTTCTGCGATTCTGATGGCTTCGTACGGCAGTCCGGAATCGCATATCACGACCATCGAAAGCTACGAAAAGAGGATTCCCGTCGCCAGAGAGAACTTCCGGCTTGCGGGTGTAGAGGACAGGATCACCCTTCTGGCGGGTGATGCCGCTGAAATCCTGCCGCGCCTGACGGAAAGCTATGATCTGATTTTTCTTGATGCCGCCAAGGGACAGTATATCCGCTGGCTGCCGGATCTTCGAAAACGCATGAGACCGGGCAGCGTTCTGATCGCGGACAATGTGCTGCAGGAAGGCGACATTATTGAGTCGCACTACCTTGTGGAACGGAGAAACCGGACGATTTACAAAAGGATGCGGGAGTTTCTGCGTGCGGTGGAGGATGATCCGGGACTGGATACCTGTGTGCTCCCGATCGGAGACGGTATCACGCTCAGCGTCATGAAATGAGAGGAGACGGGCGAAGGGGTGCGTCTCCGGCTGATGAAGAAAAGAGGTATATACATGAGAAACAGAGAGAAGCCGGAGCTGCTCATCCCGGCCAGCTGCCTGGAGGTGCTGAAGGTGGCTGTAGCCTATGGCGCGGATGCAGTGTACATCGGAGGCGATGTGTACGGGCTGCGCGCGAAGGCGAAGAATTTTTCACGGGAAGAGATGCGTGAGGGTATTGCATATGCGCATGCTCATGGCGTGAAGGTACATGTAACGGTAAACATTCTCGCCCACAACGGAGATATAGACGGCATCAGGCAATATCTGGAGGAATTAAAACAGATGAAGCCGGATGCGCTGATCATCGCGGATCCCAGCGTCTTCATGCTGGCCGGGGAGATCTGTCCGGAAATCGAGAGGCACATCAGCACACAGGCGAACAACACAAACTACATGACCGCCCGCTTCTGGCATGATCAGGGTGCGACCCGCATTGTGACGGCAAGGGAACTGTCTCTGGCAGAGATCCGGGAGATGCGTGCGCTTATCCCTGATGATATGGAAATTGAGACATTCATTCACGGCGCAATGTGCATTTCCTATTCGGGACGCTGCCTGCTCTCCAGTTATTTTACCGGCAGAGATGCGAACCGGGGTGCCTGCACCCATCCCTGCCGCTGGAAATATGCGGTGATGGAGGAATCACGTCCCGGTGAGTATCTGCCCATAGAAGAAAATGAGCGGGGGACGTTTATTTTTAATTCGAAGGATCTGTGCATGGTCGATCATATTCCGGATCTGATCGGCGCCGGGATTGACAGCTTCAAGATCGAGGGACGCATGAAAACGGCGCTCTATGTGGCAACCGTGGCGAGAACCTATCGGAAAGCCATCGATGATTATCTGGAGGATCCTGCGCTTTACGAAAAAAATCTTCCCTGGTATCAGGAACAGATCTCGGACTGCACCTTCAGACAGTTCACGACGGGATTTTTCTACGGAAGACCGACAGCAGAAGACCAGATCTACGACAGCAACACGTATGTCACCAACGATATTTATCTGGGCTATGCGGATCATGTCGATGAAAACGGATTTACGGTCCTTTCGCAGAAGAACAAGTTCTGCGTCGGGGATGAAATCGAGATCATGAAGCCGGACGGAAGGAATATCAGGACCACCGTGCGGGGAATCCGTGATGCAGAGGGAACACCGATGGCATCCGCTCCGCACCCGCAGCAGGAACTGCACGTCGATCTGGGCGTGAAAACGGAACCTTTCGAAGTGCTGAGAATGAAAAAGAAAGAGGCCTGAATCCGTGCAGGCCATCCGGCTTCGCAGAAGGGGAGGCATCCGGATCATCCCGGGATTTTTACATAAAATCCCGGCGCGGCTTCCGCGGCATATCCTGAGATGCAGAGCTGCATCACAACTGATGTGAGAGAGGGCAGGTCGAGACCGCTTTCTTCCTGAAGGGTGTCCAGCGTCTTCGGCGTGTCGGAGAGATGGCGGTACAGCTTCTGAAAATCATCACAGTGAGCCCACTTTCCGGGCAGCTTCCTTCCGGCAGCACTGCGATGTCCGTCATCGGCGATGACGGGCTCCGGAAGAAGGTCCGCCTCAGGGGAAGTCACGGTGTTTTTCTTCTTTTTCCGCTGACCGGAAGGCTTTTTCTGTTCCGTTTCTGCCGCCTCGAACCTTGCGGCACAGGCTTCGCTGCAGTCGAATCCAAGCTCTTCCAGAATGGCTTCCGGTGCCCAGGCGATCCCTGCGCCCTGGGCGATCAGACGGTTGCACCCCTCGCTCGTGGTGTCTCCGTTGCGGCCGGGGACGGCATAGATGCTTTTTCCCTGCTCCATGGCGTAATCGGCTGTGATCAGAGAGCCGCTTTTCAGACGGGCTTCCACCACAAGAACCACATCCGACAGGGCACTGATGATCCGGTTCCTGATGGGGAAATGCCAGGCATCAGGCAGTGTACCCGGCGGATACTCGGAGATGATGCCGCCCCCTTCACGGATGATCCGCCGGTAGAGCGGATAATTCTGTCTCGGGTAACACACATCCACGCCCGTGCCGAGAACGGACCATACCTTTCCCCCGCCGTCCAGCGCGCCTTTCTGACCCCAGGAATCTATGCCGTAAGCCATGCCGGAAATGACCTGGATGCCGTGCTGCGCAAAAGTTCTGCCGAAATATTCCGCCTGATTCCGGCCATAGGATGTGCAGTTCCGGGCGCCGACAATGGCGACCGTTTTCACAGACGGATCGGGCAGCCTGCCGAGGACATAGATGCTGCCGGGCATTCTCGGATAATTCAGAAAACAGGGCGGATAACCGTCATCCCCTTTCCGGATCAGTCTGATCTCTGAAAGGACGGACATATCATTTTCAGAGCGGAGTCTTCGCTCAAATTCTTCCTCATCACTGAGTTTCATGATTTCATTTTCTCCTTCTTTTTAGCATATGATTTTTTCCTGTATCCACGGCGTTTTTCGGCGTTATCCGCGTCCTGCCTGTCTGCGACGCCGGCCTGCACTGAGAATTCGATGTCCGGATCTGTGCTTCTGTAGCAGAGCGCTTCACTGATATGCGCCTCGCAGATCAGGGAAGCACCCTCGATGTCTGCAATGGTCCGTGCTGTTTTCAGGGTGTGATGATAACTTCTTGCGGACATGAGAAAACGGTGAAAGGCGGCTTCCATCAGACGTGAGGCTTCACCGGTCAGCTGACAGAAGCGTGGGATATCGGAAGGGCCGAGCTCACTGTTGAAGATGAAGGGCAGGCCCTCATATCGGTCCTTCTGGGCTTCTGCAGCACGGATGACGCCCTCCCGGAGGATCTCCGATGAAACTTCGTCC
>Ga0256404_1005711_pt1 | contig 21616 bp, 21 predicted proteins | sample RumenRJG_01DNA_FD_185990 | JGI IMG/M metagenome (GOLD analysis project Ga0256404, IMG submission 185990) | Bovine rumen microbial communities from Lethbridge, Alberta, Canada - RJG_01 | ecosystem: Host-associated > Mammals > Digestive system > Stomach > Rumen | place: Canada: Alberta | collected...
CATCTGCATCTTCACTGTCTATCAGAGTTCCAAGCTCGTCAGTGAGGAGCGCAGTCAGATCTATATCCTCGACGGTGACATTCCCTTCCTTGCTGAGCGCAGTCTGCAAGAAGCCAACTTCGTGATGGAAGCCAAGGCACATATCCAGCTCTTCCACCAGTACTTCTTCAACCTTCCGCCCGATGACGACTACATCAAGTGGACCCTCGGCAAGGCACTCTACATGGCAGACGGTACGGCAATGAAACAGAAACAGGCCATGGAAGAGAACGGCTTCTACTCCGACATCATATCAAGCAGTGCCGTCTGCACCATCAAATGCGACTCCATCCAGTTCAACGAGCACGACAAGAAGTTCAAGTACTTCGGCACACAGCTCATCAAGCGTCGCAGCCGTGACCTCAAACGCTCCATCATCACCGTGGGTGAGATAGAGAACGTGCCAAGGACACAAAACAATCCGCACGGACTGCTCATCACCAACTGGAGAACACTCGAGAACAAAGATTTGGATTATTAAACCGAAGATACTCACTACCTAAACGAGAGTAGATCGGTACAATTAAATAAAAAATAATTTTTTGTACCATGAAGATTTTTAAACGCACCAAAGCAAAGAAAGACGCCAAGATTGCGGAAGGCATCAAGTCACTGACCGACAAGTTCAAGCTCAAGGACAAGATAGCCAAAGCCAACCAATGGGCGGACAAGCACAAGAAAAGAGTGTCCGTCATCACCATCAGTATGCTCATGCTCTCACTGATTGTCGGCACCTGGATCACACTTACCTCCACCTACAACGAGTCCGACATGATGAGCGGTCTGTCCGACGTGAAGCCAGCCTTCGACGGCATCCGCCGCATCCAGCGTCTGAAGTCCATGCAGGTGGACCAGACCGTGGAGCTCACCAACAAAGGCCAGCAGCTCAAGCACGACCTCGACTCCCTCGTCCGTCTGCCCGTCAAGAGCCATAAGGACTCCGTGGACATCATGGTGAAGTACCGCCAGCTCGAACTCGTGGTAAAGTACCTCGACAATAAGCAATAAACCAATCACAATAAAAAAGTATGATATGAACTTACAGAAACTCAAGCGTCTGAACCTCAGACAACCCAAGTACATCTTCCCTCTGGTCATCTTCCTGCCCCTGTTGGGGCTCATCTACTTCGGCATGGAGACCTTCAAGGGCAACGGCAAGACCATAGGGAACGTCGTCACCGACTCCATCAACATGAGCATCCCCGATGCCCGTGGTGAGGGAATGGACAACAAGATGACGGCGATGAACAAGCATTTTGCCGAGGACGGAGCCTTTACCGCCGTCGACGGCATCGGCGAAGAGCACGAACAGAAGGACACCACCGGCAGCGGCTACAACGACGAGGAGCGTCAGCGCATCGATGCCGTCAATGCCGAACGCCTCCGCCAGCTGAAAGCCGAGGAGGACCTTCGTGAGCGCCAGCGTGCCAACATGAACCGCATCAACGGCTATGGCAGAGGCTATGGAAATGGCGGATATGGCAGCAATGGCAGGAGCCAGCAGGAAGACCTCAACGCCTATGCCCGTGAGCTCGACCGCATCCAGAACCGCAGTATGGAACGACAGCGGCAGTACCAGGCCGAACAGGACCGCCGTGACAAGGAAGAAGAAGCCGAGGAAAGACGCCAGCGGCAGGAGATGATCGACGCGCTCACCGGCAACACCAAGAAGAAAGGCAAGAAAGAAGAAAAGGCAGAAATCGTTGAAAAGGTCAAGGAGGACAACTCCGAGAAGTTCAACACCGTTGCCAGTACCGAGAATGTTGACGAACCGCTCATCAGGGCGATGATAGACCGCACGACCAAGGCACGTGAGGGCACCCGACTCCGCTTCAAGCTCCTCGATGATGTGACCGTCAAGGGCATCCGACTGAAGAAAGGCTCCTACCTCTACGGCATCGTCACCGGCTTCGGACAGCAGCGTGTCAAGGCGAGCATCACCAGCATCCTTGTCGGCAACAAGTTCATCAAGGTCGACCTCAGCGTCTTCGACAACGACGGCATGGAAGGCTTCTACGTTCCCGAATCCACCTTCCGTGAGATGGTGAAGGACGCTGGCTCCAATGTCGCTGCCCAGAGTGTCCAGTTCGACGTGAACGGTACCGGCAGTCTGTCCCCGGAGATCATCGCCCTGCAGGCCTTGCAAAACATGTATCAGTCAGCCAGTTCCGCCGTGTCGAAAAACATCCGCAAGAACAAAGCCAAAATCAAGTACAACACCATTGTCTACCTTATCAATACACAACAGGACTAATCGCCTCACCCCCGACCCCTCTCCCAAGGAGAGGGGAGTAAAAATGTTTCAAGGACTAAATAACTTAAGACTTTATAACTTAAAACTCAATAACTCAATAATAATCAATCCAATATGAACATGAAGACAATATTCCTTTCACTCGCCCTTATGCTTTCAATGACCATTCATGCGGCACAGCCTGACACAGTCAAGGTCCGTTATATCCACCGCCTTACGGAGGATGACGCACGCATCTTCGAGCGCAACCTTCAGAAGACCGTCATCTACGTCAATGACCAGGTGACGACCCATCTCATCATGCCTGAGAACATCAAGCTTGTGGACATCTCCACAGACAAGCTCGTCGGCAACCAGTGCGCCGACAATATCGTCCGCCTGAAGCCCAAGGCCACGCTGTTGGATAACGAGCTGGCAGGAACGGTAACGGTCATTGGTGAGCGCCATATCGCCCAGTTCACCGTGTATTACACCAAAGCCCCGAAGCGCGCCCACTCCGTCTATACCGTCGGACAGGAGGACATCCGCGACTACACCAACCCTGAGGTGAGCATGACCAAGGGTGATATGTCACGTCTCTGCTGGTCCATCTTCATGAGCCGCCGCAAGTGCTTCCGCGTGCACGGCAAACAGTATGGCATCCGTGCGCAGGTGAACAACATCTACACCGTTGGTGACTACTTCTTTATTGACTTCTCGTTGGAGAACAGGAGCAACATCAAGTACGACATTGCCGAGATCCGCCTGAAGCTGATGGACAAGAAAGAACTGAAGGCCACGAACTCACAGACCATTGAGCTCACACCGGTGTATATGGTCAATCATGCCGACCACTTCACCAAGTCCTACCGCAATGTCATTGTCCTCAAGAAGCTTACCTTCCCCGAAGAGAAGAAGTTGCGTCTTGAAATCACTGAGGACCAGATCAGCGGCCGTGTCAGCTATCTCGACATCAACTACCGTGACATCCTCAATGCCGACTCATTCTCGCCGGATCTGCTGATGAACCTGCATTAAATCTCGCTTTAACGTCTTTATCTCTCGCAAAGCCGCAAAGATCGCTATGGTCCGTATCCCAAAGGAATTTTTGCGCCTTTAGCGCCTTTGCGAGAGAAATCCGTGTCATCTGTGAAATCTGTGAGAAATAAAAGCCTACCATGAGCACTATTCTCTAATTTTTAAATTCTTGATAATCCCTTTGCTATGGAAGAAACCCGTGAACAACAACAGATGTACAGCATGTTCCGCTCGTGCATCTATCTGATACTGATCATAGAGATCGTGATGAACCTGCCCATCACCTCCGACAACCGCATGGTCGCCTTTGTCCTTGAGCTCTTCCACCGCTTCAAGGTCTTCGACTCCGTGGCTGCCTGCAAGGTGATGGAACTCATCTGTATCACCGTTACCTGTATCGGAACGAGAGCACGCAAGAGCCTGAAATGGAACCTCAAGACAATGGTGCTCTATCCCGTCCTTGCCGGAGCATCTATGCTCGTCATGTGCTTCATCTTCTATGGTATGCCACTCAACGGCTCCTTTGCCGGTTATTCCCTCAACCGTTGCCTCTATGTCCTTTGCTCCGTCTCCGGCACGATGCTCATCCACCAGGGCTTTGATGCCATCGCCAAATACTTGGGCATGAAGATTGGCGACGATAAATGGAACTTTGAAAACGAGAGCTTCGAGCAGAGCCGGAACAAGGAAGAGAACGAGTACAGTGTCAATATCCCTATGGTCTATTACTATAAAAAGCGTCTGAACCACGGCTGGATCAACATCATCAATCCCTTCCGTGCCACCATCGTCTTGGGCACGCCCGGCTCCGGTAAGTCCTTCGGCATCATCGACCCGTTCATCCGCCAGCACAGTGCCAAAGGTTTTGCCATGATGGTCTATGACTACAAGTTCCCGGCTTTGGCAAGAAACCTCTTCTATCAGTACTGCAAGAACCGCAAGCAGGGCAAGCTGCCCCCGAACTGCGGCTTCCGCATCGTCAACTTCACCGATGTGGAATACTCCAATCGTGTGAACCCCATCCAGCGGAAGTACATCCCCGACTTGGCGGCAGCCTCCGAGACAGCCGCCACACTGCTTGCCTCTCTGAACAAGGGCGGTGGTGATAAGAAAGGCGGCTCAGAAGCCTTCTTCCAAAACTCCGCTGAGAACTTTCTTGCCGCCATTATCTACTTCTTCGTCAACTTCCACCCCACCGGCTATAAGAACGGCAAAAAGCTAAACCGATATGTACTGTGGAATAACCGGAAGCTCCGTCTTGTCATACGCAGTTGGAGAGACTATAAGGCTTTGGATGAGCGGGACAATGTGGTTTTGGACTTCATCGACTGCAACAGTAACAATGTCTCTACCGACAGTGACGATATGTTTGTCGACTTGAACGGCTTCACCTATCTCAACGGTAATAAGCAGGAGATACGCATCGATCGCTGCTGGTATGAGGACGAGTGCGGCAACGAGGTGGAACCCGACACCATCACGGGCGAGTACTCCGACATGCCCCATGTGCTCAGCTTCTTAGGCCGCAGCTATAGTGAAGTCTTTGACATTCTCATGCAAGACTCAAAGATCATGTCTCTCATGGCACCGTTCCAAAGTGCCTACAAGAACAAGGCCAATGACCAGCTGGAAGGTATGGTGGGTACGCTTCGTGTCAATGCCGCCCGTCTTGTTTCCCCTGAGGCTTACTGGGTGTTCACCGGCGACGACTTCGACTTGAAAATCTCCGACAAGTCCAACCCCAGCTACCTTGTCATCGCCAACGATCCTGAGAAGGAACAGGTCATCGGCTCGCTCAATGCCCTCATCCTCAACCGCCTCGTTACCCGTATCAACAGCAAGGGCAACCTGCCCGTAAGTATCATCGTCGACGAGCTGCCCACACTCTACTTCCACAAGATAGACCGCCTTATTGGTACGGCACGAAGCAACAAGGTTGCCGTCACCCTCGGTTTCCAGGAACTGCCCCAGTTGGAGGCCGACTACGGCAAGAACGGCATGCAGAAAATCATCACCACCTGCGGCAACATCTTTATGGGTGCAGCACGCAACAAGGAGACCTTGGAGTGGGCACAGAACGATGTCTTCGGCAAGGCCAAGCAGACCTCTAAGTCCATCACCATCAACGACTCGAAGGTCAGTACGTCCATCAGTGAGAAGATGGACAACCTCGTCCCTGCCGCCAAGATCGCCGACATGGCTACCGGCTGGCTCGCCGGACAGGCTGCTCGTGACTTCTCACCGACGGAGAAGAAATCTTTCAGCAGCATAAACTTAGAGGACAGCCCCGAGTTCAGGACCACCAAGTATTTTTGCAAGACCAACTTCAATATGGGCAAGATCAAGCAGGAGGAAGCCGCCTACGTCGACCTTCCCAAAATCTATGCCTTTAAGGATGACCGACAGAAAGAAATCATGCTCAACCGTAACTTTGCCCGGGTAAACCGTGAGATTGATGAGATGATAAAAAGCCTACTGAACTCCGTCTGAATGTTACGATTTATAATAAAGCAATAGGGATATTCTCTCAATATTTAGGGATTATCCCTATAGATTATTGAAAATTATAGCTACCTTTGTAACTGACAAAGAAACTTGGTTTTGGCCATAACTCAATAAGAGGTTCAAAGTTGCCATTCAGAGACATCACGTCACCGAGTTTGTATGTAGTTTGCAAAACAGTAGCATAAAACCATAACATCAACAACGTAAAAAATGAAGAAAATCATTACGCTTATCATGTGCGTGGCTTTCTCTGCCGCCATATTTGGACAAACCGCTAAGGTTGAGGAACGTGTAAAGGCTCTCGAAGGAGATGCCAAAAACCTGAAAGGACAAGTAGAGGCCTTGCAAGGACAGATTGCCACCATGCAATCCCGTCTTAATGAGCTTGCAGACAGGAACGCAGAGTACAAGAAACAGTTGGACATTCGGCAGATTCTTTCTGTGACAGTGGACAGTGTCAAATATGGCATTGTTTCAGCCATCGGAGACCGTAAGACCGGCAACGTCAAGGTTACCCTGATGGCTCTCAACTTGGGACAAGATGCATACCCCGGCATCCTTCATGGAGCATCTTTCAATGATTATGATGGTAACATCTATATGTGCCATGATGATTCAGTGTCTGTTGGCGGACTAAGCAACTATGAAGTCCTTCGGCATAACATCAATACGAAACTTACCATGATCTTCACAGGTGTGCCAGTTAATACCCGCATCTCCAATATATCTTCCTATGGAGGTGGAGGCGCAACATACTTTAGTCTTCGTGACATTAAAATTGATTGGAAGTAAAAGTTGCCGGTGTTGTCAGCGTGCTAATTGATGATGCCGGCTATTAGCCCTCATTCGTAGGATAGTAGTAAAAGGCTACACGAGTTGCCTGTAAGAGAGATGGAGAAGATAATCCTTGGCTACAGCCATTGATAAAAGCCTTACCGCTCTCTTCGGGCATTTATTTTATCCAGTAAAGAAGGATTTTACTCGAACAACGGACTGATTATCTTTGCAATCTTCTCCAGTCCATCCTTGTCAATATCATCGAAAACACTATATCCCTTGCTGTCTACGTCTATGACCGCAATAACGTTCCCACCCTTGAACACCGGCACTACGATTTCCGAACGTGACTTAGATGAACATGCGATATGTCCGGGAAACTGTAGAACATTAGGAACAACGACCGTCTGCTTCTCTTCCCACGCTGTGCCGCACACTCCACGTCCTTTCTTAATAGTATAGCAAGCCACATCGCCTTGAAACGGACCTAATTCAAGCTCATCTCCATTGACAATGTAAAATCCGCACCAAAAATAATGGAGGAATGACGAGTGAAGGAGTGCTGATACATTAGCCAATGCCCCAACATGATTGTCAACACCCTCAATCAGAGATTCAACTTGGGGGATAAGCCGCTCATAGGTTTTAGCTTTCTCCATCTTGATCACCTGCCTCTTGGTATGCTGCTCCTCGTTTATTTTCTGTTTGAAAGTATTCTTGTCCATATTATGATTCCAATATTGCAACCACAAAAGTACAATTGTTTTCTTGAATGTCCAATAATTTATGTACTTTTGTAACATCATTATGAAGCTGCGGGCAGTCATAGAACGGATTACGTATCAGAATGGCGAGAACGGCTATTCAATACTGAAGGCACGGGTGAAGGGGTACGACGACCTCGTCACCCTTGTCGGCAATATGCTCGACGTGACCGTAGGCACCGTGCTTGTCGCTGACGGCCAGTGGAAAGTCAACCGTCAGTACGGCAGTCAGTTTGTTGTGGAGAGCTATGAAGAAGCCATGCCCGCCACACTCTTCGGTCTGGAGAAGTACCTCGGCAGCGGACTTGTCAAGGGCATCGGACCAAAGTTCTCCAAACTCATTGTCGCCAAGTTCGGTATGGATACCTTTGACATCATCGAGCACGACAGCAAGCGGCTGGCAGAGGTCGACGGCATCGGTCCCAAGCGCATCAGGAAGATCCACGACTCATGGATGAAGCAGCTCGACATCAAGGACGTGATGGTCTTCCTCCAGGGCAATGGTGTAAGTACCGCCTATGCCGCCAAGATACCTGATAGAGAATACATTTTATATGTTGTGGGTGATGAGTTCACATCTGCTCCCAGCTATGATGTGGCAAAACTAAAGGAAGAGTTTGCACCAAACTTAAAAAAGGGAGCACCATTCTTTGTCTCATACTAATTATAAGATTTATGGACATTAAAGACTTTATAAAGGAGTCTCTACTACAAATAGTAGATGGCATAACTGAGGCTAATACAGCTCTAGAGGCTAAAGGCGCATCTATTCCTACTACAGGAGTAGCAGGAGAGGGTGTATGGTGGACTCTTGTAAAAGAGGGTAAAAACCAGCACACAAGACACGCTCTAAGAGTTGATTTTGACCTAGCTGTTACTGTTACTCAAAGTGACAACCTCAAGGCTGGAAGTGGCATATCCATAGCCTCTCTTGTAAACGATGGTACTACTTGTGAGAACAGCTCACAAAGTGAGTCCGTAAGTAGGATAAAGTATACTATCCCTTTGGAGTTACCTGAGCTTAATAAGAAATAAAGTTTATGAAAATACTAGGAATAATCTTTTTAGTTCTAGCGGTGCTAAATCTATTAGTAGCATTAGTTGCTATGTCAAATGGTGCTCCCTCTGAAGCAATTACAATGAAATTTAATGCTTTCGTTTTACTTGCTGTCTTAGGCGGTGCTTTGTACTATTTTGGAAAGAAAAAACAAAACAATAAATTATGAAAAGAGGTAATATAATTGCTTTAGCATTTGTCGCTTACTTAGTGGCAATGGTTGCAATGTTCTTTGGTGTAAATTCCTATATAACATCAAAGGACATCAGATTAAGAGATGAAATCTATGAAGCCATTTCAAATGCTTTTGAGGGCAGAAAAGAGGTTATAGGTTTGACATATTCTGGCTATAGAGTAGAATATGACAAAATGAATATACCTTTAAGTCCAGCTCAACTTGCTAAGAAAATAGACAAATCAGAAATAGCACAGCTGCCAGACTCCTTGAAACATCTTGAAAGCACCACCCTACAATCTATAGCTGATGACCAAGAGAAAGAGTGGAAAGAAAACTATGGAGATTTGTATAAGATGTACCAGCTACGCTGGAATGACAATATTAGGAAAGAGGATGGATGGTGTTTGTCTGTCTGCAAACAAGAGATAGATGGAGTATCTATGTCTTATATATTCCCATACGCTGTAGGTTATAAAAAACAAGAATGGAGTGACTTTTATAGTTATGCACCTAGTGTACAGGCGGCTGTAAATGAAGCGTTTGATTTCTTTACAAACAATAACAAATCACAATATTACGGAATATACGAAAAAAACAGTGTGGATGATTTGTGGAGCAAGCTCAATGCTGCATCAAATGAGTATTATTTTCTTGCAAAAGATGAAACACCTAGGATGTGGGGAGGTTCTAGTAGCACACGAATAGACCCTGAGATAAAGGACAAGAATGGTAGAGAGGTTTGCCCTTATAAAAATGGCTCAATGTATAATGGATATTATAGAGTGTTTATAGGGCGAACACAGCCAACCACATACTCTATAAAAAAGTATGGCTGGGAACCTGATGAGAAAGATAGAAAAGATTTGTGGCTGTATTGGTCTATAGGTCTTACTGTGTTACTCTTGCTGGTAGTAATACCTCTTTGGGTAATAGATGTAAAGCATCAAAAAGTTAAAGATGAGTCTTTATATGACAAGCTCAAGCGAATGTGTAATCCTACAAACTTTATGAATGGTGCTAACTATGATAAAGAAAAAGTAGACAGGGCTAATGCTATCTACAAAAGATTGCTTGAGATTAATGGAGATGATGTAGAGGCTCTCAATGAATTGCAGCAGCAAGCTGTAGCAGAATTAGGTATTAACCTTATTGATGCAGAAAAGCTGGCTGATCTGAAAGAAAAAGTAAATCCAAAGAATTATATGACCCCTTACAATCCTGATAAGGTTGCTTTAGCAAATGAGCTGTATGCAATACTTAGCAAGGAAGGATTGACATATAATGAGATGGTTGATGTTGAAGAAAAATCTAAACAATTATAAGATATGAAGCACTTTTTTATATTTACATCATCGACTCCGGTGTCGTCCCCGTTGTCCGTCTCACCCGCATCTTCCGTCAGGCACAGACCAGCCGTATCATTATGAACGCCCACGCCATCAACGAGGAACGGATGCCCGACATCCGCAACGGCAAGCAGTCTGACTTCTTCTTCATGGAATGCGAGGAACCCGAGCAGATAGCCTCGACCATCGTCGACCTGGTCAGCCACCGTCTGCCGAAAGCCTACAATGTACCACGGAGCAGCATACAAGTACTCACGCCTATGCAGCGTAGTGCCATCGGTGCCAACGGTCTGAACATGTCCATCCAGCAGCGTGTTAACCCCATCGGCAACGGACTCACCCGTGCCGGATTCGTGTTCCGCAAAGGCGACCGTGTGCTGCAACTCAAGAACGACTACACCAAGGAAGTGTTCAACGGCGACATCGGACTCATCACCGCTGTCAATATGGAGGACCGCACACTGACCGTCAGCTTCGACGGCAAGGCAGTGGAATACGAGTCCACGGAGCTCGACGAACTCAGTCTCGCCTATGCCACGACCATCCACAAGAGCCAGGGCAGTGAATATCCCATCGTCGTCATCCCCGTCCACTTCACCAACTATGTCATGCTCCAGCGCAACCTCATCTACACCGCCGTCACCCGTGCCAAGAAAGTCTGCATTGTCATCGGTCAGAAGCGTGCCCTGTGGTATGCTGTCAGCCATGTCACCGTCACCCAGCGCAATACGAAACTCAAGGAGCGGTTGCAAGGCAAGACCGTCCCCATGACCTACACCCATCATGACGAAGCGACACAGACGGATATGGCAGCAGAAGACCACCCACACAACAAATAGAGCCCCATGAACTACGAAGACATCTGGCAGATACAGGATGAGATAACGGCAGCAGTCAACTCCCTTGGCTTTTCCCTATGGGACTTGCACTACGATCGTTCCTCCTTCGCCTTCCACATGGAGTTGAACGAACATCTTCCTGACGAAGTTTTGTCGTCATTCTGTTCACAGATGCCCATGTCAGCAGATTATGATGGGGAGGGGAATCATGGGTCGTTATTCTTATTGTGATAATAAAGAATAAAAGATGATTCTTACTAACTGTATATAAACTAACTATTTATATCTGCTTCATTACTTGGATATGCCTTTAATCCAAAGTTTATCAATTTCTGACTTTTATCATCAAGGGCTTTAAAACACTCCTCACCTTTCGGCATCGATTTACAGAAATATGATGTAAACTTACATGCAAGGAAGTATGCGGTTTCAAATGCCATTTTTTCATCCTCCAAATACGATTCATTATTATACATTTGCCCAAACTGTAAAACACCCAAAGAAGTAGGATGGACATAAAGTGAAAGAAAACGATATATAGTTGAAATATTCGAAGTTCCAAAAATTTCTTTGCATGGTTCTTCATCACCCATTGCAATTGTTTTTAACATCAAAGTGCCGTCATCATGTTGTCCTTCAAAAGAAAAACAACATACTTTAGCCTTTTCATTTCTTGCAATGTTACAGAACGTTTTTAAGTTTTTACCTTGTATTCCGAGTTCTTTACCTAGTTGAATAATCCTTGTAGAATTACTTTTAATATCATTTTTCTCGTCTTCTACTTGCTTTTTATACTTTGCAGGAACATTTTTTATTACCTGACGGTTGCTCATTCCTCTGTTATCCCATAGACGATAAATTATCTCACGTTCCTTTTCGGATCTTGGCTTGATATACAGATAATAATAAGTCACAGTCATTTCATATATGCTGCGTAATATAATGAACATTGTATGCGGATCTTGCAAGTGAATTTCTTTATTATTGATATTTAAATCAATTCCTTCATGTAGTTTTAGTAGTGATTCTATCTTACAAGTCATCATTTGAAACATACATTGACCATTAAGCTCACCGATTCTCAAAGATTTTTGGTCACAAGTTTGCCGCCAATTAAACCACAATTGTTCCATGATTTTACATGTTTCGCGCAAAAATGTGTCAAAGTAAACAATAATAGTTGAATGATTTCTTCCATAGTAGACATCAACTCCACCCTTGGGATAATCTTTCATAAATTCTATAAGTCTATCTTTAAAGCTCATGAACTAATATATAATTATTTTACTATTAATCAAATTAGATATTACTTTTTATTTGGGTAATTGATTCTAATCGATGCAAATTTAATAAAATCTTCAAGATCAACCAAACCATTCGTGTTCTTTTATTCAGAAACGGGGCATTAGATATAATGACTAGGTCTAAAGCTTCTGCACGTTTACATGCTTTATTCAAATATTTACTCCATGTTGCGTTTATAAATTGAATAGATGAGTCCACTCCGAAAAGTCCTAAACAGCGATTTCCCCTAATAACTGTCTGATAATCAATAGCACTTTTTTGCTATAATGGCTATTCATGCTTGGCTCATAGGTTCGTTAGAAATAGAATAACATCATTATCACAAAATAATCATTTTCCACTGCTAGTATATAGAAAATTTTTCGTAACTTTGCTTATCAAAAGGTGGCATCGAAAACACCAATGGCCTCATAAGGCAATACATACCAAACGGTAGTGATTTCAATGATGTAAGTCAACAGAGAATAAAAATGATACAAAGAAAAATTAACGCAAGACCAAGGGAAAAATTAAATTTTCTTACAGATATTTTCTGTATTTTTGCTATTGGATTGGGTACAACCTTTTCCAGACATTAAGAATTATTAGGAGCGTTATGCTACTCTTGTAAGTGCAAAGCCTGAGAAACTGAAACACAAAATCAACAAGAATAGGCATGGCAGTTCCCACGTTATAGCGTGGGCTGCTTTACTATCTGTTGATTAAGGTTTTCTTAGGGCCTGCACTTTAAGACGTGGCTATAGCAGTGCCACGCTTTTCGTTTAACTAATATGTCCTTTAGGCTACTGATGGACTAACTTTTTGATATGGGAATATTCGATTTTTTAAACAATAAAAAGAAAGAGAAAGCACGACAAGAACAATTGCGTCTTCAAGAAGAAGAAAAGCGTCGTGCAGAAGAACAACGACGATTGGAAGAGCGTCGTAAGCAAGAAGAGCAACAAAGGCGTGAAGAATCGTTCTTGTCTAATTTCGAATTTGATTCTACCTGTCATCAGCGTTATGAAAATGGTCAACCTGTAAGAGGATTACAAGTCTGTCCGAGATATATAAAAATCAAAAAGAACATCAATGGATGTTCTGGGTATCATCTTACACCTGGAGATGGGTATATCTTGACTGCAACAAATGGAGATACAGGACAACCACAGTTTGCCCCCAAACCAATGCGTGTAGTAAAATTCTCAAATACCGAGATTTTGCTTAAGGGATATTGTGTCTCTGCGCAAACACCTTTTGGATGGCAAGAGATAGATTTGTCGGATTATGGCTTTTCCATAATTTGGCAGAATGGCATAATTCAAAAATGCATTCTACATATGTATGATAGAAATGTTGATTTGGAATACCAAAGAACAAGCCAATCAACAGCTTTGTTCTCTAAAGATGAACTGAAGTCGATAATTGCTATTCTTTCCGACATTAGTTATATCTTTTTGAAATCAGACCGTTTAGTTGGAGGCAGAAACGAGAAAATGAAAAGTATGCTATTCTCATACGCAGGTGTATTTGGCTACTATTATGAGGAAGAATACGCTTATGGTAAAGTTTCTGATATAACCGATAATAATATTGCCTCTCATTATGTTTTGGTTAAATTAAGCATATCTGATGATTCTCACAGACGAAACGTTGTTCGGGATTTAGCTGATAATTGGTCTGATGTTTTACAGGTTATATTCAATTTGGAGCTTGATGACAACGAAGCAGGTAATAAATTGAAAAAGATGGAAAGCAATATACATACAGTGACCAAGGCTATAGAGAAACTTTCTGGTAAAAACTGCAAGAAGCCTTCCAATCCTCTTAAAGTACACCCAAAGAAAGTCTCATACAATCCATTCAATATTACAGAAGACTTGAAACTTGCTGAAGGACGGGCAATTCCAGACATCACAGATGTCTTTGCCAGAGAGCTTGTTCCTATGCTTGCGTCTAACCAACATTCATCAGATGAGTCAAGAGATATTGTTGCGAACTATGCTTTGAGTATGATAAAGTCATATTATGACAATGCAGGTTTTGTTCCTATGTTAATTGTAGATCAAATTACAGGACAGGTTAACCAAGTCGCAGAAATGGTGGAACATATATCATATGCTCCACAAAAAAATCTAAAAGAATATATCTTAAGTAAAATATACAGATAGAATTTATGGCAACATGGGCTAAACAAAAACTTCCACGTGAGAATGGGGAACTTGTAGATATGCAAGTTCCTATTCTTGTTTCTGCAAGTAGAAGCACGGACATACCTGCTTTCTATGCAGATTGGTTCTTTTACCGTCTTGCTAAAGCTGGCTATTCTGCATGGACAAACCCTTTTAATGGGGTGAAAAGTTATGTGTCTTACAAGGACACACGGTTTATTGTGTTTTGGTCGAAGAATCCTAAGCCTTTGTTGCGTTATCTGCCTATCCTGAAACAACGTGAAATAGGATGCTATATCCAATACTCATTGAATGATTATGAGGAAGAAGGGTTGGAAAAGAATGTTCCTCCTCTAAAACAACGTATAGAAACATTCAAACAACTTACCAATGCTCTTGGTAAGGGGCATGTGATTTGGCGTTTTGACCCATTAGTTCTCACCGATAACATTAATATCGGTAAGTTGCTTGATAAAGTTGAAAATATCGGTAACCAGTTACTGGGATATACAGAGAAACTTGTGTTTAGTTTTGCTGATATACTTTCCTATCGCAAGGTACAAGCCAATCTTCAAAAAGCCAATATAAATTATACAGATTGGCAAGAAGATCAAATGCGAGAGTTCGCTCGTCGATTATCTGTGCTTAATCAAAAATGGGGATATGAACTGGCAACATGTGGAGAGAAAATAGACCTGACAGAGTTTGGAGTTAAAAAGAATCATTGTGTTGACGATGAACTTATCATTAAGTTAGCCTATGATGACAAAAAATTAATGGATTATCTAAAAGTCAAATTCTATCCCATGCCACAAAAAAGCCTATTTGGAGACTCTGAGCCTTTACCAGATAGTGCCATCATACTTCCTAATGGAATGTATGCACTTCATGGAGACAACAAGGACAAAGGCCAAAGAGCATTTTGTGGTTGTATAAAAAGCAAGGATATTGGTGAATATAATACTTGTGTGCATGGTTGCGAATATTGCTATGCAAATGCAAGCAAGCAGGCTGCGGCAATGAATTATAAATATCACAAAGAAAATCCTTGGAGTGAAACAATTACGGGAAAATGAGCTATATAGACGACATTCATAGTATAGACAATCTGACAATCAATGAGATTATTCGTATTTCTAACAAGTACGTACCTAATCGGTATAAATTAGAACCATGGAAGTACAAGGATGGTCAAGGACGTATGTTGGAGCATGGCACTGCAGTCTTAGAAACAGAAGAGCAGTGTTGTGCTTACATGTCTGCATATGGACCTATGCATCGTCATAAGCTTATGCGTGCTTTGGATGAAAAGGAGTTTCCTTATTCAGATTTAACTGGCGGCATTGAAATTTACGATTGGGGATGTGGTCAGGGTATAGGAACAATGGCTGTAATCGAGAAGTTCCGTCAGCATGGCATGCTTGACAAACTTCGAAAAGTTGTTCTTGAAGAGCCTTCTGATGTTGCAAGAGATAGAGCTGTCATACATGTAAAAAAAGCATTGGAAGATTATAATGCTGATGTTATTGCAGTCTCAAAGTATCTACCATCGGACAATGGAGACAATAGCAATTGTATCACTTCTATAAATGTAGAACAGCCAACCGCTATCCACATATTTTCTAACATACTTGATATTGAAACAGTGAGCTTGAAGGGCGTTTCTAAAATGATAACCTCTTCAGGTCAAAAGCATATTGTACTTTGTATTGGGCCAGCCAATCGTAACGAAAGGCGATTATTATATTTTCGCAACTATTTCGTAGAAAATCATATTCATATCTTTACTAAATTTAGAGAGACTAATTTCGGTCACCATTCTAACCGTAAAGCATATGGTTGCTTGATTAATAGTTTCAGTTATAGTCTTTCACAAACGTCTGAGATTCTGCATGAATACAAATATTTTGCGCCTATTCAGTATTTTGCATCTTTTACGGACACGATAGGAAATTCGTCCCTTAAAGAGAGTGCGTTTGAAATATTAGCTCCTTTTGATATAACTGCTCATAAGAATTTGTGTCCAGTCTATGCATTAATGAGCAATCTGATTTCACGAGGGTGTCCTACATTGGCAAGCAAGAGAATTCTGAATTACGTATCAATCATGTCTGATGAACAAAAAGCAAAGAATCTAAATGCCGTTGCGCGTATTCAGAAAACATTTATTGAAGCAATCATCTCGGAACGACTTGATACAAACAAACAGGAATGGAAAATTCTCATTATTGAGGATAATACTTCCGTTGCAAAGATTTCTATAGAGGATTTTTCGGAGACTTATCATAATCTCATTGCCATGACAAAAGATTATGATCATATGGTATTGCCAAAAATATCTGTGAGTGCCCAAAAAGATGCTTTGTCTGAAATAGAATACGATGCTGTTATTGATGTGTCGATTGATCAGATTTGCAATGCAAAAGAGGTTGCTTTCTCTAAATTTAAGGTTTTAAATGATTGCTATTTTATCGTGCGCTCATCAGAAAGAGTGTATGAAGACCGAATCCTTTATACAACTGAGCGTATTAACTATAAGCCATTTGTAGAAAAAGATAGTCACGGAATATATCATAAGATTGAAGATAATTGCTCAAGACTCAAGTATTTCTTAAATCTCATCTTTAGGAAAGAAGATTTCAGACCTGGACAGTTACCTATATTAAACAGGGCACTCCAATTAAAGAGTGTTATAGGTCTACTCCCAACGGGTGGAGGTAAGTCTTTGACTTATCAACTTGCAGCTATGTTGCAACCATCTGTGACACTTGTTGTGGATCCATTAAAAGGTTTGATGAAAGACCAATATGATGGGTTGTTAAATATTGGCATAGACTGTATATCATACATCAATAGTGACATCACAAAGAATTATGAGGAAGGCAGAAAACGTGAACTTGCATTGACGGGTTCGCAAGTTCAAATAATGTTCTTGTCTCCAGAACGTTTGAGTATTTATCGCTTCCGAGAGGTTTTGCGTTCTATGCGAGAATCAGGTGTCTATTTCGCTTATGGTGTAATAGACGAGGTTCATTGTGTATCTGAGTGGGGACATGATTTCCGTCTTGCATATCTTCATCTTGGTAGAAACTTATTTAATTATGTACTTCCAAAAGAAGTGGAAGGAGAAGATAACCATATATCGTTGTTTGGGCTTACTGCAACGGCATCATTCGATGTCCTCGCTGATGTAGAACGTGAGTTGTCTGGTCCGAATGCATATTCTTTAGAGGATGATGCAACTGTAAGATACGAGAATACAAATCGCCTAGAACTTCAATACTATGTTTATGAGGTTGATGCAAAGGAGGCTTCAAATGCTTGGGCTGTTGGAGATATAAAGGAAGAGAAACTTCTCGAAGTAATAAACGATGCTACTCAAAAAATAACCGATATACAAAATAACAGTGCTGTAAAATACATCAAAGAACGATTCATCGAGCGTGAGAATTTGATGGATTCTGCAATCATTGATAAAATACACAATACAGACCTTACTGTTGATGTAGAAAGAGAATGGTATAACCACACAAACACCAACGCTGCCGGTATCGTATTTTGTACAAGAGCATCAGGTAGAGCAAATCTTAGCGTTCCAACAGTAGAAGCTAGTCTTCGCAATCATGGGTTAAGAAGCATTTCAACATATAAAGGTGGTGATGATACAGCCTGCCAAGATTCTTTTCTTAAAGGTAGGACTAACATAATGGTTGCGACAAAGGCTTTTGGTATGGGTATCGACAAGTCTAATGTGCGAATGACATTCCACTTGAACTACCCAGGGTCTTTGGAGTCTTTTGTGCAGGAGGCTGGACGTGCAGGGCGTGACAAGAAGATGGCATTAGCTACAATCATGTATTCTCCGAAGAAATTTTGGGTAAAAAATGTAAGGACTGATAAATGGCAAGATTTTTCTGCAGATTACACGAATAACAAATTCTTCTATGATAGCAACTTTCTTGGTGAAGAGTTTGAATTGTTTGTCATGGAACTACTTATGAATAACCTACAAGTAAAGATTAGTAATGAGGAGTTTTATGACATAGACAAGCCGTGTATTGCAAATTCACAAGGCATTGTTAAGTTTATAAAACGATATGAGAAGGGGCGAATATTAACTTATTATATATCATACGCAGAAGATGAGATAGTCCTTGATGGATACAACCAGTATCTTTCTGCAAAGAATATGCCTGTATTCAATACATATAATGCACGTAATTTGAAAAATAGTCGTGGATATAGCTATATCCGTGATTATGGTTCTGCTATTTATAAGGATGCCATACAGAAGGCTATTTATAGAATGTGCGTTGTAGGCCTAATTGATGATTTCACAGAAGATTATTCAAAACGAACGTTCCGTATCACGACTATCTGCCAAGACGAATCAGAATATTACGAACATCTCAGGCTGTACTATCGCAAGTATTATTCTGCTGAAAGGGTAGAAAGCATGATGACCGAGGTAAAAGCACTTGCCAATAACGAAGGAGTAATCATGGCTTGCTTGAAGCACCTTACTTCTTTTATTTATAAGAGTATTGCCGATAAGCGAGCACGAGGAATCCTTGATATGGAGCAGTTCTGCAATATGGCCATTAGCTCAAAAAAGGATTGGAAGGAAACAAATGAGGAGCTAAAAGACTTCATTTATTATTACTTCAATTCTAAATATGCGCGTGAGGGATTTGTTACATACGATTCCAACTTACAACAGGATGTGCCTTTCTCATTGAAAGATGACACAAGCCACGATATATATTCAGAAGATAAGATTACAAGTTTTGAACTTGTGAGAAAGTATATGAGAGTCGTGGATGCAGAAATCGTAAACAACGACTCGCAAATGGATAATATAAAACATCTTCAAGGTGCTGTTCGATTGATACGTCGTGCCATTGCGGAAATGAATCCTGTATTAAACCTTATCAATGTATTCTGCATCCTATATCTTGGACAAGAGGCAAACGAAATGCTGGAAGATGAACTCTACAATGATTATAAAGCTGTGTATGAACAGTATATGGATGAAGGTAAGTCAGCCCTGATAGATGAGTTTACGCAACTTCTTATCAAGCATGCTGCTCTAAAAGATAAAGAATACATAAACAAAATCCAGTTGGCAATCCAATTGGAAGAACATGTAAAAGCATTTAGTAACATCAAAAATAAATATACAGAAATATGATTGACCAAAGAATCAATGACTCCCTGAAGGAGTTGGAGCAAGGTCTTAAAAATATTGACTCAGCTCGAAAACAAGTAGAAAGAACAATAAATTCGTATGATGGATTACACAATTCAACATCCGAATATGTGACTCAACTGAGAGACTTGACTACAAAAGTCAAAGAACTTGTTGCTGCCATTGGGACTGATTACAATCAGAAGGTTGCTGCTTTTGAGAAAGACCGCAAGTCTGTAATTGACTCTGCCAATTCTGCATCTCAAAAACTTTCTGAAGCTACAGACTCTTTCAGGAATTCTTTGAATAAGGTTGAGTCAAGACTGAATTATAGCTTGGCTATAAACTTTGTATTAGCTATTATATTGGGAGTGGTTATAATATATACCGCAAAATAATATAAATTAGAGCAAGTCAATAAAATGACAGATAAGAGCAAACCATATTTCGTCACCTCCAAGAATTTTCATGGAGACAATGACTATATCGAATGGCTGAAAGAGATAAAAATCGCTATCAGAACATTCGTAACCGTGTAGCTTTACAAGCCAATTACGGGGCGTTAGAGTTTAACTGGCTATTTGGACGTGATATCGTACAGAAAAAAGCAGAGTCAAGATGGGGTGCAGGAGTGGTAAACCAACTCTGTCTTGACTTTAAAGCTACCTTCCCTGATGTACGAGGATTCTCTGTGCGGAACCTTTATTACATGAAGGAATGATATGAGTTTTATATGACAGATGATGAGCACAAACAAATTTTGCACCAATTAGGTGCAAAATTACAAGAGTCTGAAAATAAGAACCCTATAAAATTGCACAAATTAGGTGCAGAAATCATATCGAACGATAAAATATCTGATATTTTAGAAAACAATGGTATGCTGCCTATATTCGGAATCGTGCCGTGGAAACATCACTTGGTCATCACATCTAAGTGCAAATCCATCAAAGAAGCATTCTATTACATTAAACGTATTATCGATGAAGGAATCAGCAAACGTGAATTGGAAGATATTATCGAGGCTGATGATTATAGCAAATATGGTCATGCTACAACAAACTTTTCGACCCAATTGCCAGTACAACAAAGTCAGCTTGCAATGAATGTTCTGAAAGACCCTTATCGTCTGGATTTCCTCACATAGGAACGAGGCTACAATGAGCGTAACTTAGAAGATGCAATCGCAAAAGATATCACACGTTTCCTACTTGAGCTCGGAAATGGCTTCACATTCGTAGGAAGACAGCCAGAACTCGTAGTTGGTAATGAAGGATATTTTCCTTGTTATTCGATTTTGAGTTTATATTTTTAAGACAAAAACATCTCATTAGATTTTATTGTATTCAATTACACATTTGAGTAATTAAAAAATGGGTATTTAACTCCCATGATTTCCATGAAGCGAGAATCAAAGTCAAACTTCGGGTTGTGCTGCTTGATGAACAGAAGATACTTCACAAGAACCGTTGAAGTTCCTCCGCCATGTTCAAGCCGATATACCCCCTCGTACCGCTCGCCAATCGCCTTTGCAACTGCATTAATTGAAAGTTGCTTGTGGTTATCATTGAATTCGCCATATTCGTTAGCCCCGAAGTTTTCTCTCCATGAGGACAATGCAACCCCGACTGCCGACATGAGATTCATGTTGCGGAAGTCTTTTGTCAAATTCTTGTAAGTCGCCTGTGTCATGATCGTTATCTTTTGGTTTACATTGCAAGATACGAAGAAAGATTCGTTAATTACTCATTTGTGTAATAAATAGCGTTAATACACAAATGCGTAATGGTTAAATTGCGTTACACAAATGCGTAATCAAATTTCATTTGTCCCCTCTGCTTTTCGGTTTTGAGTTGGGCAAAACCAGCCAGTGCTGTCGTTGCAAAAACGACTGACAATAGCATTTTCAATGGCGTCATCATAACTGTAAATTTTATGTTGTTCAAATATGATTTTATTAAAATGTGCACTATTGGCCGTTGTGTTATCCCCAAGATGTGTTTACCTTTGCATCCGGAAACCTGCCTGTAGGCGGTCAACTGTTCTGCACGCACTTCGTCCCTCGGATGCGTACGCATTCCGGAGCAAGTGCAGTCAGTTTTTAGCGTTAAGAGTTAAGCGAAAACTCTTTACAATATAGCATTTGGCGGTGTTTGGTCACTCATTTTCAAGCCCAAAATGAGTGAAAATGTGCCAA
>Ga0256404_1005712_pt1 | contig 21615 bp, 20 predicted proteins | sample RumenRJG_01DNA_FD_185990 | JGI IMG/M metagenome (GOLD analysis project Ga0256404, IMG submission 185990) | Bovine rumen microbial communities from Lethbridge, Alberta, Canada - RJG_01 | ecosystem: Host-associated > Mammals > Digestive system > Stomach > Rumen | place: Canada: Alberta | collected...
GTTCGGGGGAACCTTCCGCCGACTCTCTGATTCCGTCAAACCAGAGTACCACATTTTTCCAGACATTCATATCATGGCATCTTGTTTCAGGGTCTGTACACCTTTCCCCCGCCCCTTGACACGATACTTTTTTTTTGTATAGTACTTTCAAATTCAACTTATTTTCAAGGAGTTTCTAAAATGAAAAAATTGGCAACCCTTGCTTTGGCAGTGGCAACTCTAAGCCTTACATTCAACTTCACATCATGCTCAGGCGGCTCTGGCTCATCATCAGACAGCGGCTCTTACGACTCTGAATCCGAAGAAACAACTTCCGGCTCAAGCTCCGGCACTTCTTCTACAGGTTCAGGCCAGGGAACACTTCTACCGGTTCCGGCTCAGGAAGCGGCTCCACTGGCTCTGGCTCAGGAAACACCTCTACAGGTTCAGAAAGCACAACAACACAAAACGCATTTGTAGGAAAAACTTTCTTTTCCTATGTGCTTAAAACAAATTATTCATCTGCCTCATCAAACAAAGCGGAAGCAGCAGTTACAACATTATCTTTCAGCAGTGAATCAGAAGTAAAACAGACACAAATAAGATCATTGGTTCAGAATGGCACGGTAAAGGAAAACAAAAAACTCTCTGGGGAAACTTGCACATATTCAGTCTCCGGCTCTACCGCAACAATAGCAACGAGCGAAGGAAACGCAAACTTCACGCTTTCTTCAGACGGAAGAAAACTGACAAACGCGGAAGGAAACGCTACCCTTGCCAACGGAACTGTCTACGCATACACAGAAGCAAGCGTCGGCAGCAATGCAAAAGCCAATGCCCAATTTATTGTCCTCGGAAGCAATGGAAATGGGCACTTTACAGAAAAAAGCAGTAAAAACGGAACAAATAAAACCGAAGAGGATTTTGATTTTACCTACACACTTTCAGGAAGCAATTTTTCATTAAAACTAGGCAGTAACACTGCAACCGGCACACTATCTTCTGACAAGAAAAGAATTACAATAGACTGGGGTGATGGCGAAGTAGAAGAATACACAAAACTCTAAGCCCCACATTTTCCCCGCGCGTCTTAGTTAAAAGCTGTGCGGGGATTTTTTTGGCCTCTTCTTTTTCTGGACGCAAGCCCTAATTGCTCTACCATCCATTCCTTAACTACAATCGGCTGTCATGCCAATCGTCACCGCCCTTCCACCCTTCGCTAACGCTCATTGCCGCTTCGCGGCAACTCCGGGGTTCCACGGCGGCGTAGGCTGGTACAAAAAACACCCCCAGAACACATCCCGTCACCTTTAAACGAGTCCGTCACCCTAAACGAAGTCCGTCACCCTGAACTTGTTTCAGGGTCTGTACACCTTTCCCCCTCCTTCAAAAAAGAAAGCCACACTACGCTTGAATTTTAATCCTCTTTTCGACATAATTTATTAAAAATAGCACTTGGAGGAAAAAATGGTATCTTTAATAGTAGGAATTTTATTAATTGCATTTTGTGTGTTCGCTTGCCTTCCCGCAGGTCTTGGTCTTGCATGGGGCACATTCATAGTAGCATTTCTTAAGGGAGCAGCCCCTGTTTTTGCAGCCTTCATTGGCCTTATAGCAGTATTAATTGGCCTTGCAGACATAAAGGACAAAAAGGAAGCCAAAAAAGAAGAGCTTGCAGCAGAAAAAGCTGAAAAGCAGCAGAAACTCCAGCAGGAAAAATAGGCAACGACAAAAATAGGCTGACTGCTTGACTAACATTTGCTCTTTATGCTATTGTATATTACCCCGTATACTAAATGAACAACCGCTATTGTTCATTTCTATTTAAAGGAATGATGCAACCCCTTTAAATACAAAGTTTTACTTGGTAGGTTTTATAAATGAGAACTATTTTTGCTAAAAAAGGCGAAACAAAGAACGACTGGTACATCATCGATGCATCAGGAAAGACTCTTGGTCGTGTTGCCGCTAAGGCAGCAAGTGTACTCCGTGGAAAGAACAAGCCCACATTTACACCAAACACAATCTGTGGCGACTTCGTTGTCATCATCAATGCCGACAAGATTCAGGTAACTGGCAACAAGGAAACAGACAAGCTTTACCGCCACTACACAGGTTTTGTTGGCGGACTCAAGTCTGAATCCTTCGGTTCACTTCTTGCTCGCCGTCCGGAAGAGCCCCTCAGAAGAACAATCTGGGGTATGATTCCTCACAACCGTCTTGGACGCCAGATTATTGGCAACTTGAAGATTTATGCTGGTCCAAACCACCCGCATACAGCTCAGAATCCAAAACCGCTGGAAGTGTAATTAGGAGTCAATTATGGCAGGAATCAGAAATATAGCAATCGGTACAGGAAGAAGAAAGACTGCTGTGGCTCGCGTTTTTTTGCGTGAAGGCAGCGGAAAAATTGTTGTAAACGGCAAAGAACTCAAAGAATACTTTGCAACAGAAGCTCAGGTGCGCATGGTTCGCCAGCCGCTCCTGGTAACAAGCAACGACAACAAGTTTGACATTCTTATCAATGTTTACGGTGGCGGACTTAACGGCCAGGCTGGTGCATGCCTCCACGGTCTTTCCCGCGCACTCACACAGGTAGATCCTAACAGCCGCTCAGCTCTTAAGGCTAACGGTTATCTTACCCGTGACCCACGTATGGTTGAACGCAAGAAGTACGGTCAGCGTGGTGCACGTAGAAGATTCCAGTTCAGCAAGCGCTAAGTTTTATACTGTTTTGGTAATACTTGGAATAAAGCAGACTTTGAACGGAGTGTACGAAATTACGCCCGACTCAGGGTCTGCCTTTTTTTTACGCGACGAATACCTTACCTGCGTTTCCAAAGAAAGGCTTTTGCCTGTAGCAGGTGGCCTTGGCGGGGCAGATTCCCTTTTTGCGGATGAATCAAGCCTAAAGCCCGGAATGCAGGGGGTCTTTAACGAGGAAGAGAGTGCCGACATACTTTCTGCGGCACTTGTCTTTTCCGCCGAGCGTGCAGCCATGACCTATCTTGCCAGGGCAGAGCATTGCCGCTTTATGCTAAAGCAGAAGCTCTTGCGCAAGGGAATAGACAAGAATTCAATAGAAAAAAGTTTGGATTTTCTGCAAAGGACAGGCGCATTGGACGACGTGCGTTTTGCCGGAGCATGGCTCAGAAGCCGTTATATTGCCCATGCCGAAGGCCGCCGCAAACTGGAAGGCGAACTTCTTAAGAGGGGCATTTCAAAAGAAGATGCAAAGGCCGCATTGGATGAATTTTTTACCGACCACAGCGAAAGCGAGCTTTGCAAAAGGGCATACAAAAAATGCCTTAGAGTTCACAAGGATCCGTCAAAAATTTATTTCTCCCTGCAAAGGCTTGGATTTTCCGGCCAGCAGATAAAAAAAGCAATGGCCTCAAGCTGACGGTTCGCGCAGAAATATTTTTTTTATAAAAAATGACCAAAACCTTTATTTTTTCAATTTTATGTGATATAGTAAGGGTAAGGCAAAAAAAAATGGCAAAGACTGTAAAAATGAGAGATAAGCCTATTGTTTTCTCCGCTTTGGAAGTAGCAAACATCTGCGGGGTTGTAAATCAGACGGCTATAAACTGGATTCACAACAATTATTTAAAGGCGTTTAAGACTCCAGGCGGACAGTTCCGAGTATATCCAGAAGACCTGGTGGAATTCATGGAAAAGCGCAACATGCGTATTCCTTCCGACCTTCTGGACTGCTGCAACAAAAAGTCCGTAGTAACTCCAAAGACAGTGCTTGTTGTTGATGACGACAGGGCGCTGAACGATGTCGTTGCCAAATTTCTTAAGACTCAGGACGAAGCCATTCAGATTATACAGGCATTTGACGGTTTTGAAGCCGGTTCACAGATGGTTGCAAAACAGCCGAAATGCATTATCCTAGACCTTGACCTGCCCGGTATTGACGGAAAAAAACTCTGCCGCCACATAAAAGAAAGCGAAGCCTTTGGTAAGCCGGCAATCATCGTTGTTACCGCAATGGATGACCCGGAAACGGAAAAAGAATGTATGGAGCTTGGAGTTCTTAAATTCTTCCGTAAGCCGCTCAACCTGCCGGAACTTTCTTCTACTATAGCATCTCTTGACGATTAGTTAGCAAAAAAAACTTCTCTTAATTCAAACAAAGCCTACCCCCGATTGGAAGGGCGGCGCAGCCGTTGCTGGAGGCGAGGTCCCTGAGCCCAGTCGAAGGGCCGAACCCCAGCAATGGAGTGGGCAGGGCCCCACGGAACCCTGGAAAGCGGGCTAGCGGTAAAAAGCCGGTCCAGAAAAGTAAAAAAACCGCCCAAGCATTCACGGAGCCCAGCGTGGCTTTACAACCACTTCCTTGTATGGCAAATATCAATTAACTGTACCCCTGAACTGCTGCAAATGTGGATTCAGTGTGTTCCACATCAATCCATGGTTCAACAGGCTCAGCAACCGCTAACATCTATAGATTCAGAAACACACGACCAAAACAAGTGCGTATGGTCGTGGCGTAGCGTTCGGAATGACCTGTTATTTTATATTCGTTATACTAATTGCCAAGCATTCCGTCGTAAAAATAGGCCGGATATGGAATAGTGCGGGTAATTGCGCTTTCTGTCTGGGGAGGAAGGCCCACCGCAGAGAATACGCTTGACCCCTTGAGCGCACTTGCAACGCCGGTAAGATAATCGTAGAAGCTTGACTCCTGCTCGTACTCAAAATCTTCCACCGAATATTCCTGGCCGGAGAATTCCGTTTTAGTCATATATGCAACAAGCTCGTCAAAGGAACCGATTGCGTCTATAAGGGAATTTTCCTTTGCCTGCCTTGCCGTATAAATGCGCCCGTCCGCTAGGTTCTTTACGGAAGAGACAGGCATTCCGCGCGCCTTGGAAACAATCTGCACAAACTGCTCGTAACATTCATCTGCAACCGCCTGCATGATTTTTCTCTGCTCGTCGGTAACAGGCTCGTTAAAGCTTCCCATGTTCTTGTTTTTGCCCGCGTGAATCGTCTCGGACTTGATTCCCATCTTGTCCAAAAGACCCGTAGCGTCCACAAACTGCCCCGCAAGAACGCCTATGCTGCCTGTAAGGGTGTTGCGGTTTGCCATAACGTACTTTGCACCGCAGGAAATGTAATAGCCACCGCTTGCCGCAAGAGGCCCCATGTAGGCATAAACAGGCTTGCCACTTGCAGAATAGTCAAGGAGCGCAAGGTAAACCTCGTCCGCCTGGTAAACACCGCCGCCGGGGGAGTCAATAAAAAGGGCAATTCCCTTGTTGTCTCCGTCTTCCTTAAGTTCGCTTATAGTATCCAAAATCCACTGCTGGTTGTAGGTTTTGTTTTCGTCTTCTATTACGCCGCTAACCACCAGCTTTGCAATGTAGGACGTACCCTTTAAGTGAACCCATTTGTCCTTCTGCTTCTTGTTGCTGAACACGCTAAAGAAATCATCCTTTTTTACGGAAGAAGAAGTTGTAAGTACGTGTGACTGGCTTGGTTCATCCTTTTTACCGGCAAACTGAATAAGTCCGGCTATTACAGAAAGAACTATTACTACTACAAAAACTTTTTTTCCACTTTTATTGCTATCCATAACCTTTTTACTTTCCATGGCTTTATAATCTTCTGGGGCTTTATAGCTGCCCGCAAAACCCTTGTCTTCTGAGGCCTTGTTTCCGCCTGTAACACTGTTGTCTGTAACACTGTTGTCTGCAACACTGCTGCCTGTAACACTGCTGTCTGCATTGGCACCGTCTGCAATGTTGTTATCATCTATAAATCCGCTTTCATTCATGCTTTCGTTATCTTCCATGGCAAAACTCCTATTTTACATCTACTATTTTAAGTCATCCGGAACAACAGCACCGGAAGTAAGCGCCTTCTGCATTAAAGAGCGGTAGGCAAAGGCAAAAGATGCCTGCTTGTATGGGCGAATCCAAAGCTGCAAAATGAATGCAGTAGGAATGGAAAGCAAGTCCCAGCCAATAAAAGAAAGGTAAAGCCAGAACAAATCCGCCTTGTGCCCCTTGGTTATTTCCTTGCTAACCGCCAGTGCCTGCCTAATTCCAATCTGGGGATAATCCCTTAGTATGTAAAAAAACTGTGAGTAGGAAAAGAATTTTATTATTCCCGGAACAACAAAAAACAGGCCCCAAATAAAAATCCAAAGCCACTTCCAGATAAAGGCAAGCGAGCCCCTTACAAAAAGCGAAAATCCTTCTATAAACATGTTAAAGGAAAGCTGCTCCTGCGGATGGTCAACCGCAAAAAGATAGAAGCCTGCTTCGGAAATCTCTATTGTTCCCAAAACAAAGCACATTATTGCAATAACAATAAAGTTCATCTTTCTTGCGTCTAAGATAAGCGTAAGGTGCGGGCCAACAGCCGTTATGGACTTACCCACGGAACCGGCGTTAAGCAAAAAATAGGTGACAAGAACAACAAGACTTACCAGCGTTGGAACAGGCCGCCTGTCCCTTAAACATTTTAGCGCATTTTTCTTGTATAAACCTCTGTTGAACAAAATGTTCTCCTTCTTTTATAAATTTGCAAAGCGGTTTATGATACTACAGATTCCATTAATAATCAACGCGCAGGCAAGTTGGAAGAAATATAGAATGTTAGTCTTTTTGACTCTAGTCTTTAGGACGATAACTTTATTTGCTCTACCATTTTGCTTTATGGCTAACTCGACGGAAAGCCCCTTTGCGTCACCGCCCTTCCGGGGTTCCGCCATTCGGCTCCATTGCTCCGCAACGTACTTCGTACGCCCCTACACGGCGGCGTAAGATTATCGGTTCCGCAATCACAGAAATCAATTTTGTGTTCCGCTCCCAGGCAAATCCATCTGAAAACCCGCGGTGTCGCGGAATAGGTAATTAAACTCGCTGCGCTCGTTCCGCTCCAATGCGGTTTTTCAGCCGAATTTCCCTTCCGCTGCACACAAAATTGATTTCTGGCCTGTCTAACAAACATAAAAAAAATCAAAGAAATTTATTTTCTCTGCGCTTCTTTTGATTACCTGTCACCATACTTTATGCAAATTGATTTCCATAAGCCCGCAAAAGCTCGCTGTAGTAGCGGTTCTCTATCTGGTCTTCGCCAATGCCAACAAGTGCGAGCAGTTCGTGAAGTTTTTTTTGTATGGCTTCTACCGCGCATGGATTGTCCACAGGGGAAAGAATTTCTATCTCAAGAAAGTCGCCCAGCGGGGGAACTTTGCAAAGCTCAAAGGTTGCGGTCAAATCCTGGCCAATTTCCGCCTCTTTTGGAAAATCATCCTTTTTTACGCAAAGCTCCCAGTCCTTTACGTCCTTGTGCTTTTTTAGCGTTACCAAAAAACCTGAATCCTTTAGGAAAGCCTCCAGAACATCCGCATCCTGAATGGCAGTTTCCTTTTCATCGTTCACCTCAGAACAGCTTCCGTCCGGCAGGGTACGCATTTCCTTTCGCTTGTAGGTAATAAGAGTCTTCTTTTCTTCACCGCCGCCTGTAAGCAAAGTCTCCCTTCTTACCCTAAGCTTGCAGCGAGTTTCCTTTGTTAAACCGTAATATGTGTCGTCCCGCAAAACCTGCATTGTAAAAGAAGCAATCTCGTTCAGCCTTTCTTCCAGCCCCGCCCTGTCTTTTACGTGAGCCTTTATCTCTATCTCTGTCATGCAAAAAGTATAGCATTTTTTTCCCAGCTAAAAAACCCGCAAGCTCCGTGCTTGTGTTACAAAGCTTCCAGTGCGCAGAGTATTTTTTATAAAAATTGCCAATAATACGCAGAGTATTTTTTGCAAAAATTGCCAACAGTGCGCAGAGTATTTGTACCGCAGGTGTACTAGGTTTTGTTTTTATTCTGCCTTTGTATAAACCTCGATATGGTTCCCTTCTGAATCAACGAATTCGGCTACCCAGTTTTTGCCAATTTTGGTGAGCGGAAAGCAAAGCTCTTTGCCGGCGATTTTCCGGTTCAGTTCTTCAAGCGTCTCAAAGCAGAGGCTGGGCAAGCAGTTGCTTCCGTAAGAGTGTGGCTCACCAACTTCTTTGTAGGCAAACAAATGAAAGCGAAAGCCGTCAATGTCAAAATAACCGCCTAGCGCACTTTTGTTACAGATTTTCTGCTCAAAAAAATCTTCGTAAAATGCGGTTGCTCTTTCCAAGTCATCAACAATTATGTACATAGAATCAATTCGGCAAATCATGGTGTTTACTCCTGTGTTTTTTATTCAATCAATGATACCATTTCTTTTAGCAGCTTTGTGTCATACACTTTTGGGAGGGTTGAATTGCGCACTTGGCGCCAAAGAATGGCGGCGGTTTTTAGCTTGTCGGAAAATTGTGCGGTTGCTGGGTCTGCACAAAAGTCTTTTACAAATTTGTTCCACTGCAAGCATGAATTATCATATTTGGCATAAGTCTTTTTGCCGTAAAAGATGTCGAGCAAGTCGCCAAGAGTAAAGCTTGCGTCGCCTGTTTCGCGTACTTTTTTGGCGGTTGCAACCATGTCCGCGTTGAACTTAAAGCGGGCAAGGCCTGTTTGCGCTGAAAAGAAATCGCGGAAAAGCTGGCTAAAGCGGAAACCGCAAGCCAAAAGAGGAGTGTCCAAAGCAAGCGGTACATCATCGCCGGCAACTTGTGTGCGCCTGGCAGAAGATTTGCCTGGTCTTTTGCTTTTTGGACAAATAAGATTGCCCTTAAAGTATTCTTCTATGTTGCGGTTAAGCTCTACCTTCATGCCGCTTGAATCAATGCCAATCTGCTTACAGATTTGCTGCAATTCTTCGCGGTACCAATAATACTTTGAGAATTCCGAAAAAGACTTAATTTCGCAGAAAGGTGGCCGTTTCATATTATTCCTTGTGTGCAGTAATAATCGTATAGCTGTATGCGTTAACAGTAATTATGCAGCCACCAACCAAGCAGTACCAGTTTTTACCCTTTCGCTTAATGGCCGCTTCAGGCAATTCAATTTGCCCTTTGCACCAGGCAACCACATCTTGAACATCATCGCCAAGCAAAAGATTGCGCCTAATCCGTTCCACCCCCATCGGCGTTGTGTGAACCCGGTCAATATTTTCCAAAAGCTCGTTTCCCTTTTCCATGCCTAAAGCATAGCACAACGAATATGACAACAGTGTGTCACATTTATGGGTTCTTTCGCACAGTTGATTTTTGCAGAATTTTAGGTTACCTTTAACCGGGAGATTTTTATATGAAAAAGAAAATAGTTGCAGGCTTTTTTTTAGCCACTTTGATTTGCGGCCTTGCCTTTGCACAGGATTCAAATGCTTCGGAAGCAGAAACGGGGACAATCACATACCAAGCAGAAAATACGGATACAAGCGCGGAAGAAGAATTCAGCTTTTTGCTGATGAATTACTTTAAGGACAAGAACCCCAGCCTTGTTCAAGTTACCGTAAATTTCTTTAGGGAAAGGCAGCTTGTTACGGAAGACATGCAGATGCCCCTAGTTGGTTTTTATGCAGAGCTTTTCCGTGACAAAAAGATAAAGGAAAAAATTCTTTCAGAAATTGACTCTTTAAAGATTAAGAGCGTGTCAAACTTTTTCCATTCTGTTGCAGAATTTGACTTGGACAAATTTTACGCAAACCCGGAGGCAAACCCCAACGTAAACGACATGTTCTGGGGCTCCTTCTTTGCAAGCGGAAAGACAAAATACCTGGATCTTATAATAGACAATGCGGTAAAGTACCACGATGAAAAGACGGATTTGGTTAAGTTCCTTACTGGGGACAGCGCCTGCTGGTCACTGGCATCCAACGCCCAGCAGTACAAGGAAGTCCGCGAGCACCTGGAAAAGTCAAGGCAGAAGGGAGAGGCGGTAATCGACTACATTCTTAACACCGACCCGGATGAAATAAGGCTGAACACAATCTTCTTTATTCAGGAACAGAGAAAAAACGGCTTGTGGCAATAGGGGGAGAAAATCCCCTCCTTGGGATTTTCTCCCCGCAAGTTTTCTAGCGAAAACTTGCCTGTTTCTTATGAAACGAAACGACGCGCCATCCGTGGCGCTATTTTTTCTACCTAAGAGGCAAGGAACCTACGCGGGATTGGAACACCTTTAGTCCCGCGCAAGCGGGATGAGCGGCGGTTAGTCCGCGAAGTGTGGAAAGCCCGTAAAAAATGGCCTCCTTGCCATTTTTTACTATCGTGTTTTCTTACGAAAACACGCCCGTCTTTCCGCAAAGATATGAGCGCCCTCCCTGGCGCTTACTGTTAAACGCAGTAAAAAATGGCAAGTAAGCCGATTGCAGAGATAAGGCGAAATGGTAGAACAAATAAAACTCCGTCCAAAAATTCCGTCCAAGAAAATATCGGTTCCAAACGCAAAACTTTCCTTACAGATATTTCTCTTGAAAATTTGCGCCTACTGTTATATCCTTTAATTAAAAGGAGGCATTTGCATGAATTCAAAAAATTTTTACGATTCAATTGGCGGAAGCTACGAAGAGGTTATGCAGCGTCTGGGCAACGACAGCCTTATAGAAAGATTTGTTAAGATGTTCCCTTCCGATGAATCCTACATGAACCTCTGCAAGGCTATGGAAGACAAAAACTGGGGAGAAGTCTTTGGAGCAAGCCACACCCTAAAAGGAATCTGCGCCAACCTTAGCTTTAAAAACCTTTACGAAGCGGCATCTACCCTTACAGAAGACGTTAGGAATGGAAGTCCATCCCCTTCAGTTGAGGAATACTTTAACAAAGTATGCGCTGAATACAAAATAGTTATGGATGCGCTAAAATCCGAAGGCGTTGCATGAGACTAAAGGTCAGCCAGGAATTTTTCTTTGACTCCATAAAGTCAAAAGACACTCTGCTGATTATAGATGACAACGACATTGACAGGGGCATTCTTTCTTCTTTGCTAAAGGAAAAATACAACATTCTGGAAGCAAAAGACGGCAAGAGCGGGCTAGAAAAACTTTACGCAAACCTCACAAAAGTTTCCGTAGTGCTACTTGATTTGCACATGCCGGTTATGAACGGTTACGATGTTCTTCACGAGATGGAAAGCAACAGCAACCTAAGCGCCATTCCGGTAATGATGCTTACCTCAAGTTCTTCGGACGAAGACCAAATTACGGCCTTTAGGAAAGGGGCAGCAGACTTTGTTTCCAAGCCCTACAACCCGCTCATCATCATAAACCGCCTGGAAGCAATCATAAGGCTAAGAAAATCCACGGACATGCTAAGCCGCACATCCATGGACAAGCAGACAGGCCTCTATTCAGGTGAATTCTTCTTTGCATACGCAGAACACATTGTCCGCTCACACCCAGAGATAACATTTGACTTTATTGCCGTAAACATAGAATCCATAAAAAGCATCAGTTCCCGCCACGGAAGAAAACTTGCCAACAGCCTAATCCGCACGATAGCAATGCTTTTGCAGGATGAACTTAAGGGCAAGGACATTATGGGCAGAATCATAGTAGACCGCTTTGCAATTCTTGCCGAACACAAGAGCAAGGAAGCATACGAAGAACTTGCCAAAAATCTTTCCGACGAGCTAAAGGAAGGCCCGGTTTACCCCATTATCGTAAAGTTTGGTGTCTACGAACAGGCAGAGCTTGGCGAAGGCGTTGCCACTATGAACGACAAGGCAGAGTTTGCGCTAAGCACAATCCAGGGCAAATACAATACCAATATCTGCTTCTACGACGAAAAGCTAAGGAAGCGGCAGGAAGAAGAGCAGAACATCATAGACAACATGGAAAGCGCCCTTGCAAACAAAGAGTTTGAGGTCTACTTCCAGCCCAAGCACGGAAAGGACACTGGAAAAACTGAAGGTGCAGAAGCCCTTGTAAGGTGGAACAGCCCAAAGTTTGGCTTTATGAACCCCAGTTCCTTCATTCCGCTTTTTGAAAAGAACGGCTTCATCTCCAAGCTGGACTACTATGTGTGGGAAAGCGTTTGCAAGACAATCGGTGAGTGCCTAAAAAAATCCATACCGGTAGTGCCTGTTTCCATAAACATTTCGCGCGGAGACTTTGACACAAAAGACCTTAACTTGGTAATAGAAAGGCTTGCTGACCAATATTCTGTTCCCCACGAGCTTTTGCACCTGGAACTTACGGAATCTGCCTACCACGACAACCCTGAGCAGATACGCTCAATCATAGAAAAGCTGCACAAGTCTGGTTTTATAATTGAACTTGACGACTTTGGAACAGGCTACTCTTCCATAAGCGTGCTGAACCAGATGACCTTTGACATTCTAAAGCTGGACATGAGCCTTGTTAACGGCATACATGAAAGTAAGGGCCACCGCATTCTGTACAGCATTCAGGAAATGGCCCGCCTCTTGGACATGAAAACCGTTGCTGAAGGCTGCGAAGACAAGGCCACCGCAGATGAACTTAGAAGGCTTGGCTGCAACTACATCCAGGGTTATTACTATTCAAAACCGCTTCCCTTCAATGAATTCATTTCATACATGCAAAAGAACGGCTATTCCTCAGGGACACAAGCATTAAAATAACGCACCGCCACGCTGAACACGTGTGTGTGCATACGTCACGCAGACCGCAATTGCCGCAAACCGTCATGCCGAACGCAATTGCCGCAAACTGTCATGCTGAACTTGATTCAGCATCTATTAATTCAGCATCTACAGATTCGCATCCATTCCACAGATTCTGAGTCAAGCTCAGAATGACAAAAAAAGTAAGAATAACACAAAGCAAAAGTCACCGCCATGCTGAACACGTGTGTGTGCATCCGCCACGCAGACCGCATTTGTGGCAAACTGTCATGCTGAGCTTGATTCAGCATCTATTAATTCAGCTCCTACAAATTCGCATCCATCCCGCAGATTCTGAGTCAAGCTCAGAATGACAAAAAAAACTCAGAGTGACAAAAAAAGTAAGAATAACACAAAGCAAAAGCCACCGCCATGCAGAACATGGGTGCCAGCAAACCGTCATGCAGAACGCATTTGTGGCAAACCGTCATACCGAACGCAGTTGCCGCAAACTGTCATGCAGAACGCATTTGTGGTAAACCGCCACGCAGAACAGGTTGCCAGCAAACCGTCACATAGAACGCATTTGCCACAAACCGTCACGCTGAACATGGATGCCGGCAAACCGCCACGCAGACCGCATTTGCCGCAAACTGTCACGCAGAACGCAGTTGCGGAATACCGTCATGCTGAACTTGATTCAGCATCTATTAATTCACCACCTACAGATTCGCATCCACCCCGCAGATTCTGAGTCAAGCTCAGAATGACAAAAAAACTCAGAGTGACAAAAAAAGTAAGAATAACACAAAGCAAAAGCCACCGTCATGCTGAACACGGTTATGTGCATCCGCCACGCAAACCGCAATTGCCGCAAACCGTCACGCAGAACACGCTTACGGCAAACCGCCATGCCGAACGCATTTGTGGCAAACCGCCACGCAGAACGCATTTGCGGAATCCCGTCATGCGGAACATGGGTGCCAGCAAACCGCCACGCAGAACGCAGTTGCCGCAAACCGTCATGCTTAACGCAGTTGTGGCAAACCGCCATGCCGAACGCATTTGCGGAATCCCGTCATGCTGAACTTGATTCAGCATCTATTAATTCAGCTCCTACAGATTCGCATCCATTCCGCAGATTCTGAGTCAAGCTCAGAATGACAAAAAAAAGTAAGAATAACACAAAGCAAAAGCCACCGTCATGCTGAACACGGTTATGTGCATCCGTCACGCAGAACGCATTTGCGGCATCCCGTCATGCTGAACCTGATTCAGCATCTATTAATTCAGCACCTACAGATTCGCAGCCATCCCGCAGATTCTGAGTCAAGCTCAGAATGACAAAAAAACTCAGAGTGACAAAAACTCAAAATAACTAATCATCGCAAAGCTTTTTCCGCATAGTCAGCAATGGCATCGTAAAGCTTCTGTGGATTTATAGGCTTTGGCAAATTCCCGGTAAGCCCAGTGCTGGAAGTAGCCATCCTATCCTGAACAAAAGCATCCGCAGAAAGAGCAATTATAGGAACAGAGCCAGCATCCCGTCTGTTCAAGGAACGGATCTTGCTTGTAGCTTCCCAGCCGTCCATGATTGGCATACGGATATCCATAAGAATTGCAGCGTAGTAGTTTTCCGGGCTCTTTTCAAACAAATCAAGGCCTTCCTGACCATTCTTGGCAATATCAGCCTCCATTCCAGCCCTGCGAATAAGCTCCGCCGTAATCTCTGCGTTAATAGAATCATCCTCACAAACAAGAATGTGCAGCCCTTCAAGAATTGCTGTCTTATCCTTAACCTTTGAACCTTCGCCAAGAGGGGCATCCTCTTTTTCCACCAGAGGAAGAACAAGCGTTATAAAAAAGGAAGTGCCCTTGTTCTGCTCGCTTTCCACACGGATAAAGCCACCCATAAGCGTAACAATCTGCTTTACAATTGCAAGCCCAAGCCCTGTTCCCATAGAAGCCGCAGTGTTGCGCTCCTGGGTAAAAGGCTCAAACATGTGCTGCTGGAAAGACTTGCTCATGCCAATGCCCGTGTCTTCCACAACAATATCAGAAACAAAAGCGTCTTCCGCGTAGGAATAGTTCTTGCAGTAAACCTTTATCTTGCCGCCGTTAGCCGTATACTTGATGGAATTGGAGACAAGGTTGGAAAAAAGCTGCATAAAGCGCATCTTGTCCGTAAAAATCTTCTTCTCCAGCTTGGGGAATTCCGTAGAAAAAGAAATGTCCTTCTTTTGGCAAAGGGGGTCAAAAAGAACATGCAGTTCGTCCGCAAACTCCTCAAAAGAATATGGCGCGGGGCTTAGGGAAATCTTCTGGCAGCCCATCTTGTTAATGTCAAGAATGTCGTTCAGGATGGAAAGCAGGTAGTTGCCGCTAAGCTCAATCTTTTGCAGGTAGTTGCTTGTGTTCTTAGGGTTGTCTTCCTTCTTGGAAAGGTAAACCATGCCCAGAATTCCGTTCAGCGGAGTACGTATGTCGTGGCTCATCTTGCTAACAAAGTCCATCTTTTCGTCATTAGCCCTTACAAGCGCAGAATTCTTCCTCCGCATAAGCATAATGTAAATTGCCGCCGCCGGAATTCCAAGAATTATAAACGTAATCAGCGTAATAAAAAGTATAAGAAGCGACGGGTTCCTGTAGAAAAAAGAAAAAATGTCTGCTTCCTGCTCAAGGCTAAGCTCCTTGCGGAAAATACTGGTTATGTAATTTTCCCCCAAAGCCTGAATTCCCTTGGACATTATGGAAAGAAGCCTGGCATCTGCACGGCTGCTTACACCGGCACAAATCGTGTACTGGTATTCCGGAATAACCGTATACTGCATGTTTATGTACTTAACGTTAGCCTGATAGATCGCCGCCTGGTAGCTGTTAAGCAGGGTGTAGTCAGCCTCACCGGAAAGCACGGCCTTCATGCAGTCATTTGCAGAAGAGTACATCTTGTAAGAAGCGTCCTTGCCGTAAAGCTTACGCCCTATCTTAGAAATGTATGCAGAACCAAGTTCCGCTACAACAGGTGGATTCCTGGGATGCCTCTTCTTGTCCTGAACCTGCAGAATGGAAATATCCGTAAGGCCGCTCGTAAGGTTCATCTTGTATTCGGTAGCATAGGAAAAATCAAGCGGAGCCTCGCAAAGAACCGGAGACTCCCCGTAAATAACACCGGCAAGGGCAGAAGTGTAGGACTTGTAGGGAACATAGTTAAACTTTAGCCCCGTAACCCGGCTCAAAGCCTCGTAAACCTCCGCCAGGGGGCCTGAATACTTACCGTCCTTAAAGTAGCTTATTGGGTACCAGGTAACGGTACACGCAACACGCACGGGAGAAGCATTCCTTATGTATTCCCTTTCGCTTTCCGTCGGCTTAAATTCGCGGTAATTTTCTGTCTTGTAGTAGCGGTCCTTCATGTCGGAAAGAAAATCCGGCATATCCCTGTTGATTGCGACTATAGCCTTGTCTATCTCCGAAGCAAACTGCCCCTTGTCCTTGGCAACAGCAATGTGCAGGTTGCGCGACTGGCAATCGGCAATCTTGTAAAAGTTGGACTTATGAATGTCGTTCATAAGCATTGCATCTATCTCGCCATTTTCAAGGGAATCCTCGCAGCTCTTCAAATCGCTAAAACCAACAATCTCCGGAACAAAACCATTGGCATCCGCATATTCCTTCAACTCCTTTACCAGAATAGACTTTTCCTTGTCCCCGGTAAGAGTGCCAATCTTCATGCGGTTAAAGCTTTCAAAATCTTCGTAGGCATAAGAAGACCTTGCACGGTTTGCAACAAGAATCATTCTGGAAGAAAGTATGGGTCTTTGGGTATAAACAAACCCTTCCGTATCCTCAGAATCCTTGTAGAGGCCGCAAATCAAGTCCGCCTGCCCTTCTCTCACAAGCTGCTTTGCGCGCGCCATGTTTTCCGTACGGATAAAGCTAAACTTCCATTTGGTGTATTGCTTAATTACAAGAAGAATTTCATAACCGTAGCCCGAATACTGTCCAGTTGAAGAGTCATATTCCTGAAAGCCCTCTTCAGGGTAATATGCAACCCTCACGGTCGGTTGTTTTGCGGATATTGGAAAAAGACAAAAAATGAAAAACTGCAATAGCAGAAAGGCTTTTTTCATATCTTAATTCAATAATACAACCAGTATTAAAAAAAAACAAGTTTCAAAAAGCCCAGCCGACAAAATCAATTAAAAATAAGGTGGGGGAAGTCTCCCCCTCGCTCCAGCCGCGAGTCGCTACACAAATGCCGTAAGGGGCAAAAATTTCAAAGCAAAAAAACAACATTATCCACAGACACAGGGCCTGCCGAAGCGCTTACCCTCCGTGCCATTAGACTCCGCACAGGGAACGGCCGTCACCCTGAGCTTGACTCAGGGTCTGTACCGCAACAAAATACCTGTTTTCAAAACAAGCCCCTTACGGCATTTGTTCCGCTTTGTCGCGTCTTCCACTACCCCCTCTACAGGGGGCAAGCCCCCCGTAACGCCCCCCTTTGCAACACGAAGTCCGTCATTCCGAACTGCTACGCCACATCCGCCAATGCCAGTAACATAAAGAGCCTGTCATGCCGAACTCGATTCGGCATCTGTTACACTACAGCATAAAGGCAATTTTTCGGCAACCGCCAAAGCAAAAAGCCCTATTCCTGCTTCTGATACTTCTCCGGAACCTTAGCCAGGTCATTTTCCACCATCTTAAGGTATTCCCCCGGATAAGAACCAGGCAAACTGGAAGCATAAAGATTCTTTATTTCCTTAAGCACAGGAAGGGCCTTGTCCCACTTCTTAGCCTTTACGTAAATGTGGGCAATCTCGTACTTTCCTTCTATATAAGTAACCGTATTCATGCCGTAGCGGGCAATAAGCGTGTCGTAGTAGTACAAAGCCTGCTTTTCCCTGCCTGCATTATAGGCATTCTGCGCCTTCTGAATTATCTCGCGCGCAGTCAAATTAGCCGGAACCTCAGGAGTAGAAGTCTGGCAAGCAGTAAACAAAGCCCCCGAAAGAGCCAGTGCAAGCACCGCGGAAAAAAATGTTGTCTTCTTAATAATTAACTGTTTCATTCCCCCACTATATCATTTTTCCCAACTTTAGGGAACACAGAAAAAAAGTATGCCATGTAGCTATTCAAAACTTCCTTGCCAACGACCACTAACCCCAATCAAAGTGCCTGGTCATTCCGAAAAACATTTGTCAAAATAAAATCCGGGTTCTTAGGGCGGAAGGCAAGGGCATATTCTCAATAATTATTATGCAAAAAAACAGGAAGCCAGTTTTGTGTGCAGCGGAAGGCACACAACGGTAGCAAGTGCGTAGCGTTGTGGGCTGAAAAACCGCATTGGAGCGGAACGGTCACCGAGTCCCGTCAAAGTGCCCCATGTCTACCCCAAAATCCGTTGCCCACGGTCACTGAGCCCAGTCGAAGTGCCGTAGCTACCCCCAAAAGCATTTGTCAAAATAAAAATCCGGGTTCTTAGGGCGGAAGTCAAGGGCATATTTTCAATAATTATTATGCAAAAAAAAACAGGAAGCCAGTTTTGTGTGCAGCGGAAGGCACACAACGGTAGCAAGTGCGTAGCGTTGTGGGCTGAAAAACCGCATTGGAGCGGAACGGTCACCGAGTCCCGTCAAAGTGCCCCATGTCTACCCCAAAATCCGTTGCCCACGGTCACTGAGCCCAGTCGAAGTGCCGTAGCTACCCCCAAAAACATTTGTCAAAATAAAAATCCGGGTTCTTAGGGCAGAGCCCTAAGCCGTGCCCAAAGAAAGGGGGAGGTTTGGAGGGGGAAAACCTGCGGGCTTCGGACTCCGAGCTGGTTTTCCCCCTCCAAAGTCAGGGGTCCAAGGGTCCGCCCTTGAAAATAAACTTCATCCTTGCACAAAACCCGCATAGAAACTATAATTAGGCAAAGAGGTTTTTATGGAAAAGATTAAAGTTGGAATTATCGGCTCAACGGGATATGCAGGCGTGGAACTCTTCAGAATCTTGCTCCGCCACCCGGGAGTAGAAAAGATATTCTGCTCAAGCGTAAGCTTCGAAGGTCAGCAAATAGACGGCGTTTACCAGAACCTTATAGGCCAGATGGACGGCAAGTGCGACGGAAAGCTCTTAACAGCAGACGAAGTAAAAGAAAAAAGCGACATAATCTTTACCGCACTCCCCCACGGCATTGCAGAAGAATATGCAGACTACTGCCTTTCACACGGCAAAAAACTCATAGACCTTAGCGCAGACTTCCGCTACGGCATGGACGAAGAAACATTCAAGACCTGGTACAAAAAGGAATACCGCTTCCCCAAAACCCACGAAGTAAGCGTCTACGGCTCACCGGAAATGAACCGCGAGCAAATCAAAAAAGCCTCCATAATCGGAAACCCCGGCTGCTACGTTACAAGCGCAACCCTGGGACTGCTTCCAATGCTAAAGAAAGGCCTTGTCAACACAGACTGCATCATCGTTGACTCAAAAAGCGGCGTTACAGGTTCAGGCCGCAACCCCTCAATGGCAAACCAGTTCTGCGAATGTGGCGAAAGCTTTAGCGCCTACAAAATTGGAGCCCACCGCCACCAGAGCGAAATTGAGCGCAACATGACAACCCTTGCCGGCAAAAAGACAAACGTCATCTTTACCCCCCACCTTCTGCCCCAGAACCGCGGAATCCTAAGCACAATCTATGCCCCGCTCACAGACGAGGCCTCCACTTCCCTAAAGCAAAAGGCAGACAAAGAATTTGAAGGCGACATGGCAAGCGCAATCCGTGCAATCTACACAGAAGCCTACAAAAACGAACCGTTTGTCCGCGTACTCCCAGCCGGAGTTGCCCCCACAACCAGAACAATCCGCTACTCAAACTACTGCGACCTCCAGGTTTACGTAGTCAACGGCGGCAAAATGCTGGAAGTAGTAAGCGTCCTTGACAACATGGTAAAAGGAGCATCCGGCCAAGCCGTCCAAAACATGAACCTAATGTTCGGCTTCCCAGAAACCTGCGCCATAGACTTCATCCCCCCCGCCTTCTAATCTGGCGCCGCCTCTATATAAAAACTGTGTCCAGCACATCCAGTCTGGGCACAGCCACCTTCCCCCCCTTCTTCCCCCAAAAGTAACAGAAAATCAGTTCGTAACGCAGAAAAAAAGCAAGGCATATCTCCTGAATTGTAATGAAAAAATCATGTTAAGAAAGCACTGGAATGGAGGCGGAAAAAGTGGCAAAAAAGCATTTGCGCGGAGCGAGCGAAGCGAGTCAGATACCTTGTATCCGCGCTCGGCTTTTTTGACGCGTTTTCCGCCGGGAATGGAAGTGCTTTCGTGTTAGCATTCGCATTTGCCTTATATATTCCAAATATTGACACCTTTATTTTTATCAATACATATGCTATAATATTCCAGATTTTCCTTTCAAGAAGGTTTTTATGGACGTCAAAACTGTTGGAGTTATAGGTGCCGGCGCATGGGGCACAGCATTGGCTTGTTCCTTGGCACGCGGTGGACATAGCGTAGAAGTATGGGCAATGGAAGAAGACGTAGTTTCTTCTATTAATAATGAACACGAAAACAAACGCTACCTGCCGGGATACGCACTAGAGCCCTCCTTAAAGGCCTCGTCCGACATCCGCAAAGTTGCAGACAACAAAGACTTTATCATAATGGGTAGCCCTTCCCTCTACCTTGCCCCCACAATCGCAAAATTTTCAGACTTGCCAAGCATAAAAAGCGGCAAAAGCATAATCTGCGCCCTAACAAAAGGCTTCGTCCCGTCCCAGAGCGGCCCAAAATTCGTCCTGGAAACAATGGAAGAAGCCCTGCCGGACTGCTACAAAGACGCCACAGTCTACATAGCAGGCCCCTCCCACGCAGAAGAAGTAGCCATGGGAAAAATCACAGGCCTTATCACAGCCAGTAACCACCACCGCAACGCAATCCGCGTAAGAGACCTTTTGCGCGCAAGCAAGGGTCTCTTGGCCTACGCATCATTCGACACAATCGGCGTACAAGTCTGTGCAGCTGTAAAAAACGTAGTTGCCGTAGTCTACGGAAGCCTAGATGCCCTCTCCCAGACAAGCTCCATCTTTGGAGACAACACGGAAAGCCTGCTCATGGCCGCCGGCCTTAACGAAATCCAAAAAATCGGAGTGGCACTCGGCGCAACACACCCGCAAACCTTCACATCCATAAGCGGAGTCGGAGACCTGGACGTAACCTGCAAATCAAAATACGGCCGCAACAGAAAGTTCGGTCAGGACATAATCCAGACGGACATGCTAGACCGCTTTGCAAACCTGGACGACCTAATTGCAAACGTAAAAAAAGTCGGCTACCTGCCAGAAGGAGCAATCGCCTGCAAATACGTCCACCAAATAGCAGAGCAGCACAATCTTAAGCTTCCCATCTGCGATGCTCTCTTCCGCGTCCTCAACAAAGAAGCAACAGCCCAGGAATGCCTGGAAGAACTGGTAGGACTCCGCTAGTCCCTTAAAAATTCTCCGGAGCATACTGAATATTTAAACTGTGGCTGCCGCTACCCGGCAGCCAGCCCATGCAATTTTACCCTATCGCAAACAAACAGCGGCATGGAGGCCGCGTCATTTGTTAGCAATAAAAATAGGCGAGTTTTCGCAAGAAAACTCGCGGGTAAAAATTGCATGGATGCAATTTTTACCCGCTTTCCAGGGTTCCGCTGTCGCTCCATTGCCTAACGGCAACGGCTACGCCGCCCTTCCAATCGGGGCTAGGCTTAATATTTTACAAAACCCTATCCACATCATTCCCCAACCGCCATCTATGTCATTCCCAATCATCCCCCTATACCACAACATTGCTCAGTAAAAAACAAAAAAAATTCGTTCTCTGAGCCCGCCCTAAAAAAATCCCTCCGTGGATTTTTTTAGGGATTGCAGAATCGCCACGCAATTCTGCACGCTGCTAACCCGCCCTCCCTGGCTCGATACGGTTTGGCAAGAAAGAAAAAATTCCTCCCTGCCTCAATATCGCTTAGCAAAAGAAACACGTTCCCTGCACTCGCAGCGCAGCGTCAAGCGGCCCGTCGAAGGGAACATCCCAAAAAAATCATCTGTCAAAAATTGGGGTTCTTAGGGGTGAAACCCCTAAGCGGTGCTGGAAAGGTGGGGAGGTTTGGAGGGGAGGAAAACCCGCTT
>Ga0256404_1005713_pt1 | contig 21615 bp, 24 predicted proteins | sample RumenRJG_01DNA_FD_185990 | JGI IMG/M metagenome (GOLD analysis project Ga0256404, IMG submission 185990) | Bovine rumen microbial communities from Lethbridge, Alberta, Canada - RJG_01 | ecosystem: Host-associated > Mammals > Digestive system > Stomach > Rumen | place: Canada: Alberta | collected...
TTAATAAATTCATAAAATTAGTGTTGTCTTGATTTAAAAAACCCTGCAAATCTCAACTATTTTGTCTTTTCCCAACTTTTTGTTGAATTATTCTTATGTTTTTTAAGAACATAACTTGCGTTTTTTTTATCAGCACGTCTAATATAGATCTCGTCAAAACAATTTTCACATTTTGCTTCTATATGATTTTCTTTTTCCATCTTTAAAGTAAATACGAAAACTTTATTTCCACTCTTCTCGCTTATCTTTTTCCCGTTATTATAAATTGATATTTTTTCTAAGTTAGAATAAACCTTTATTTTAATTTTTCTTCCAGTTCTATTTATAAATCGCTTACCGCAAATATGTATAAAAGACTCGTTTGACCAGTAAGCTTTATAAAGATAAAAGGCATCCTTTTTAATTTTTCTATCAAAAGATACTAACCCCTTATGGTTCATTCCTGGTTCACCGCCTTGGTCTCTTGCATCACTAGCAAAGTCAAACATATTCCATACATATGTACACCATAAATAATTTGCTTTAGAGATGAACTTCAACATATATTCATGATAGTTTGCTTGATACTCTTCAGTATTATCACCTCTTTTAGGTCTCTTTGAATGCAAATTAGGCATCCCTTCAGCGCCATATTCAGATAAGCCAACTGCACGAGTTTTATAAAACGTTCTCCAGATAAAGAACCGAGCTTTGTACAACCATTTCCAAGGAGTATACCATCCAAAATATAAATTCCATGCGACTACATCTGTAATATGAGCAGTCTTATTAAACATAGAACACATTGAATAACAAGCTAAAACTGATGGTCTCTTCTTATCTAACTCATGAAGTGATTTGTTAAGTTTCTTTAATTCAGTTAGCATCTCTTCTTTATGATTATTATCAATTGTTATCTCGTTAGAAATACCCCAAACAACAATGGATGGATGATTAAATAATTGCAAAATTAACTCTTTTAATTGTTGTTCGATATTCTCGTTGCTATTTAATAAATGTTCAGAAATATATGGGATTTCCGCCCGGACTATTAATCCAGCCTTATCACATAATTCATATACATAATCATCATGTTGATAGTGCGCTAGACGGATAGAATTTGCTCCTATTTCTTTGATAAGTTTAATGTCCTCTTCAATATTTTCTTTTGTAATTGCATTTCCAACTAAGGGCCTATCCTGATGCTTAGAAACACCCCTTAATGGATAAGGTTTTCCATTTAAAATGAACCCATTAGTTGCATCAATGATAAAAGTTCTAAATCCAAATGATGTTTCTATTTCGTCCTCAACTAAACCATTATTAATTAGTTGAGCTTTAATCCTATATAAATAAGGATCAATAATGCCGTTCCATAAATGTGCATTTTCAATTGTGAGAACTTCATTGCTATTACCAGTAGCAACCAATTTATTCTCCTGGTCATAAACGCTAATATACGTTTCTCCTACGCCAGTTACATTAGCATCAACTTGCAAGAGCCCATTCTTATTTTCAACATCTGTTTTAATTTTTAGTGGAGGAGCGGCGTATTCTCTATACGCAAAATGGTTTTCAGGAACAATTTCAATATAAATATCTCTATAAATTCCTCCGTAAAAAGTAAAATCGGCCTTCTGTGGATAAACGTTATTATTAGGAACGTTAGAAACTTCAACTTCCAAAACATTTTCATCTTTTAAATAATTTGTAATATCGATTACAAATTTTGAATATCCGCCATTATGACTATAAATAGAACTTCCATTAAGAAAAACTATAGCTTCAGAGTTTACACCACAAAAGACTAAAATCGCTCTATCTTTAGAATTTAATTGGGGTTTTGCAAGGTTTTTAATATATTTTGCCGTTATACGTCTATAATTATTTCCACCGTTTTGCCCGTCTACACCATTCCATGTGTGCGGCAAATTTAAAACAATAGGTTCTTTACCAGGTTCTATAAATTTCCAATTTTCGTTAATTAATATATTCCTTCTCATTCTTAATTCACTCTTGAATATTGGTATCAAATAATAATTATTTACATTTCTTCTTTTTAGAAAATTGATGCACGTGGTTATTATTTTTAATTTGCACCGCCAAAATTTCCACGACTTTTGGCATTTTCTAAAAACGCTTTAAGGGATAACTCATATTCTCTACCAAACTGATATTCTAATAGCATCTTGCATTATTTCCTAACGAACTTCTCGTCTATAGTATCGTCTAAAGATTGATATTTTTCGACTTTCATATGCAGATCATATTTTTCTCTAAGCTCGCTTATTGTTTTCATTAAAGGCAAAGAATGATGAATATCTAAAGCCTCTTGATTAGCCCAAGAATCAATTAAAACTACGCTCTCTTCATCATTTAAGGGTATAAAATATTCGTAGCGAATGTTGCCGTTTTCGCTTCGAATTTGATCAACAATACCTCTATTAAGCATTTCCTCAACAAACATTTTCGCACTACAATTTGTTCCAGTATAGCGAATCATAATTGTTAACATAATTATCTACCTTTAAATATAAATCATGATAAAACTAATGCACGTACCTATTGTTTTTTCTTTTTGTTAAATAAAACATCAAGTAATTTTGCATATAATTCTTCTGTATTAATTGGTTTTGTGACTACTTCATTAATGCCATTTTCAATTGCCTTATCGATATCTTCTTTGAATGCATTAGCAGTTAAAGCAATAATTGGAATATTTTTATACTGACTTTCTGTTCTTACTTTTTTTGCTAATTCGTATCCGTTCATTTCTGGCATCTGAATATCAGTCAATAAGATGTCAAATGAGTCATCTAGTCTTTCATAAGCTTCTTTGCCGTTTACCGTTTCAACTAAACTTACTCCTACTTGTTCGAGGAGCAAATTAATAATTTCTCTATTAATTTCATTGTCTTCAGTAAGTAACGCTCTAATTCCTTTAAGTCTAGATAAATCGTTTTCAACTTTTGTTTCTTCTTCTTTAACAGCATTAACTTGTGTTGCTTCAAAAGAAACACTTATAACAAATTCACTTCCTTTACCAGGTTCAGTCTTTAGTTCGATTTCTCCGCCCATTAAGGAAACAATGGCTTTGCAAATTGCCATGCCAAGTCCCGTGCCTTGTATATTTTGAGCTTCAACTGTATGGTCTCTTTCAAAAGCGTTGTAGATTTTTTTAGAAAATTCAGGAGACATTCCAACGCCCGTATCCTTAACACTAAATTTAAATGCTACGATATTATCTTTAATAGATTCTTCTCTAATTGAAACAATGACTGACCCACTATTTGTGAATTTATATGCATTATTAATAATATTAAGTAGTACTCTATTTAACCTATTTTTATCGCATAAAACATAAGGATGTTTCACATCAAAATCAACTTTGTATTCAAGTCCTTTTTTCTCCATTAGCAAGTGGAAAATATCGTATAACCCTTTTGAAACTTCTTTTAAATCAGTTTCGACATTAATTAACTCCATTTTCCCGCTTTCAATTCTACTCATTTCTAAAACATCGTTAATAATGCTTAATAAATGTTCAGAAGCTGATTCAACTTTTTCTAAATATTGTTTAACAACGGCTTGGTCATCTGATTTCATTGCAAGTTCAACAAAACTTATGATAGCGTTCATAGGTGTTCTAATATCATGACTCATATTAGAGAAAAAGATTGTTTTAGCTTGCGCTGCGCGCTTACTTTCAATTAAAGCGTCTTCTAATTGATTGTTTAATTCAATTTGTTCTTCGTGTTCTTTTGTAATATCACTAACAAGTAAAATTAAGAATTTAGATTGCTCATCAGCTAAATAGAACGAATATTGCTTGTAATGAATTTCTCCATCATTAAGCGTTAAAATTGTTTCAAATGAACCGTTATGTTCAATTTCGTTTAACACGTTAGTTAATAACAAGGAATTAATTTGATTTGCATCTTTAATTATTGGCTTAAGAATACTTTCTACGTATTGAGAAAATTCCCCTTCTTTTTCTAAAGGAAGCGAGGTAGCACTATTATTTTGGGCTAAAATCCTATATGAGTTGTCTCTTAAATAAGCAACAAAGTCGTATTGTTTTTCCAGAATATTTTCAACGATGACTTCATCAACAATCTCTTCGTTATAATCCTTCTCATTAATGAAAGCCATGATGTTCCCAGTTTTAGGTTGTCTAAGAATATCCGCTTCTAACTTAACAAATGTTGGCTTCCCGTCCCTATTAATTAAAATGATTTCATAAACATTATTGTGTCCTTCATTAAATTTCTTAATGAGTCCTTCACAGGTAAAAGATCCCTCATCAACAGTTTTTATTTTCTGAATAAGCAAGTTTTGCAGGCTTTTTAAGAATCCTGTGTAACTTTTTTCATTATCTCCGATTGTAGTATTTCCGCTTTTTTCAATAATTAAGTCTTTTGTTAAGTTGACATATAAAACAAAATTTGCGTCATCAGTTAATCTTTTAACACGGTCAAGCATATCTGCATAACGTGAGGTCAAAATCTTATCTGATTCTAAAATTCTCTCGACAATCTCATGAATAACAATAAGTAAAACGAAAACATATATGCTGCCACCAAATAAGATACTACTCATGATGATGTCTGGACTGCCAAATATACCAACAAGTAAATAACCGATTAAGAATAAAACTAAAAGCACAAAAGGAATATAGACAAGGATCATCTTTCTTTTTTCGCTCTTAGTTTTTGATATTTTTCTAATAAACCTAAAATAGAAATAAATATTAAAGACCATGAGTGCACATCCTAGGTACACCATCACTAAAGAAATAATTTTTAAAACCTGTTCATTCATAAGTAATACTATTTTATAGTATTAAATATCTTGCTTAAAGATGTTTTGATTTAGCTCGCAAAATAAAAACGAGCCCATTAAAGAGAACTCGCTAATAAAACTTATAAATATCTGTTCTAGAAATCCTTTAGAAATATATCGATATCATAGATTGGCGTGCTTGTTGAGTGGCTAATACTTTTCACAACTCCAAAAAGCATTTTCCCTGCGTCCATAAGTCTAGAAAAGATTAAAGAATCTACTTCAGGAATATAACCTACTAATTCATTGTTTTTGTTAGATATGGAAATTAGATTACTTTCGTATTTTGATTCAACATGCCTAAAGAAAAGTTTCTCGCCAATCGTTAATTTTAATAAAGGCGTCTTATCTTTTAGCTTATATGTTCCGCTTATTTTAGATGAGAAAAGAAGAATATCGCGTGACATAGGCTTTAGATATTCATTCATATCAGCTGAATTCTTGATTGTTAGAGATGAATCTACTTTAATTAGTTTTCCCATTATGCCTCATATCCTTCCTTTACGTTAAACTGCGATAATTCTTTTTCAAGATTCTCTTTATATTCTTTATAATCTTTAATTTCAGATTCTAATTCTTCATTTAATGCTTTCATTTCTTCTTCATCATCTAAAATGAATTTATATGTATATGGTTCATTCTTTTTAATCTCTTCAATTTCTTCAGTTAAAGTTTTGATTTTCTCTTCGATATTCTCTATGAATATCTCGTTCTCACTAACTTTAATGATAATTGTGTCATAAATTGTGGATAAACTTTTAAAGTCATTACATTTATAGGAATTTACTGCATCATTCCATAATTTAGTTAATTCTTCATCATCTTTATATTCCGGATGTAAGTCTGGATGAATTAAGTGAGCAATTTCGTGATAGAGTTTTTTGATTCTTTTATGCTCATCGTGAGTAATTGGTATTTCTGTTCCACTTTTAGCATATTTATTGTATTCAATTAATTCTCTTAATTTCTTTTGATATTCTAATATCTCTTCATCGATATATTTTTCTAAATCAAAAGCGTAAATTGTTTCATTGCAGTATTGCTTCCTAACACAATAAGCAATCTTCTTTTTTAAAGTTACTACTTCAACTTTTAATTCAAATAAGGTTTCAATATTAATGCCAAAGACTCGAGCGTATTCTAAAGAATAGTAAAAGCACTTCTTTTCTAAAGATGCTTTTTCATCTAATAAAGACTCATAGATCTTAATTTTGTCATCCATATTAATCAATTATATCTAGGAAATAAAGATCCTCATAATCAATAACATATGTATGTTTATTATCAAACATTGCATACATTAAAAAGTTTTCAATCGATTTATAGAATTTATCTTCACATTTGACTCTCATTTCGCCTTCATCAAAGAACGATTCAATAATGTATTGCTTCCCTTTATAGGTTAATTTAACCTTGTTAGGCTTCTTTAAAACATAGAATAAATCAAAGAAATTAAAATTATCTTTATTGAAATCAACTACCTCATATAAAAGAGCGATTGTTCTTTTGCAAACGATGAAATTTCCCCGGAAAGGATTATATCTTATCCTTTGTTCAATATATGATTTACCTTTATTAAGTAGCGCGATAGCGTCTTCTCCATGACCTTCTTTAATAAAAATATCAGCTAATCGATGTGCTACTTCTGGATAAGGTTCAAATAAATCTTTACTATCTTTAACTTTGTCATATATTTCTAAAAGAATTGTCTTGTATTTAAGATCATCTTTTTCAACTCCATATCCATTATGATACATATCAGCTATTTTCATGGCTGCTTCTAAGTTTCCATTTTCTTTAGCAATTGAAAAATAATGAAATGCTTTCTTATAATCTCTTTCTCCTACTCTTCCATAATAATAGATGTATCCTAAACCATCCGCAGCCCGTTTATCTCCAGCTTCATCGGCCATTAAATAATATTTAAGAGCTAAATCAAATTTTTTCTTATCATAATAGAACCCACCTAAACTAGTCATGACATCTGTATTGTTTTCGGTTTCAATTAAATAATTACAAGCCTCAACAAAAATGAATTCATCATTTTCAGTATGATTATCATTTCTATAAAATCTTTTAATTAATCTAGTGGCTTCTTCTTTATTCATAGTAGGTAGTCCTTGTGAAGAGTTTGTTATTAAATTCTTAAATTATTTTACTGCAAATAAGACTCTAAATGAATTAATAGAAATTTTTGAATAATTTTATATAGTCGATTGTTAGGAATAAATACTTGTTTAAAATGAACCAGATTTAGGTAATTTCTATAAAGATATTATAAAATTTTGTACCCTATATTTAGATTAATTTATTCCGTAAATGTAGAAAGTTCATTATTTTGCTAATAAATTTGTACCCTATTTAGTTGTACAATATGCATAAATTTTTAAAGATGCCAACCAAAAAGATATTTCTAAATATTACTTTATTTAATATGTGAAATTAATTTCTATTGTTTTGCTATTAAGGCTTCTAATTGTTCGTTAGTTAATTCAACATCTTCTGCTTTAGCTAAAGCTATAACTTCTTGAGCGTTTTTGCATGTTCCGACTTTTGCGATATGTTCTTCACTTAAACCTTTGAGTAATTCTTCTTTTTACTTAAATTTTAGGAGCTTATACTAACTTTTAGGAGAATAGAAAACCAAACGACCTCCACCATGTTTTTCAATTAATCCATCATCGCACAATTCCTTAAGTGCATTTTCAACAGATGCTCTACCAATCTCTGGGCATATTTCAATAATATCACTCCTTGTGAATTTGCCCAATTTTAAGTTAACAGCTTTTTCAACCATTCATTTTTCTTATTAAAGGAAATTTTTTCAAAAACAATAGGTACGTGCATTAATTTTTACTTCATGACAGACTTTGCGAAAGCCGTACATGACATCTGATAAAAATTTGATATTCCATTTTTTCATCCATGAAATCTTTATAAAATACTGTTCTTAGTTATCAATAAATAAATTATAAATATGATAAAGTAATGTTATTATATTTATAGTTAAAAAATGGAAAAAATAAAAAAACAAATTACTATCTTAGCGGTTAAAAAGGAAACCGAAAAAGCAATCGACACAATCACGGAATTGCTATTTTTAAATAATGTTGATTACTCTATTATCAATAAAGTAAGTATTGCGTTAGAAGAGGTGTTAATAAACATTGTTTCATATGCTTATGAGGACACTGGCAATATCGATATCATCTATGAATTAACAACTGACCCTAAAAAAGAATTAAATGTCACGATTATTGATGAAGGTAAAGAATTTGATCCTTTAAAGAAAGAAGATCCAGATATCACTGATTTATATAAAGAAAGAAAAATCGGTGGTCTTGGTATCTTCATGACTAAACAAATTATGGATGAAGTTAGTTATCTTAGAAAAGATAATAAAAACATTCTCCATTTAAGAAAAAAATTATAAAGAAAAGAGCTATCATATAGCTCAGTTCAATAGTGTTATTACTCGGTATTTACCGAGTTTTATTTTTTAAAATCATCAACAGTAAAGGGGCGTCCACAATGAAAGCAACAATATGTTGTGGTAGTTATATTTGCTGAGGCAACCGCAAAATCGTTGCTTCCACAGAAAGGACAATGTGTAGGAGTGGTCGAACACACACCACCACTGACAGCTTCGAGTTGTTCTTCGGAGAGTTCAACGCCTTCTTCTTTGGCGAGCTTCAAAACTTCTTCTTGATTTTTGCACTCTTTAATTCTAGCAATTTGCTCTTCACTTAATCCTTTGAATAATTCTTCTTTCATAATATTATCCTTTTTAAAATAAGTTTAATTATTGTCTTTCAATAGTGATGATGGAATGGAAACCAACCATGGTAAAGATATCATCGATATCTTTTGAGACTCTTTTTAAGACTATATCATTAAAGCGTTGTTTTAAGGCCATAATGATTCTTAAACCTGCAGATGAAATATATTTTAAATCATTAAAATCTAAAGCTAAATGAGTAAATGTTTGTCCATTAATGATAGAATTAATTTCTTTTTCCACTTCTTCAGCGTTATAAGAATTTAATTGTCCTTCTAAATAAATAATTAATGTGTCGTTTTCTAATTTGAAATTCATAATTCATCCTCTTTCTTGTAATAAGCCTATAGACCTGTCTCCCATTTATTTCCGCAATCGTTACAAGTAATTCTATATCCAGAGACACGGTGAGCAAAACCAATCGCTCGTTTTATTAAATTTGTAGAGCCACATTTAGGACAGTGGAGAGTTTCCTTAGTGCATGCTCCTCCAGAAACGGCCTCTAATTGTTTGTCTGTAAGTTCAATGCCTTCTTCTTTAGCGATTGCTAATACTTCTTCGGTATTTTTGCATTCCCTAATTTTAGCGATTTGTTCTTCATTTAAACCTTTTAATAATTCTTCTTTCATATTATTGTGACCTTTTTTATGCTTTTATAATAGCAAATCGATATATGAAAGCCAACGCGGACATATAGAAATGATTGTCTACTTTATGATTCACTTCTGTCCTTGAATCATTATTAATAAACGAATTGTCTAAATAAAAACCCACAAAAATATTGAGGTTTTGCAGGGTTTTTCCTCTTTTAATGGTGGTTTTATTATCTTTTTAATTATTGATTAGACACTTCACTGTTTTTCAGTTCCAGCCTTTTTTGCAAAACATTCCTTGTTTAAATTATTAATCAATTCAATCTATTAAGAGTGTCTTTGTTTTTGCTGAAATCTTAATTGAAATTAATTTGGGATGTATTCATCTTCTCCCCAGTGATATTGGCATTTACTACATTCATATTTGCCAATAGCATAGCAGCAGGTATAATCACTACCACATCTTGGGCATCTGCCGCCTCTACATCCTCCGCCAGAGACGGACGCTAATTGTTCATCAGTTAATTCAACGCCTTCCTCTTTGGCGAGGCTTATTATTTCTTCTTGTGTTTTGCATTCTTTTAATTTCTTTATTTGCTCTTCACTTAAGCCTTTAAATAATTCATCTCTCATATAATTGTTCACTCTGATCACTATTGTTTAGAAAACATATCTATTACTTATATAGATATCTTTTAAACGAATTATTTATTCTTATTGATTTTAAAATATTTTGTATCATTTGCGTTGTATTCACGACCACAGCCAAAGCATCTAAGGCGTGGGTATCCTACACTCTCAGCACCCCAACGATAACCACAGTAAGGACATCCCCAATACCCTGTAGTCGTACCACAACCGCCATTAACAGCTTCGAGTTGTTCTTCAGTTAATTCGACGCCTTCTTCTTTAGCAAGAGCGATTAAATCTTCAGTATTATTGCAATCTTTTAATTTAGCCATTTGCTCTTCGCTTAGACCTTTAAATAATTCTTCTTTCATTTTTAGTGAACTCCTATTTTTTTCATTATATCAAACAAATTCAAGAAAATAATTATTAATCTCAATATCGAGAAACGTTATCTATGTCCCCCAAATTCAAAAAATCATTATTATATGCTTGCAAAACATACATTTAACTTTTTAAAAGATGCTTCAAAAAGTGAATTTATCAGATCATTGCTTGTCTAAAAAATAAAGCGTGAAAATTATTTTTTACATAAGTAATGGATTTAGTTACATTGTGTGCTACTTATGGCAAAATAGAATAAATAAAAATAATTGGCTAAATCACAAAGTTGACGTTTTATAACAAAGTAATGATATAATGAAAAAAATGTGAGGATAACATTTATGAGAGAAGAATTACTCAACGGCTTAAGTAAAGAGCAAATTGACAAAATTAAAGCGTGCAAAAATCAAGAAGAAATGCTCGCTCTTGCTAAACAAGAAGGTGTTGAACTCACCGATGAGCAATTAGAAGCTGTTTCTGGTGGTATTTGTACTGAAAGATGCCCAAACTGCCATAGCGATTATCTTGTGTGGTGGAAATATGATGAGACAGATAGAAACGGACATGTTGTTTGGTATAAAGCTAGCAAGTGTAAAAGTTGCGGCCACATTTTTGGTGAGAAGCCAATTTCATAAAAGTATATATAGTTTTTCATAACTCTAAGCAAAAATTTATTAAGATTTGTGTTAAATGAATAAGAGGATGCGAGAAAATGCATCTTCTTTTCTTTTAATTATGTTGTTTTATGAAAAAGTGGATTAAAAAATAAAGTATAAAATGTAGAAATATTTAAGGGTGACTTTATATTTCTTATTCCCCGTTCCAATATTTTATTCCCCAATTATCCAAATTCCATTCATCCGTATAAAAGTTACATTCGTAATCTATATAATAAAGCAACTTATTTTTTACCACAAAATTAGCGGGGTAATAGTCGATATTTAATCCCTTTTCTTTCGCTAATTTTGCCATTTCTTTTAATTGAGGAATATATTCTTTTATTGAATGTTTTTCCCTAATTAAATCCGAAATAACATCTCCTTCAATATATTCTTTGATAATAATTTCTTTTTCTACATCAATATCAATCATTTTGGGAATGCGAATTCCAGCATCTAATAGTCTTTGATAGTCACTTTTTTCTGCTTCAATTTTGTTGCCAAATTGATAATATTCACAAGGTTCATGATGGATTTGTTTTAAAACATATTCTTTATCGCCAACTTTTGCTAGATATGAATATCCGCCTTTTCCTTTTCCTAATAATCTTTCTAATTTATAAGTGACACCATTAACGGTTCTCTCTTCTTTTTTCCAATAAAAAGAGTAATGGTTTTTCTTTTTAAAACCTATCTTTTGATAGAATTCTTGTCCAGAATTAACTATTGCTCTTTTTGCGCCTAATTCTCTAGCGTGATTAATTGCAGTATAAACAGCAACCTTTCCTAAACCCATCTTTCGACATTCAGGAATAACACAAACTGGTTCTACATATGCATAATCTGTTCTTGGATCATACCAAGTAGAGGCACTAGCTACTAAATCACCTTGTTTATTTTTAATAACAATACATAGATATGGATTAAAATGAGGTCTAGTTCCAGTTGATTCCTTATATTGTTTTAAAAATTCTTTCCTATCATTTCCATGATCAAATCCTTGCCAAAATAACCGCTCTATTTCTTGTGAATTCTTTTCAGCGTCAAACGTTTCAACACTAAATCCTTCAGGCAAGGAAATAGCAAATTCCTTATCAAGATTAATTTCGCAATCTATTTCTTCTGCTTCTTCTTTATAGAATCCTTGTTTTATCGCTTCGTCTATTTCTTTTTTGTTGTCATCGTGTAATGAAATACCTAAACCTTGGTCATCTTTTAGATAATCAAAAGCATATTTCAATAGTTCAGGATATAAATGGTGATAATTAGATAAAACAGCAACAAAAGCTTCACCAAAAAACATATCAAATAACGCCACTCCAACAAGATTAACACCATCAAACCATAAGCCCATTTCATTTAATAGTTCTTTGTTGGTTAAAGGATGCTCATACATCCATTCAAATCTGGCCCAATTCCAATTGTTGTGATAATTATTCTCTTTGTTAATTTCAATCAAAAAATCACAGACTTGCTGATAATAACAATGCTCAAAATTTATAAATCTAATCATTTTGCTTTGAATAATTATTATACAATGTTATGAACAATAAAAAAGACCTCATGAGGAGGTTAGAAGTTCTTTATATTTCTTATCTATACATTTACAAAAAGAAACAATAATTTTCCATAGATTTAACGGCCTTGTTAAAATGAATAAATGTCCACAAAACTAAATTTTTTTAAAAAACCTTGCAAATCTCCATTTTTTTTAAAAAATTATAAGCGTTTAATATCAATGCTAATTAGACCAAGATTACTTTTTTCTTCCTTAAAAACGAAACCATATAAATTGGCAAATATGTTATGTTTTTTTCAATAAAATATTTTCTTTAGAGAAAACGATTGGATCAACAGCGCTCTCTGAAAAAGCCTTTAAGAAATTATCAAGTGTCTTATGCTTTTTATAATCGTTCCCTGATTTAACCTCTATTAGCATTATCTTATTTTCAAATTCAATTAGAAAATCAATTTCACCAATTGCTGTACTCTTATAATAATATGGTACGATTTCATTAGAATTTAATTCTTGTGCTACAAAGTTTTCAAATATTGCTCCGTTATTATATTTATCAACTTCGTCACTCAATAAATCCTCTCTTACAGAAAACGGGGCAAAATGCCCCGAAATTTATACTTAAAACGGGGCAAAATGCCCCGCTTTTTATTAAATTATATGTGTTCCTTTTTCTAATAAACTATCATTTTTCTCATCATCTAGTTCAGCATCAATAATTTGTTCTTCTTTTATTTCGTTTTCAATTAAATGTTGCTTGAAAATTACACCCAGCAAATATGATTTGCCAGATTTTCTTAAATCAGTCACAATTTTAATCTTTAATGAATGCTTATTTTCGATAAGCTGTTTAAAATGATAATCCCTTGTATATTATATGTTTTCCGCAATTTCCTGACATTTTCCGGTTTTTTTGCGATTTCATCATAATCAATATATTTGCATGTTTTTCGACATATGTTTTTATAGTATATGCATGTTTTTCGATAGTTAAATAATTATACGGTGCATGTTTTTCGACATTTTTTAATTATGTCATGTAAAAAATTTAGCATGCTAATCGCAAAACTCAAAAGTATTATGTGTCATAGTAAGCGAATACTTAATAAGAAAAAACAGCACACCTATTTTCAAAATCCTTTTGATAACAAACTATTAAAATATTCTTTTGTTTCTTCTTTATTTAACCGTTTCATTTATCCACTCAATAACAAGATTAATCACTTCTTCAAATGTTAAACCTGCTGCAAATTTAGCTCTTTTAATATAAGAGTTCCAGCGATTATTCATTTGAGTATTTAATTTCATTTCTTCCAATAAAGATAGGGCGTCTTCTTTTAAAATATTAAAAGCTCTATATTTACAAGTTTCTTCAAAAGCTTTCTTTAAGATATTTTTATCAACATTAACAAGTTGCGTTTTTCTTAAAATATATAAATCATAAAAATCTTTGTTTCTGCTGTTGGCGATTTGTCTAGCAAGTATGGTTTCTAATTTTTCCGCAATAACGCTTTCTAAGCTATATGCTTTAATATGTAGTGTCTCTCTAGTAACTAAGCATTTATAATCATAATTTCTTTCTGACGGAACAATTGGATCGCCTGTAACAACATCAATACCAAATTCATATCTAACATTATCGAGTTTGCCTACTACTTTAACTTGGAATCCACCGTATTGGTCATCAAGCCTGATAGCACTAGACCCAACCATTTTAAATGTCACGCCATCGTTAATGTCAATAATAGCTATATCAGTAATTAATCTAACAATGTTTTCTTTTTCCATTGAGAGATGTTTGATATAAAAGTCCATGTCCATTGTACTTCTTGTATCTATTCCAAGAACGCTTGATAAATAGAGACCGCCCTTAAGCACAAACTTATCCTTATATGGAGAGATTGATAACCTAGCTAAAAACGCATCAAAAAAGAATCTGTCATAAACAATATTTTGAGATATGCCTAACTTATTAGAAAGATTATTTGCTCTTGCTTTTAATGAATCTTTATTAATCTGCATTAGCCACTACTTCCATTACTTCATAGACTTTCTTTTCGATGCCTAGTTCTCTAGCATATTTAAAAAGCTTAGATTGATTATTGATGGTTCTAACATAAAACTTAATTGCCTTAATAAATGTTTCCCCGTCATATTTATCACGGTATTTGATAACATCGCATATTGTTCTTTCTTCATCGTAAGTTTTAACAATATTGCCAAACATCGTTTTGACTTCTTTAATGCCTAGTTCATAAATATTTTTGTTTGATAGTTTATGAATAATAAGCAAATCGATTTTTCTTCTATAAGGATGGTAATTTTGTGGTGCACTTACTTCTATGTCGGTTGGTATTTTATCAGTAAGCCCAAGTAGATAAAGAGCGCATAGTCCAGAAAAGATGTATTTAGGATACCTTCTTTGAATGATGTAATAATTATCAACAATGTAATTATCATCGGCATAAAAGCCAGGAGCAATCTTATTAAGGTTGTTCCTTTTAGCAAAATCGGAAAGAAACCATGATGATATATTAGCGTTATCAACATCTTCGCGAGTGATATATCCACCATTGGCTTTAAAGATTTTTTCAAGCAGAGAATAATTAGTATTATCTTTCATTTGCACCTCATTTTATATTTTTTAATGTGCGTTTGCAAGAAATAATGTTAGAGTTTGCAAGAGGGTAAAATAGCATTTTTGCATCGGGCGTTAAGTATTTGATTTATAAATCTTTTTCAAGAGTAAAATAACTATGACCTTTTGGTAAATCTTTTAATTCGCCAGCAATCTTATAATTATTTTTTAAGAAGAAGCCAACGTTCCAATCATAAACCTCTTCAGAAAGAATTTTGGTTGCGCCTTTTTCTTTTGCTTTCTTTTCAAAATGTTTAATTAATAGAGTTCCTAATCCTTGGTGACGATATTTTTCATCAACCCAAATCTTCCAAATCCAAGCAACATCTATTTCATCGACACCTGCCATAATAGCAGCCACAATCTCACCTTTTTCGTTAACTAGTTTTCTATTAATCTTGATGTAGTCATGTTTCATATCAAGATGTTTAGCGTTATAACCATTATCAAGTTGATCGCATATAAATTCTGCGTCATCTTCATTGCCATCGACCACTTCATAATCAATTGGTTTTAACTGTCTTTTGGGGGCGTTTTTATCAACAAGTTTGAATAGATGATAGTCTATATGTCCCTTAGGGCAATCATGAATAGTGGCAAAAACTCGGTAGCCATGTTTTTCATAATATGGCCTTGCTTGGAAATCCCATGTCCCTAGCCAAATAAGGCAGCATCCTCTTTCTTCTGCGACTTTTTCTACTGCTTGTAATGCATGTGATCCAAGCTCGTGTCGACGATATTTTTCATCTACCCGCATATCATCAACATAACATCCACCCCATCCATAAATGTAGGCGTCACATCCAGCGATGATTTTTCCATCTTTATCCACTATTTTTTTACTAACTAATTCTTTTTCCTCACTAAAACCATCAACAACTGGTACGAGTTGGTAATAATAGTCATATACAAGTTTTTCTGTTTTTAGGGAATCTTTACGAGCACTTCTTCTTAATCTTAGTTTTTCCATAATGCCATTTTATATTTCCTTTCATTTTTACGTTGTTATGTAGTGGATAGACAATATGATGTGACCTACGATTCGCAAATATCGGAATTCGTGTAAAGTTAATGCGTATTAGAAACTTAAACATTTAGCACATTGCGAAATAGGATGATTACATGGAAAGTTTAATTTATGTATGGATGGATGTCCATAAAGAAGGCATTAGTCTTTATACATATTTAATGTCAACTGGAGAGTTTTTTGGTGAAACAAAAATGAGTCTAAGTCTTCTTACCGAAAGAATCGGATACGAAAAATCCGTCTTAGGCATTTATTGTCAAGCAACAAATTTAAGTGATTTTCCTGAAACATTGTTCTATAGTTTAAGAGGAAGATGGTAGAAACCTCACCATAATTATCGTGGATGAAGGAAAAGCGTTTGACTCATTAGCCAAAGAGGATCCGACATCACACTAGATGAAAAAGATCGTAAAATCGGTGGCCTTGTCAAATTCATTGTCAAAAATGTAATGGATGATGTAACATATCAAAGGGAAGACAATAAAAACATTCTCCCACTAAAAAGAAAAGTTTAATTAATTTAAGGGGATATAACTATTATGAGAAAAGAATTATTAGAAGGTTTAAGCGAAGAACAAATCGCTAGAATTAAAGAGTGCAAAAGCAATGAAGAAATGTTAGAAGTCGCTAAAGAAGAAGGCATTGAACTCACAGATGAACAATTAGAAGCCGTTTCTGGCGGATGTGGCTTTTCTGATCCGAAAAATTGTCCAAAATGCAATTCCACAAATTTCATAACTGCGGATATCAATATGGATGGCAGTAGGGTAAAGTATTTCTGCAAATCCTGCGGCTGTAGATTTGAAGCTGACTACGATGGTGTAAGAATAATCGGCTAAATCTTAATATTATAAAATGTATAAAGAAGACCACGTTTGGTCTTTTTATTTGTCCTGGGTTTATTTTGTTTGGCATAAATGCAAATCATTTTCTTATCGATACATTTACAAAAAGAAACAATAATTTTCCATAAATTTAAGATACTTATTAAAATGAATAAATATCTACAAAACTCCATTTTTAGCAAAAAACCCTGCAAATCTTCATTTTTTTAAAAAATTATAAGCCTTTAATGTCAATGCTAATTGGACCAAGATTACTTTTTTCTTCTTAAAAAACGCAACCATATAAATTGGCAAATATCTTATGCTTTTCTCAATAAAAACATTTTCTTTGATATAAAAGCTATATCAAAATACTCTCATCAATAAGAGCAATTCTTTCAAAATTAGGTCCAAACTTGATAAGCAGAACAAATGGAATTAATGTTAAAACCCATAAGTTTTGTCCAAGTCCAAGATAATAAGCTACTTCATTATTAATAAATGCTAAATCTAGTAACCCTACTACTAAGATAATTGCTGAACAAATAATGTTTGTAATTAAATTGTATTTATCGCCACTTCTAAATGTCTCAAATACATTTTTTCCCATCTTTTTTTCAAAATAATTATTAATAAAGAATGTCGTATAAATAATTAAAATTGAAATGATTGTTAAACTAACGTTTGCGTTTGAGAACCAGAAAGAAACATAAATGTTTTCACTAACGTTATAGAAAATTCCTGGAGCTTTAACGATTAATGTTGTTGCAATGATAATTCCAATAGGAATTAAAGATAATAATCTCCAAATTATTACTTTGTTATTTGTGTTAATAAATTTAGGTGTAATAAATAAGAAATAAGTCACAAGATATAATAAAGACGTAACAAGGAAGATTGAACTTGGAATATAGCTTACAATAAATCCACCAATGTCATATCCCCACATCTCTGTTATATAAATCAATATTGATTCAATTGTTGCAATTGAAAAATGTAATATTGAGAACTTTAATATCTCTCGATTTAATGTTGATTTATCTGGTTTAGATCTAATGATTGTAAGCTGTCTTAAAAATGGAGAGATAATAAAACTAATTTCTAAGAAATTTAAGAATGTTTGATCGCTAAATAACGGAGGTAGCTTCATCAACATTCCTCCAAAAGAAGTAAAAAGTAACAAAATAATCGAACTATATCCTAAAATTCTCGATAGCCATAAGATAATAAAATCAGGAATAGCTACATTATTATTTATATCTTTAGGAACAAGGACTTCTTCTTCATCTTTTCTAACTTCAAGTGCGATTTCTTTATGTTGATGAGCCCTAATTAAAGTAAACAAGAATGTTGTAATCAAAACAAAGAAACTAATAATACCCACTATAAGTAAAGATAAGCCCCATCTTTGCATATTTAAAATGGTTTTTCTTCCTTGTTCTCTAGAAGGTAAGAAATCATCATAAAAACTAGTTTCTTTTCCTAAAGCATTAGTTAAAATCTGAGAAAAAAGATATGTGACATCTTCTATTTTTGTATTAAACAAATACGTGACAAGCTCAGGGGTTGCTTTAACGCTTGATTCACTAAAAACTTTAATATTTTCAATTCGCTCCTCTTTTTTGTTTTGAAAATCTACTTCACAAGAAAAAAATAATCCGGCTCTTGAACTTCCATAAGTGAAAGTACATAAATTTGATGGTCGATTTAATGCTCCACCAAATTGATATTGGAATCTTCCAACACCTAATGTATCTAACATATCCATAATTCCAGTATTACTTGAATAGATTGAGTTATTAAAATATAAAAGACTGTTTTTTTTATAAAATAAGATGTTTGCTTTTTCAGAACCTTCATTTCCGTTTGATAAAAAACGATATTCTAGATCAGTGACGATATCTCGCCCTATTTGTCCACTATCAAAGGCTTTATCTCTAGCCGCTGCATAAGTATCTCCAAAATAAGATTTTACATTGCTTGTTGATTCATTAAATATAGTTGCTCCACCAAAAAATACACCTAAGGTTAGAGCGCTTAGAATTCCTAAAATTATGATTCTTCTTTTAGTAGGTTTACTTTTTTTATTTTGTGAAGCAATACTCTTTTGAGGATATTCTTGTCCATTAACATAATCTAATTTTATTTGATAAAAACTTTCTATTTTTTCAAGCGACTTTTTCTTTGGTCTTAAATATCCGTTTTCATATAAAAATAAAAGAAAAAAAGAAATTCCTACACTTTTTGCGGCTTTTTTCAAAGATAATCCCTTCTTTTCTCGCTCTATTACAAGTTGTTTGTTATATGAAATCACCATGTATTTATTATATAATAAATAGCGTTATAGTATGAAAAGAAGGTTTTGTTTATTTTCGATATTACCGCTTTTACTTACAGGGTGTTCAAATCATGATGATGTTAAAACTTTTATTAGTAATGCACGTCAACATGAGTCATTTTTTAATGACTCATATTTTTTAAAAGATAACAAAACTTTTCATCAAGAAATTGCTCTAATAAGTTATGCTAACGCTTTAGCAACTATTGAAAAAGACGATGATTATCCAACTCATGGCGATAATCTCTACTCACTTGTTAAAAGTGAAGGTTTTCAAAATATTTATTTAAGTGAAACTTTTAAAATTAAACCTACTTTAGATTCAGTTGCTTATTCTTTTTCTTATAAACAAATTGAAGATTTTACTTTAGTTAATATAACAGTTAGAAGCGGATCTTATGGGGCTGAATGGGCTAGCAATATTACTATTGGTGAGGAAGGAAACGCTAAAGGTTTCCAGGATTCAAGCGACATTTTGTTTGCTGATTTAGGAAATTATTTAAATACCAACAATATTTCTGGCCACACAAAATTCTGGTTAAGTGGATATTCTAGAGGTGGATCAATTGCAAATTTAACTGCTGGAAACATGTTAAATAAAATTCAAGATGGCGACTTCTTCTCTACTCTTTTAACTACCAAAGATGATATTTATGCGTATTGCTTTGAACCCCCACTTTGTGTTGATTCAAGTTTATATGATTCAAAAAACGAACTTTATCAAGGAATTCACAATATTATAAATTTTAACGATTTTGTCGCTAAATTTTACCCTTCTAAACTAGGATTTGTTCGTTTTGGTCGTGATTATTATTATCCTGACCGCTTAACTGATATATATTTTAATTCTTCAGAAAGAAGGAAAATGATTTCAACCTATCATTTTGCTCCTAATGGTCATAGGTTTGGAACTTACACAGTTGATGAATGGAAATTTTATGATTGTGGCCTAGAAGACGCTAAAGAACAAAACTTACCACGTGAAAGCGTATATCCATCAATGGGAAGATTTGTAACTCAATTTATTAACATTGTTGCAACTAGCCAATTTTTCAATAGACAAATGTATTATCAAATGTATCAACCTGCTTTAAGAGATTTAATCAATGCAGTTTTTGGATTTAACCCAAAAGTTAGTGGCATAGATTTATCTGGGTCTATTTTAGTTGATATTCTTTTTACTTATTCTTTTGCTCAAACTATATTTGCTGAACTTCAAGCAAAAGACTATTCAAGTTTTGCAAGTGATTTAGAATTTATGTTCTATATGCTTTTTAATGCTAATGAAGAAAATATTGATGAAGTTAAAGCACTTTATGATGGCATCTATTATCTTCTACTGCTTAATCTCGCTTCTCTTGATAGGACAGATTTGCTTCTTCAACTTCTATCTCGAGATAATTTACTTCAAATCAATTACCCTCACAGTACAGAATTAAATTATTATTTCTTAAAAAGTTGTGATGAAAGATTATATGGAAAAGATGCATGTAAATTAAATGACGGAACTTATCAAACTTTACATATAAAAACTCCTGCTAAAATTTCGATTTTTGAAAACAATTTAAAAAAACAAATTTTTAATTACGAAAATGGAAAAATGATTACTGATACACTTTCTGCAGAAAAACTTGCAGATGGAAGTATCGATATCTATCTTCCAAAAAATGGCGATTATAACTATGAAATTGACTCTTCTAAAATTGTTTTAGTTGATGTGGATCAAAACGGAAACGAAACGATAAAAAAAGAAAATTTAGAAAAAACTGGTCATTTTTAAAACTCAAAAGTGTGATTTAAATCACGAAAAGGAAACCAAACATGAATTACGTTAACATTATTAATTTAATTTTTTTCATAATTAGTATGCTTGTTAGCATCTATCTTTTTCATTTTATTTTTTATGCATTTGTTAGTCTTGTTCATAAAAGAATCTTTCCAAAAACTGAAGAAAAATCAAAATTTGGAGTTTTGATTTCTGCTAAAGACGAAGAAAATGTCATTCCAAGATTGATAAATAGTATTAGAGAATCAGATTATCCTCAAGAAAAACTAGAAATTTTTATCATTGCTCACAATTGCCAAGATAAAACAGCTGAAATTGCAAGCAAAATGGGTGCTACTGTTATCGTTTATAATAACGAAAACGCTAGAACGCTTGGTGCAGCATATAACTACGCTTTTAAACAAATTAATGTAAAAAATTATGATGGCTTTGTAATTCTAAACGCAGACAATGTTGTTAGTGTTGATTATTTTGAAAAACTTAATGACGCTTTTATTTATTACAAAAAAGATCAAGTTATCACAACTTTTAGACATGCTTTAAATATTAAAGATGGAACAATGCCAGCAATTTATAGTTATTATTTTGCAGCATCTTGTGCACTTTCTTATGTTGGAAGAGAAG
>Ga0256404_1005714_pt1 | contig 21613 bp, 12 predicted proteins | sample RumenRJG_01DNA_FD_185990 | JGI IMG/M metagenome (GOLD analysis project Ga0256404, IMG submission 185990) | Bovine rumen microbial communities from Lethbridge, Alberta, Canada - RJG_01 | ecosystem: Host-associated > Mammals > Digestive system > Stomach > Rumen | place: Canada: Alberta | collected...
CCACTACAAAGGCCAGAACGCCATCAACACCTTCATCCAGGCCAAAGAGAGGGAATATGCCAAGGACCTCCTCACGCATGTGAATCCTTACACCGGTCTTCCTATGACAAAGGATCCTGTCGTGGCTGTGGTTGAGCTTAACAACGAGGACGCTCTGTTCACCACCTATACTGGTGGTAATCTGAGGCTTCCTGGCTGGCCAGCCATCGCTGACATCAAGGGTACCGAGATGCCGGAGGCGAAGAAGAGGGAGTTCTACAAGACTCTCCTCAAGTACGAGGCTGACCATTGGAACAACATGAGGACTTACCTTAAGAAGGATCTCGGCCTTATGGCTCCCGTGACTTCCACTCAGGTCTCATATTCCCAGCCTTCTACTTTCGACGGGATGGATTTCTACGATAACCACGCCTATTGGCTCCATCCTACAATCGGTGTTTACTGGAAACAGAACACAAGTTCGATGGTCAATAACCCCGACGGCGGATCTCTGACAGGGCTTGCCGCGAGACGTTTCGCCGGCAAACCTTACACCATCTCCGAGTACAACCATCCGTACCCGAGCTTCTACGGTGCTGAGGGCCAGCCTATGCTGCACGCCTATGCCGCTTTCCAGGGTTGGGACGGAGTGTTCGCTTATTCTTGGAACAACAGGATCAACGAGGAGCCCCAGTCAATGGAGTATTTCTTCTCCTATGCGGCAAGAACCGACTGCCTCGCGCATTTTGACGCCTGCGCCGCCATGTTTCTGAGGGGAGATGTCCAGGAGGCCTCAGAAGGGGTTACCGCCTCAGTTCCTCTCAAGGCTTTTGAGGATGATTGGGTCAGCAAGCCCTCCAGGTCAGGTAATATCAGCAACCTCATTAAGGAGGCTACGGGCGTTACCATGGCAAACATGCTTGAGCACAAGATCACCGTGGATCCCCATGCGGAGAAAGCGGTTCCCGCGAATCTCAAGGAAGCCGGTCCTGTCAAGGTGTCTTCAACCGGGCAGATTGAGTGGAACAACGAAGATCCTGAGAACGGAATGTTCATGGTCAAGGCTCCTAATGTTAAGGTATTCAGCGGTTTCCCTAAGGGTAGGACGGCTGACTTGGGAGATGGAGTGAAGCTCGACATCGGCAAGACCAAGCTTGGCTGGGCGACAATCTCGCTGACCAGCAAGGCCGGAAACGGTTTCGACAAAGGCTCCACGGCTCTTCTTGTGGCGACTGGTTACACCCATAACAAGGACGCTAAGTTCAAGAGGGAGCTGGACAAGGACGGCAATCCCACAATGACCATTTCCAGCCGCTGGTACGACTGGGGAACCGGTCCTATTATGACAGAAGGGATTCCCGCCAAGGTCACCCTGCCTTCAGATGCGGACGCCACTTCCTGCTGGGCTCTTGACGAGAGCGGGGCCAGGAAGGAGGCGGTTCCTGTGGGTAAGGATTCTAACGGAAAAGCCGTAGTTGAGATCGGCCAGAAATACCAGACTGTCTGGTATGAGATAACCGTCAAATAGAGCTATCTTTGTCATTAGTTTTGAATAATTATTTAAAACAATATCATGAGTGTAGATCAATATAAAAAAGAAGTCGGGATGATGAATCTGGAGAAGCTGATCCAGTCTCGTGAGTATATTCCCGATTGCAAGTTCCCTATTCCTGACAAGGAGTTGCTGGCCCGATTCGAGCAGTTGTACTTGGGCGCCGTGAACGACGTTCTCCGTGAGTTCTGCCTTCTTGAGCAGGCTCTTCCAAACAGGATCAAGTCTCTTCGGGAGTACCGGACGGTGGCGGGCTTTGCCTTTACGGTAAAAAGTTCTCCTAATGTCAAGATCCAGGGAGAGATGGAGTTCCGCACGCAGATGCTGGACGAGATGGGCGAGGATCACTTCATTGTCTGGGACACCAGCCGCGACCAGAAGGCAACTCTTTGGGGAGGGGTCATGACAGCCACCGCAAAGGGTAAGAAGGTCAAGGCTGCCTGCATCGACGGTGGAATCCGTGACACCCATCAGATCCTCGAGGCGGATTTTCCCGTGTTCTATGAATATAGGATCTCCAACGGAAGTCTTGGCCGCTGCCTGATTACCCACTACCAGATTCCGATCAAGATCGGAGATGTGACGATCCGGCCTGGTGATGTTGTTTTGGGCGACATCGACGGTGTGTTGATTGTCCCGAGGGACATCGCTTATGATGTCTTGATCCGCGCTGAGGAGATCAGGGAGAACGAGAAGAAGATCTATTCATGGGTACACTCCGGCGACAGCATCCGCTCCATCAAGGAGAAGGGTGGTTATTTCTAGAGTCATGAAAAAGTTGTTCAGGATCGCCGTCATCGTCTTGGCGGCGATCCTCTATAACTCCTGTGACAAGGAACCGGTTCCTTTCAGGGTCCTGTATTGGAATATATTGCATGGTATGTGGGACGGACAGGGCGACAACTACGATCGTTTTGTCGCTTTTGTCAGAATCAAGGATCCCGATGTCTGTGTTTGGTGCGAAGCGCAGTCATATTGGAAAACAAACACCAATGACAGTTTGGAACCGGAAGATCGTTATCTGGTGGAGCATTGGGGTGACCTTGCGGCCCGCTATGGCCATAAATACTGGGCTATAGGAGGTTATCACGACAACTGGCCACAAGTAATAACGTCCAGATATCCAATAGCGGTCATTGACCAGATTGTTGGGGAAGAGCCAGATAAAGTCATAAAACACGGAGCCCTTTGGGCAAGTGTTGAGATCAATGGAAAGACAGTCAATTTTGTGGCGCTGCATCTTGCTCCAAACGGAGGCCAGGAATACCGTACGATGGAAGTCAAGTATATCTGTGACCATACTATCGGGACAGATTCCAATGTGAAAGACCAAAACTGGATAATGCTCGGGGATTTCAACTCAAAATCCAGGTTGGATAACGACTATTATGGTCTGGATGAGAATTCGAACACCTTCATGCCGCATGACTACATCCTTTCCAACACGCCATATATCGATGCCGTAAAAGACCGTCACCCTGACGAGTTCAGGCCAGGTTATTGGCGAAGAAACACCAGAATTGATTTTGTGTATTGCACCAAACCCTTGATTGACAGGTTGGAATATGCTGATTTTGTTTGGGACAGTTACACTACTCCACTGAGGGACTGGAATACCCAATATGGCGTCAGACCTTCTGACCATCTGCCTATATTCGTAGAGTTTGACATGAGATAATTATAAAACCACATAGTATGAGAAGAACTATCTGTATTTTATTGGCTGTCTGTTGTTTCCATGCGGCGATAACGCCTTCTTCATCAGACGCTCAAGATAAGGCGGATGTTAAGCGCCTTGAATCACCGTATTATGTTTTTCCGAGGAACGGAGGGCAACATATTGACCTGTCCGCGGACTGGAAACTGACTTCCGTAGATGCCCCTCTGGAGAGTCCCGCAGCCCTTTCCGGGGAGAAATGGATTGATGTGGCGGAGCCTACTTCGGTGCAGATGGCCTATTACAAGGCCGGGATGCTTCCTCCGCCTTATGAGAACCTCAATTCTGAGTTGTACGAGCCTCTTGAGCAAAAGATCCATTATTACAAAAAGCTTTTCAAGACACCCGGTCATAAACAATCGGATCATGTCATCCTCTCGTTCAGTGGGGTTGACTACACAGCCAAAGTTTGGCTAAACGGAACCCTTCTTGGAGAGCACGAAGGCATGTTCGGCGGACCTACGTTGAAAATCAACGACTTCCTGAAGCCTATAGGCCAGGATAACGAACTCATCGTTGAGGTGAAGTCGGCCAATTACGGCAATCCAAACATGGAGCCGAGAATACAAGGGCACCATATTCATTCCTGGTTCTTCTCGAAATCAAAGCACAACGCGCCCCCATTCTTCCACATGGGAATGTGGAATGACATCAGGCTCGACATTCTCCCTTATTACCATCTCGAGCGGCCTTTCCTTGCGACGAGATCTATTGAGAACGGCAAGGCGGTCATTGACTTCACAACTGAGATTTTCGCCGGGAAGAACTCCAAGGATTTTATCCTTCACAATTGGCACAATCATCAAGGATCGGCTGTAGCCCGCAAGAACGAGGTTTCCAAAGATGCCCTGAAGGTGATCGTGCGTCTATTTGACAACGGTAAGGAGGCTTATGTCAGGAGTTTCGATGCCATGGCCGTCAACGGCCGCTGCTGGCTTGAGGAAAGCTTTGAGCTTGACAACCCGAAATTGTGGTGGCCTAATGGGATGGGTCAGCAGGATTATTATCAGGCGAGAGTCGAACTGCATGTCAACGGCGCGAAAACAGATGAGATAGACTTCGATTTTGGAGTCCGCACGATAGATCATGTCAGAAGCGCCGGAGTGCGTCTGGAAGACCGTTGGATCGACTGGCAGTTCGTCGTCAACGGAGAGAAGATCTTTGTGAAAGGAATCAATTGGATTCCGGTCGCCGGGCTTTCTGATTTTTCTTATGAGAAATATGAGTGGGCTATTGAAGCGGCCAAGAACATGGGTGTCCAGATATTCAGGATTTGGGGTACCGGATATCTTGAGACGCAGGATTTCTATGATCTTTGCGCCAAGAATGGGATTATGGTCTGGCAAGACTTCTCTATTGCGAATAGCGACACTCCGGAGTGGCCCCAACAGGTCTGGGAGGCTCAGGTTTGCCAGAATATATTCCGGCTCCGTAATCAACCGGCCCTGGCTGTGTGGTGTGGAGGGAACGAGTTCAATCCCTATTGTCTGGGGAATACAACGTCTATCGGCATTCTTGAGAGAAACCTCAAGGAGTTTGACCCTACCAGGCTTTTCCTGAGGACTTCACCAGACGGAGGCTCTGACCATCTTTATCCGGATTTTGATCCAAATCATTATAAAGACTACAAGTGGATGCCCTTTGTCGCGGAGAGCGGAATCCATTGTTTGACAAGCGCCAGGAACAATCGTAAGATTATAGCGGCGGAGGATTTCAAGAATCTTGGAGGTATGTTTGAGGCCTCTTTCAAAGACTCGCACAAAGATTTTGTCCACCATTTCATTGAATATAATCCCGCCCGCGTTCCAAGAATGTTGAGCCGCGCCTCCCATATTGACGATATGTCAGACCCTCTTTATGAGAATATAGTCGAGGCCTCCCAGGTCGGAGCAGGCGAGTTCTATCAGGTCATGTCTGAGGGACTCCAGAGCAATTATCCGATCACTACGGGCTTGATCCCCTGGGTTTATAAACGGCCGACTCCCGTTGTTGCCGCTATCCAGCTGATGGACGCTTATGGGCAACCTACCGCCCCATATTATTTCCTCACAAGGACTTATGAGAAGACTCATGTGCTTGTGGATTTCCCGAGGATGTTGTTCGCCCCGGGAGACGAGATTCCGATGAAGGTGAATGTCGTGAATGGCGTTTTCACGGATCCTATAGATGGAAAGGTTGAGGTGAAGGTCCTGGACGATAGGTTTAAGGAGCTAAAGTCTTATGAGCAAGTGGTTTCCGTATCAAAGGGTACGTCTGTCACCAAGGCAGAGATCGGGGAATTCCAGATTCCTGTCGACTATCGCTCCAGATTCTTCTTTGTCGTCGCGAGGCTTATCGACAAGACAGGAAGCGTTATTTCCAGGACGGTCTATTGGCCGAGGACTATTCCCCAAATGGAGGATTCTGAATATTACAAGAATTACCTTGAGTCCGCTCCCGCATGGCCTACCCTTGACAAGGGTCCTTGGCTGAAGCCGACGGTGGCGAAGAGCAAGACGACATTGTCCGTCAGCCCCATCACATCCCCTGAGCCTGATGTTTATTGCCTTACAGTGACCAACAAGGGCAAGAATCCTTCCCCGATGACAATCATCGACGTGGACGACCGTATCTTCTACTGCAGTGACAATTTCTTCTGGCTCGACAGCGGCGAGTCGAAGGAGGTCAAGATCTCCACCAAGGCCGGATCGCTTGGCGAGAGGGATCCTTTCAAGATCATTGTCTCTTCCTGGAACGCGAAATCCATTTCGACTCCGATCAAGTAGTTTTAAACAATGAATAACAGACTCCTGACAGTTATTCTCTGTGTATTTGTCTTGTTTCCGTCCAAGGCTCAGGAACGCGTTGAGCCTTTGGACGGGGAAGTTTGGTGGGGGCTCTCCAACACCGATGGCTGCAAACAGCCCTTCGTGGATTATCCTGTATTGGATCTGGCGGAGCAGAGCCGCATGGGTGAGACAGTTCCGTTTCTGATCTCAAATAAAGGACGCTACATTTGGTGTGATAGCCCTTTCAGGGTTTCATGCGAAAATGGAGTGCTTCAGATTTGGACTTCTTCCGCCCCGTTGGAGATTGTTCAGGCAGGAAGCACCCTTAAGGATGCCTATCTCGCGGCTTGTGAGGCACATTTCCCCTTCGACGGCACAGTGCCTCCGGAAGAGTTCTTCATCAAACCACAGTTCAATAACTGGATAGAGTCTGTTATGACCGGCATCAATCAGGAAAGTGCCGAGAGATATGTGGAAGGAATATTCCAAAACGACTTCCCTTGCGGGATTGTCATGATTGATGGCGGGTGGTTGATCCAGCATGGCACAATGCGTTTCAATCCCTATATTTTTCCTGATGGGAAAAGATTGTTCGACTTGATAAAGTCGTTTGGTTATAAGGGCATGCTCTGGATAAGTCCTTATGTTTCAGCCGACAATCGGGGGACATATTTAGACTATCGCCGTACCAACCCCAGGAAGAAACCTTTGATGGTGGAGAGCAAAGATCGGCCTGGAGACGATTGTATCATTCATTGGTGGAGTGGGAAGAGTGTGTCGTTGGATTTGACCGATCCGGAAGGCTGGGACACTTTTGTCGGGCAGCTAAAGGATTGTCAGGAGTTATATGGCCTGGACGGATTCAAATTTGACGGTGCTGACGCGGAGTATTTCAGAAAGAACGGGAAATTCCACGACGGAGCCTCGACCTGTGATTATGTCCATGCCTACGGTGAGCTATGTAAAGAATTCCCTTACAACGAGTTCCGTGTGGGCTACCGTAATGGTGGTGAGCCTGTCATAGTCCGCCTTCAAGATGTTCCTCACAATTGGGACAAGCTTCCTAATGTGATTTATAATGTCCAGGTGTCAGGCCTGATGGGATTGCCCTATACCATCGGAGACATGATTGGAGGAGGCTTGAACAGTTCTTTTGAGAACGATAATGGCTTGTCCCATAAATATGTGATCCGTTCCTGCCAGGTGCAGGCCCTCATGCCCATGATGCAGTTCTCCATGGCCCCATGGCGGGTGCTCACTCCGGAAGAATGTGACATCTGCCGCGAAATGGCGTTGCTGCATGTCAGCTTTTCGAACTATATCATGGAGCAGGTGCGTCACGCCGCCAAGACAGGAGAGCCGATTGTCCGCACTATGGAATATGAGTTTCCTGGTCAGGGATTCGACCGTCGTCTTCCGCAATTCATGCTTGGACCGGACTATCTGGTGGCTCCTGTCGTGAGAGAGGATGACTCGGTGACTGTGGAACTCCCCAAAGGCCGTTGGAAAGATGATCAGGGAAAGGTGTTCCGAGGCCCTAAGGTGTTGCGACTGAACAATGTACCTCTTGAGAGGTTGCCTTATTATAAAAAATTGAGTAAATGAAAACTATCTATTCCTTTTTTTTAGCCTTAGTGACCTTTGTGCCGTTCTTAGTCAAGGCGCAGGATAAGGCAACGGTTAATCGTTTGGAGTCGCCCTACTATGTTTTTCCGAGGACTGGAGGGCAACATATCGACCTGTCCGCGGACTGGAAGCTGACCTCCGTGGATGCCCCTCTGGAGAGTCCAGCGGCCCTTTCCGGGGAGAAATGGATTGATGTGGCGGAGCCGACTTCAGTGCAGATGGCATATTACAAAGCCGGTTTGTTGCCAGAGCCTTACGAGAATCTCAATTCCGGGAAGTATCATTTCCTGGAGCAAAAGGTGCATTACTATAGGAAGTCTTTCCCGACTCCAAGGCACGAGGATAAAGGTCATGTGATTCTCTCCTTTGACGGAATCGACTATGCGTCAAGGGTTTGGCTTAATGGAACCCTGCTTGGCGAGCATGAGGGAATGTTCGGGGGGCCGACAGTGAAGATCAACGATTACCTGAAATCTGACGGATCCGACAACGACCTTGTCGTCGAGGTCAAATCAGCTAATTACAAGTTCCCTGAATATAAGGGAAGGACTCCCGGACGGTTTGTCCGCACATGGTTCTTCTCCAACGACAACGTTACACCATTTTTCCATCTTGGAATGTGGAACGGCGCCCGCATTGATGTGCTTCCATACTATCATCTCGAGCGTCCTTTCCTGGCCACACGCTCCATTGGGAACGGCAAGGCGGTCATTGATTTCACTACGGAAATATTCACTGGCAAGAACTCCAAAGACTACATCCTTCACAATTGGCACAACCATCAAGGAGCCTCGGCAGCTCGTCAGAACGTTGTGGCGAAAGACGCCTTGAAGGTTATCGTACGCCTGTTTGACGACGGTAAGGAGGCTTATGTCAGGAGTTTCGATGCCATGGCCGTCAACGGCCGCTGCTGGCTGGAGGAGAGTTTTGAACTGGATAATCCGAAGTTATGGTGGCCAAACGGGATGGGCTCGCAGGACTATTACCAGGCGAAAGTCGAACTGCAAGTCAACGGAGCGAAAACAGATGAGATAGACTTCGATTTCGCGGTCAGGACTATCGAGCATGTACGTAGCGCAGGAGTGCGTCTGGAGGACCGCTGGAACGACTGGCAGTTTGTCATCAATGGGGAAAAGATATTCGTCAAAGGAGTGAACTGGCTGCCTCTGGACGCAATTTCCGACCTTCCTTACGAGAAATATGAGTGGGCGATCCGGGCGGCCAGGGACATGGGAGTCCAGGTCTTGAGGATATGGGGATCCGGCTATATGGAGACGGAGGCCTTCTATGACATCTGCAAGAAGTACGGGATTATGGTCTGGCAGGACTTCACAATGGCTAACAGCGACACTCCCGAGTGGCCCCAGCAGGTCTGGGAGGCTCAGGTCTGCCAGAATATATTCAGGCTTCGTAACCAACCGGCCCTTGCCGTTTGGTGCGGAGGAAACGAGTTCAACCCTTATTGCCTCGGGAACACCGCTTCGGTCGGGATTATAGAGCGTAACCTCCGGGAATTTGACCCGACCAGGCCCTTCTGGCGCACTACTCCTGATGGTGGCTCTGACCATCTGTACCCTGACTTCGACCCCAACCACTACAAAGACTACAAGTGGATGCCCTTCGTGGCTGAGAGCGGGATCCACACGATGAGCTCTCCCAGGAATAACAGGAAAATAATAGCGGCCGAGGAGTTTAAAGGCCTTGGAGGAATGTTTGAGGAGACCTTCAGGGATTCCCATCCGGATTTCGTCCACCATTTCGCTGAATATTGGCCGGCACGCGTGCCTCGCATGCTTAGCCGTGCCTCGCACATCGACAACATGTCCGATCCTCTGTACGAGAACATTGTCGAGGCTTCCCAGGTCGGAGCCGGTGAGTTCTACCAGATCATGTCAGAGGGCCTTCAAGGCAATTATCCCGTTACCACAGGCCTTATGCCTTGGGTTCTCAAGCGTCCTTGGCCGGTCGTGGCCGCGATCCAGATAATGGACTATTACGGCCAGCCGACAGCGCCATATTATTTCTTGAAGCGCACCTACGAGAAGACACATGTCCTGGTTGACTTCCCGAGGATGCTTTTCGCTCCCGGAGACGAGATTCCGATTAAGGTGAATGTCCTTAACGGGGCATGCTCCAAGGCGCTCTCCGGTAAGGTTGAGGTGAAGGTCCTGGACGACAGATTCAAAGAGCTAAAGTCTTATGAACAAGCGGTTTCCGTATCAAAGGGAACGTCTGTCACCAAGGCAGAGATCGGGGAGTTCCAGATTCCTTCCGATTACCGCTCCAGGTTCTTCTTTGTCGTCGCGAGGCTTATCGACAAGACAGGAAGCGTTATTTCCCGGACGGTCTATTGGCCGAGGACTATTCCCCAGATGGAGGATTCTGAATATTACAAGAATTACCTTGAGTCCGCTCCCGCATGGCCTACCCTTGACAAGGGTCCTTGGCTGAAGCCGACGGTGGCGAAGAGCAAGACGAAATTGTCCGTCAGCCCCGTCACATCCCCTGAGCCGGATGTTTACTGTCTTACAGTGACGAACAAGGGCAAGAACCCTTCCCCGATGACAATCATCGACGTGGACGACCGTATCTTCTACTGCAGCGACAATTTCTTCTGGCTCGACAGCGGCGAGTCAAAGGAGGTCAGGATCTCCACCGAGGCCGGATCGCTTGGCGAGAGGGATCCTTTCAAGATCACAGTTTCCTCTTGGAACGCTAAAACCAATTCAATACCAATAGAATAATGTTTAAGAAAACCGTATTTTCACTGGCTGTCTGCGCGATCTCGGCGGCCAGTGTCATAGCTCAGGAAAAGAGTCCTGTCATGAGTGAGGCTTACTACAAGACATGGAATGACAGCCTCCAGAACGCCATTGACGCGAACATTGAGAAATACCGCAAAGCGGATGCTGAGCTTATTCTCGAAAACGTCAAACCAGGTTCGGTAGTGACTGTCGAACAAATCTCGAGCGATTTTCTTTTCGGGAGCAATATCTTCCTTTTCGACCAACTTGACTCTCCCGAGAAGAACCAGAAGTACAAGGATGCTTTCGGAGACCTGTTCAATCAGGCTACGATCGCTTTCTACTGGAAGACCCTGGAGCCGGAAAAGGGGAAGATCCGCTTCGCCGCTGACAGCCCGTACGAGTATCGCCGCCCGGCCACTGATCCGGTCGTGGAGTTCTGCGAGTCGAAAGGGATATATATGAAAGGCCACGCCATCATCTACGGGATAAGGTCTTGGGGACACCCGACATGGCTGCCCGAGGACAGGAATGTGATGGAGAAGGAGTTCGAGGAGCACATCAAGACCCTTGCGGGGCGCTACAAGGACAGGATTCAGGACTGGGACGTGGTCAATGAGTGCTACGACCAGGCCAATCGCGGCCTTATGCCTGACGACTACACCTACAAGTCTTTCAAGTGGGCCGAGAAATATTTCCCGGCCTCAGTCAAGTTCAACACCAATGAGTGCGACATGCATTGGGGACCTACCAAGAGGTACACGGAGATCGCAAGGAACCTGATCGACCGGGGTGCCAGGGTGGATTACGCCGGAGTCCAGATGCATATATTCAATCCTGCCGAGGCCACGAAGATCGCCGAGGGTACCGACAATGGACAGCTGTCTCCAGACCGTCTTTGGGCCACGTTGGAAGAACTTAAGAATATTGAAAGGCCGATATTCATCAGCGAGGTGACTATCAGTGCCCCGGAGGACACCCCTAAAGGCTTGGAGATCCAGAAAATTCTCACAAGGAATATGTATCGCCTGTGGTTCAGCCATCCTTCCGTGGCGGGAATCACATGGTGGAATCTCGTCGATGGCGGTGCCGCTCCCGGTGAACCTTCAATATCCGGTTTGTTCGATAAGAATATGAACAAGAAGCCAGCTTACGAGGCTCTGGATCAGTTGATTAACCACGACTGGAGGACTAATCTCACTTTCAAGGCTCCCAAGGACGGCAAGATTTCCTGGAGAGGATTCAAAGGAGATTACAAGATCACATACAAGGATAAAAAAGGAAAATCAGTAACTTTGGACTATCACATTGATTAGATCATTGAGCTTAGGATATGAAAAAGTGTTTGTTGTTGATTATGGCCGCTATGACAGTTTTAGGTTGCGGGAATAAGTCCGATAGTCTTACTTTGCTGGTGGGTACTTACACCGACACCGACAGCAAGGGTATTTACTCTTTCAAGTTTGACCAGACCACAGGAGAGAGTTCGGCTCTTGCCATTACTGACATTCCAAACCCGTCGTTCCTGGCTGTGACGCCGGACAACAAGATGGTCTATGCCGTCACTGAGCAGCAGGTGGATGCCGCCGTGTCCGCTTTTGACTTTGATGTCGAGAAGGGAACACTCACCTTCCGGAACAAACAGTTGACTCATGGCAGGGGCACTTGCCACGTCACATGGGTCGGGAAGGACGTTGTCGCCACAAACTATTCCTCCGGCGGGATGACGGTTTTCCCTCTGGAAGATAATGGTAACCTTGAGGAAGGAACCTTGCTGGAGTTCTTCGAGAGCGGCCCGGACACTGTCCGCCAGGCCGGATCGCATATTCATTCATCACAGGTCTCACCGGATGGGAAGTTCCTGTTTGTCATAGACTTGGGAGGCGATTACATCTATCGTTACCCCGTAATTGACGGAAAAGTCACCAGCTTCGAGCCTGTCAAAATCAAGGTTCCCGCCGGCGAGGGTCCACGCCATTTCACCTACTCCAAAGACGGCCGTTTCATGTATGTCCTCACCGAGCTTGAGGGAAATGTCGTTGTGTATGACTACAATGGAGGAGATCTCAAACAGATCCAGCTGATCGAGGCTGATCCTCTCCATGCCCGGGGAAGCGCGGACATCCATTTCTCACCTGACGGGAAGTTCCTTTACGCCAGCAACCGCCTGAAAGGTGATGGGTTGGCGATATTCAGTCAGGATCCAGCTACTGGCCTTCTGACCAATGTTGGGTATCAGTACACTGGAGTCCATCCTCGTAACTTCGCCATCACACCCAACGGGTTGTTCGTTCTGGTGGCTTGCCGTGACAGCGACGTGGTCCAGGTGTTCAGCCGCGATCCTAAGACGGGTCTTTTGACCGACACGGGGAAAGACATAAAGGTTCCTCATCCTGTTTGCGTGTTGGCGGTCCCTTCTGGTAATTAATATTTGAGTATAATCTGCCATGAAGCGTATTTTTTACCCATATATGGCAGATTATAATTTTATATTTTGCCATAAGTGTGATTTTTTATAACTTTACGGCAAAATATAATTATCATGTCATTAATCGGCAGAAAAGAGGAACAGCAAACACTATTGTCCCTTTATCATAGTGATAAATCCGAATTTGTCGCTATTTATGGTAGAAGAAGGGTCGGGAAGACGTTTTTGGTTGCCCAAACCTTTAAAGATGCTTTCGCTTTCCAACATACAGGGCGGTCTCCTTATGAAGGCTCATCCAAGATAACTATGAATGACCAGATCCAGGCTTTTTATTATTCTTTGATACGATATGGCCTGAGTGAGGATGTTCCTGTACCGAAAACATGGATAGAGGCATTTTATCGGCTTGAGAATCTTCTTGAAAAGAAAGCGGGGACAGGTAAAAGGGTAGTATTCATAGATGAATTACCCTGGATGGATACTCCAAAATCAAAATTCATCTCCGCTTTCGAAGGTTTTTATAACGGCTGGGCATCTTTGCGAGATGACATTTTGCTTATTGTTTGCGGTTCATCCAGCTCGTGGATATTAAAGAATATCGTACGTAGTAAAGGCGGATTATATGACAGATTCACTTGTCAAATCAAATTGTCTCCATTCACCTTGCGGGAGACAGAAGAGTTTCTATCGGAGAATAATGTTCATTATGACCGATATGATATTGTCAGGACATATATGGCCTTTGGTGGCATTCCATATTATTTGGGATATTTAAAACCAGGTGCCAGCGTGGAGCAGAATATTGACAATGCCTTTTTTAAGGAGAACTCACCTCTTCAAGGAGAATTCGTTCGCTTGTTCAATACCTTATTCACGGGTTCTGATAAGTACATCAAAATAGTGAGGGCTTTGTCTAAAAGGAATTATGGTTATACGAAAGGCGAAATATCACATATTACAGGAATATCTGCAGGAGGTGGGCTATCTGAGTATCTTGAGAACTTGGTTGAGACTGATTTTGTGGAACGGTATAAACCGGTATTGTCAAACGCAAGGATTGATTATTTCCGTTTGAAAGATAGTTTCTGCTTATTCTATTTGAGATTCATTGATGGGAAAAAAGACTTGGATGAGCATTTCTGGCAGAATAGTTCAGGTACTAAAGGGATTCTTTCATGGCAGGGTATCGCTTTTGAGCAGGTTTGTTTGACACACCTTGAGAGCCTGAAAAAAGCGTTGGGCATCCATGGAATAACTACCGTTGCTTCTAAAATGATCATCCCGTCCACTAGTGATAGAAGCGGTTCTCAGATTGATTTGGTTATAGACCGGGCAGATCGTAATGTGAATCTTTGTGAAATGAAATTCTATTCTTCAGACTATTCTGTGGACAAGGAAGAAAACATTAGGCTAAGAAACCGGGTAGAAAACTTTAAAACCGCGTTTCACGTAAGGGGAAACGTGTTTTTAACATTGATAACTACCTTTGGCTTGAAATACGGGGTTCACTCAAGTGTGTTCCAGAAAACGTTGATTCTTGATGACTTATTCTTATAAATAAAAGAATGAAAAGGGCGTTTTATTTTGTTTGTGTCTTTGCGTTAAGTTGTCTGTTCGGCTGCTCAAAAATGGAGGTTCAGCCTTCGGACAGCGATCTGGTTTTCAATGATTTGGCAGCGGTGTGGGATGAGGCTATGCCCCTTGGGAACGCGACTGTCGGGGAGCTTGTTTGGAAGAAAGGTGACAATCTGCGCCTTTCCCTTGACAGGATTGATCTCTGGGATATGCGGCCGATCGAGGCGTTCAAAGGCGAGGATTATACTTTCGAATGGGTGAAGAACCAGGTCCGGAAAGGGGATTACGATCCCGTGGTGGACAAGTTCGAGAAGAAGGCTTATCTCGCCGCCCCGTCCAAAATCCCGGGAGCGGCGTTGGAGATCGACATATCTTCCTGGGGCCCGGTCAAGGAGAACAGGTTATACCTGGATAACGCCCTATGCGAGGTGCTCTGGGAGAATGGAGCCTCAATGAAGACTTTTGTCCAGGCCGATGGTGACGTGGGCTGGATGGTTTTTGAAAATGTTCCTGAATCGTTTGACATTCAATTGGTTCCTCCTGAATATCAAGCCAAGGGAGCCGAAGTGGCCGGACTCGGAAGCTCTTCGCTTGCTCTCCTTGGTTATCCTCAGGGAGAGGTCAAGCGGGAGGGCAACCGCGTTACCTATCACCAGCAAGGCTGGAAAGACTATTTCTACGATGTCGCCGTCGATTGGAAACGTGCTGGCGGCAAAGTGATCGCTGTCTGGAGCGTCACCTCTTCCATTTCCGGTAAAAAAGCCGCGTCGGAGGTCGACAAGGCATTGGCCGAGGGTCCTAAAAAGGCTTATAAGCGTCACATGGGCTACTGGGAGCCTTATTGGGAAGGATCTTCCGTGAATGTCCCTGACGCGACCATCCAACATCAGTACGACAGGGAGATGTACAAGTTCGGCTCAGCCACCAGGAAGGACTCCTATCCAATCTCATTGCAATCTGTCTGGACAGCGGACGATGGTTTCCTGCCGCCATGGAAGGGCGATTACCACAACGACCTCAACACCCAGCTGAGTTATTGGCCAGCTTATATCGGCAACCATCTTGATGAGGGCCTGGGCTATCTGAACACGCTTTGGAACCAGGTGGGTAAGTACAAGGAGTTCACAAGGGCCTTCTTCGGGAAAGACGGACTGGCGGTGCCGGGATACTGCACTCTTGAGGGTGATGCCATGGCCGGATGGGTTCAGTACGGATTCTCCCCCACCACTTCCGCTTGGCTCGGCCAGCATTTCTATCTCCATTGGAAGTATTCCGCTGACAATGAGTTCCTTAAGGAGAGGGCATATCCGTTCTTGAGGGATGTCGCCTTGTTCCTGGAGCAGGAGACGGAAGTCAAGCCGGACGGCACGAGGACTTTTGAATACAGCTCCAGCCCTGAGATCAACGACAACAGGATAGACGCGTTCTTCCCTGTGATCACCAACTATGACCTGGCGCTGACCAAGTTCGCCTTCACGGCGGCGGCAGAGATGGCCGACTCGCTCGGATTGGTTGAGGATTCCGCCCGCTGGAAGAAAGACGGTGGCCAGCTGCCTTATTACGCCATCGACGATGACGGGGGTCTCTCGATCGCCCCAGGGAAGTCTTATGACTTGTCCCACAGGCATTTCTCCCATGCGATGGCGATCCATCCGCTTGGCCTTCTGGACATTCATAACGGACCAAAGGAAAAGACTATAATCGATGCCACCCTGGAAAGACTCCATGCGAACGGACCCGACTGGTGGTGCGGATATTCCTATTCCTGGCTCGCGAATATGGAGGCCAGGGCGGCGCATGGGGAAGAAGCCGCCGAGGCACTAAGGACCTTCGCTGAATGCTTTGTTCTCCGTAACTCCTTCCACGCCAACGGTGACCAGACCAAGAGCGGTAAATCCCAATTCACATACAGGCCGTTCACGCTCGAGGGCAACTTCGCCTACGCGTCCGGTCTCCAGGAGATGTTGCTTCAGAGCCAGAGCGGTGTGATCGAGGTGTTCCCAGCGATCCCGAAGGATTGGAAGAATGTGAGTTTCAACCGCTTGAGGGCTATGGGAGCCTTCATTGTCTCGGCTGAGTTGAAGGACGGTAAGGATTACATGATAAGCGTATATTCGGAGAAGGGAGGCACTCTCCGCATCCGTTCCCCTAAGGACGGCAAGGTGATAACTAAGGACACCAAGCCCGGGGAGACGTACAGCGTCAGTCTCACCATTTGATAAGGACTGGGATGCCGTCTGGATTGTTCTTGAACTCGAGGAGTATGGTCCGGCTGTCCTCGTCCCATGTCCAGGAACTTCCCTCCGCCTCGACATTTTGAGGTTTCCTGGGAAGGGAGACCCTGCTTCGGTTAACGGTTCCGGCCGGTCCTTTCGTGATGTAGGACAGGCTGTTACGGGTTCTACGCAAGTTGGTTGACCTTCCTGCCTCGGCAAGAATCGCCGTCTCATCGGGGCGTTTGTCAAGGTCGTAAAGCAGTTTCCTGGAGCCGGGAGGCAAGGTGGCTCCGTCCAGTACTGGCAGTGAAGGGTCATAGAGGTCAATGTATTTACCTTCCAGCTTCAAAGGACTCATGTCCGGGGTCTCATCCATCACTGCCGCGACCAGGTATGGTCCTCGCTCCAGTCTCAGGTAGTTCTTTTTGGAAAGGGATCCATAGAGATCCTCAACCGCCTTCAACACAGCAGTTTCCCCGCCGGGAGTCATCACAAATTCTTTGGGATCGGCCCTTAAGACCATCACCTCTCCCTTCCCGACTTTGTATCGCCCCTCTTGCGGTTCTTTTCCCAGACCCAATAACTCGAAAAGGTGACAGGAAGGGGCCTGGTAGGATAGTCCATCATGGTTCCACCATTCACTCACGTTCTGGAAAGGATCCTCGTCCCGTCCGGAATAGATGAGTTTTCCTCCCGCATTGACCCAGTCGCGGAGCGCCTCATGAGCGTCCGGAGACAGCGGCTTCATGTTGGAATATGTCATCAGCAGGACCGACACATCCTTCAATGATCCAGGGATATTCTCAATGTGGGTTATTCCTACAGGGATCCCCGCTTTCAGAAGAGGCAGGGAGAGCCCGAAGAAGTCGGACAATTGCGGATCCTCATAATCGCAATGACTAGGGAAACGCTGGAACATCAATGAGTTACCCATCAAGACTGAGATTCCCTTAGGGCCTTCAACCTTTCCTGGGCTCTTAGGCATATTCTGAAGTGCGTTCACCATGACTCCCATCATTGTGGCGTAAGGAGCCGGAATATGACTCATCTCAGAAGAACCGGCGCTCACCGGGTACAGTCTCTCGTAGATTCTGTCCGGCCATGGCATGACTTCATAATCAGAGACTTCCGGGTAGAGAAGCTGGGCGGTGAAGGTGGCTTGATAGCCCTTCCGGTAGTCTTCCCAGTCCCGAACCCCATCTTCTATCGGGTCCGTGAGAAGCCAAAGATCACGTCCCGTGGGGGCGGTCATGGAGACCATGCTGCCATATTCAAGGAAGGCTGTCTCGAAGAACCTCTCGGCCATCCGCCCATTGTAATATGTTGGCGTTCTGGATGTTCCGGTCCAAACCTGGGCGATGTAACCATCGACACAAGGAAGAAGGGCCAGGCTGGCCTCCGGACTGACGATCTCCCACATTGAATAGTTCACCAGGGAGTGGGTCGGCACATAACATTTTATCTCACGTCCTTTCAAGAGGCCATATTCCTTAGCGAATGTGAACACGTCTTCCAAGGCTCTGTAGTAGAGGTGATATTTCAGTTTATTGGACAGATATGTGGCTTCCGGGGAACTGTCCTGAGGTACCCACTTGGTTCCATAGTAGTCTTCCCACTCTTTCTTGAATGTGTCGCTGTAGCCTGCCCGTGCCCAGAACTCGGGCTCTTCGAGGTAAATGGCGTCAACTCCGGCGTCGATGATCCTCTTGATTTGAGTCTCCTTGAAATATTCAAGATACTTCCGGCTCGGGACGATGTAGGGAACGTTCTTCCCGTGCCAGATAGTGTCTCCTTGCGAATCGACCTGTCCGTCTTCCCAGTGAGGTTGTCCGTCCCAACGTCCGAGGAAAAAATCCTGATAGCCTCCCCAGGCTATTCCGGTCATGAAATCCGTCCTGTAACCTTTTGCTTTCCAGCTGCTTAACCTTTCCTCCACGCTTCCCTGAGGACCGGTCCCATAAACCATCACGGCGTCAGCTCTGATATCAGTTACGGGTTTCCACCGTGCGTTTGTCTGGAATGTGGTTTTAGGTATGTCCCTTTGGGGTGAGCCGCAACCGTTAATAGCCAGGATCACCCAGATGGCGGTTGTCAAATATCTCCTCATAGACGCAAGAACAAGTTATAAAAACAAATATATGAAAATAATGTTAACTTTACGTTTGTTATGAAACGTCTAATAACCACAGCCTTTATCGCCTGTTTCTCTTTGGCGGTTTCGTTTGCCCAAAGCGGCAACCTTGAGATTCACAACCCTATCATTCCCGGGTATCATCCGGACCCTTCAATCTGCCGGGTTGGAAACGACTATTATATAGTCAATTCCTCTTTCCAGTATTTCCCCGGGGTGCCGATTTACCATTCGACAGACCTGGTCAACTGGGAATTGATCGGCAATGTCCTTGACCGGGAGAGCCAGATTCCCCTTATGAACGCGAATTCGTCTGGCGGAATCTTCGCCACCACGATCCGCTATAATGAGGGGACATATTACATGGTCACCACGAATGTCACCACGGGAGGCAATTTCTTTGTGACCGCGAAGGATCCGAAAGGGCCATGGTCAGAGCCTGTCTATTTGAAGCAGGGAGGAATTGACCCCTCTTTCCTCTTTGAGGACGGCAAGTGCTACATGGTCTCCAATCCTAATGGGATCGTGCTTTGCGAGATTGATCCTGTGACTGGGAAACAGTTGACAGAGAGCAAAGTACTGTGGTACGGAACAGGCGGACGCTATGCCGAGGGACCGCATATTTACAAGAAAGACGGATGGTACTATCTCCTGATTTCCGAGGGTGGTACAGAGATGGGGCACGGCCTCACTGTCGCCCGCAGCCGTGACATCTGGGGTCCTTACGAGTCCAATCCCGTCAATCCTATCCTTACGCAGTTCCGTCAGGTTTCCCAGGGACATCAGATTCAGGGAACCGGTCACGGGGACTTCGTACAAGCTCCTGACGGGTCCTGGTGGGTGGTTTTCCTTGGTTTCAGGCGTTTCGGAGGGGATTTCCATCATCTTGGACGCGAGACGTTTATCGCTCCTGTGACCTGGGTAGCCGGGTGGCCCGTGATCAACAACGGGGCTCCGATAGAAGCGGTTATGGAGGTTCCCGCCAGCTGGACTGCCAAGACTCCGGAAAAGAAGGCGTGGAGGCAGGAGTTTGACTCTCCCCTGGGCCCGGAGTGGGTTTATATCCAGAATCCGGAAATGTCTCGTTACAAGATGGATAAGGGTCGTCTTATCCTTGCGGGAGCCAAACCTCTTGACGATCGTGACCATCCGACATTCGTCGGAGTCCGTCAGGAGAGTCCGGTGATTGTGGCCGAGACCAAGGTCCGTCTTGATTCCCGTTCCGGAAAGGCCGGACTGGTTGTTTATCAGGACTATAATGGCTTCGCCGCAATTGAGGTCAGTGGTGGCAAGGCTGTTTTGAGGTTCAGGCTGAAGTCCGTTGACACTGTCTTGGGAGAGGTTCCGGTCAAGGGGAAGGAGACTGTCCTCAAAGTGGAATCCAAAGATGGCAACATGTATGAGTTCTTCGCCGGAGGAAAGTCTCTCGGAGAGTTTGAGACGTCCCTACTGAGCTCCGAAGTGGTCGGAGGCTTTACTGGAGTGATGCTCGGTCTCTTCGCTGAAGGCGGCCAGGCCAGTTTCGAATATTTTGATTATCAAGAAAAATAATTGACGATGAGAGCCTTTTCACTTTTCGCGCTGGCGACGGCGGTTTGCCTTTCGGCCTGCGCACCCAAACCGATGAAAGTGGTTCTGGAACCGCTGCCGATGCAATATGGCGACAATTCCAAGGTTCAGGAATATCCTTTCGCAAAAGATCCCACCGTCATTCATCATGGGGATGGTTATTTTATGTACTACTCCCTGATGCCCTTCGATCCCGCTCCGCAAGACAACAGCAAGCCACCGAAGTTCAATGACTGGCATGCCGCTATAGCCCGCAGCACTGACCTGGTGAATTGGGAAAGAGTTGGGGATCTGGATCTTAGGGACACCAAGGGCAATCCTCTCCATGGTGCCGTGGCCCCTTGTGTCCGTAAGCTTGACGGCAAGATCCATATGTTCTACCAGATGGCTTGGGACGGGACCGACGGGGTGGCCAATATCTGGCATGCCATGAGCGAGGACGGAATCACCTTCACCAACACCTGCGACAGGCCGATCATAGTCCCGGAGACGAAATGGTCGATCAAGCGATCGATCGACGCTGAGGTTTACAAGGTGAAGGATAAGTTGGTTCTCCTATTCGCCACCAGGGACACTACCGCGACCTACCAGATCATGGGAATGGCCGAGGCTCCTTACGGAAGTGATTATGGACCGGATAAATGGACCCTGCTTTCTGTCGATGGACCTTTGATGAAGCCTGAATATCCTTGGGAGATGAGCTGCACCGAGGCTCCTACGGTGGTGAAACACAAAGGCGTCTGGTACATGTTCTACGCCGGGGCATATAATCACGAGGGCCAGCAGATCGGTCTGGCCACCTCGACTGACGGGTACCACTACGAGAGGATAGCTCCGGATGGATTGTTTTTCAAGCACGGCCCTGAGGGCGCGTGGAACGCTTTCGAGAGCGGTCACCCCGGAGTATTCCAGGATGACGACGGCCAGGTGTACTTGTTCTACCAGGGAAAGGAGTCGCTCAATGCGACGTATTACCTATCCGTCTGTAAGGTGAGGTTTGAATAGATTCTTCGCTGCGCTCAGAATGACATTTGATAGGCTCAGAATGACAGGAATATATTCCTGAAGTCCATGGGGCCGCCTTCGGACTGGATGGCGATGTAGCCGTCGAGAGCGTCGCATACGGCCTCGTTTACGAGTACGCCGTTCAGCCAGACTTTGATTGATCCGCCCTTGCAGAGAAATTCCATCTCATTCCATTCTCCTACAGGTAGTTCAGCGCTTCCTTCGACGAGGCGGTCTTTCTTGTAGAAAGGCCCTTCCAGCCCCTCTATCTTGATTCCTCCCATCAAGACTCCCATGTCTTTG
>Ga0256404_1005716_pt1 | contig 21611 bp, 17 predicted proteins | sample RumenRJG_01DNA_FD_185990 | JGI IMG/M metagenome (GOLD analysis project Ga0256404, IMG submission 185990) | Bovine rumen microbial communities from Lethbridge, Alberta, Canada - RJG_01 | ecosystem: Host-associated > Mammals > Digestive system > Stomach > Rumen | place: Canada: Alberta | collected...
GAATCCACCTGTGAGAGAAGCGTAGTCGGAATATTGTAGAAATCGATACCCCGCATATATCCCGCCGCAGCAAAGCCGGCAAGATCTCCGCAGACACCGCCGCCCACTGCAGCAACACAGTCTTTTCGGGTGAATCTGCAGGCCAGCATAGTGCTGAGCAGGTATTGATAATTCTGCAGATTTTTGTTGACCTCCCCCTGTCCGATCGTGCAGATCACGGGCTGTTTGCAGGCATCTGCCAGCATCTTTACATAATGTGCCGGGACGCCGCTGTCTGTTACGATCAGGACTTTTCGCTGCAGGTGCAGACTGGATGACGCTTTTTTCAGGCATCCCCTCTCGATAAGGATGTCGTAATTATTATTCCCTGGAGAAATATGAAGAATCATATTTTTACCTTTCCTGACAGGATTAAATCAAATACTGCCCGACGATCTTTAACATGTCACAATGATTTTTGAGATCGTGAATCATGTCCTGGCCATTCCGGGAAGCCGGGCTTCCTTCAACTTCTGCATAGAAATAGTATTTCCATGGTGTGGTCTTGATCGGCCTGCTTCGAAGGACATTCATGTTGAAGCCGTAATGGCTGATTACCTGAAGTGCTTCCGCAAGTGCCCCGGCGACATTGTTGACACGGAACAACAGTATAAACGCACTGCTTTTATATACCTCGGACTCGGTATTTTTTGTTCTGGCAAATACAGCAAACCGGGTCGTATTATCCTTGCTTTCATGTATGTCATGATCCAGAATCTGCAGTTTGTACAAACCTGCGGTTTCTTCGCTTGCAATCGCTGCGACAGAAGGATCCTTCATCTCTGCCACCCGCTGTGCGGCGATGGCAGTATTGATCTCTGTCTGCACGAGGTAACCATGTTTTCTGATATAAGGCTGGCATTGATCCAGCGCCTGCGGATGACTGATCACGGTCCGGATTTCCTCCGCTTTTGCACCGGGTACAGCCAGAAGATCGTGCACTATGGGACAGGGATAAAGCCCGTTTATATACAGACTTCCGTGGAACATCAGATCCATGACCTGTCCCACTTCACCGGCATAACTGTTCTCGATCGGCAGAACCGCGTAGTCACTTTCCCCCTCCACTACAGACAGATATGCATCATCGAAAGAGGGATATGAAACGAACCTTCCGCCCGGAAAGATCTTTTTCGCAGCTATGTGTGCAAATGCTCCTTCTGTTCCGCAAAACGCAACGATCGCGCCGCTGACCAGCCGTTCTTCGTACCGTTTTGTTATGTCAATAGTGTTTTGCAGGAAGGTAAGATAATACTGTCTGACGACTTCATCCCTGACACCGGCAGCATTTGCGGAAAGAATATCCTTCTCATACGCAATGTCTCCAATCTGCAGTCCCCGCTCTTTTTTGTAGGCGGCAATATCTTTGGCAGCTTCCATTCTCTTTTGGAACAAGGATGCCATCTCTACATCGATTTCCCTGATCGCAGCTCTTGCTTCTTCAAGACTTATCATTCTTTTGGTCACTCCTGTGGCTTTTGAAAAAAAGAAAAACCGTGTGGATGCGTGATCCACACGGTTTTTGATATGCCAATATCTCTATCTGCACTTCATCTAGACAGATATTGAAACAGCCAGATCCTTTTTGCATGCATCACAAAACGCTTTTACTTTTTTCCGTGAATAAAAGTAAAAGTAAAACCAGTATGTGGTGCTGAGCATACGTGCGGCTGTCATTTTGATCTCTTGTCCTTTCTATGCATCATTTTCTGACGGGCGTCAGAAAAATTCTGATGGCTTTGTTGATTCGTTCTTAATGTCTTTACGATCACCTGATCGATGCGGAAATAATCCTTGTTGAGTTAAAAAATTATCATTAAATCATTTGCCTGTCAAGAAAAAAATTCAAATTTGCGAAATAAATTTTTTGATATTACGATGACATGGCGAATATAAAGGTGAACTGTTTGTAATGCGTTTGTCTGTTCAGAGTAAGACATTGGGTATAGCTGTCATCACCGGTCACACTGTGACCGGTGACAGGGTTATTTGTGTCTGAGCGCCGCAGGCAGCCCTGATGGCAGGCGAGAAACCATTGATTTCAAAGTCCATATACATATGACTTTGCCGCCCCGCCATGGGGAGCGCTCTGGAATGGAGACCAGTTATGAAAAAAGCCCCTTTTCCCACACTGGAAGAACTGAAGACGTATATACCAAAGTATAGTGTTGTACCTGTAGGTCGAAAGATCCTTTCGGACAGCAGAACGCCGATCGAGGTGCTTCGTGCATTAAAGGCCGTCAGCAGGCACTGCTTTATCCTTGAAAGTCTTGAGGATCCTGCCAGATGGGGAAGATATACATTCCTGGGATATGATCCCGGACTCGAATTCACCTGCAGGAAGGGAATCGTCACCATCAGGGCGGGTACAACACTGTCATTTCATGACGAACATCCTGAAAAATATATCCGTCAGATCATTAACGAACACAGAGCACCCCGTATCCCTGGAATGCCGCCCTTTACAGGCGGACTCATGGGATATTTTGCATACGAGTATATCCAGTACTCCGAGCCTTCGCTTGCCGGGATCTTCAATAATGCCTGTCCCGCACAGCAAAAAGAAATGACGGAAAGAATAATCGATGCGGCGGATGAGGACCGGTTTAACGATGTTGATCTGATGCTGTTTGAAAAAATCATCGCATTTGATAATCTGCAGCAGACGATCACAATGATCGTAAACGTTCGAACGGATTTAGCGGAGGAAAACTACCGGGCCGCCTGCCTGGAACTGGATATGATGGAGGAGATTATCCGGAAAGGGCCGCCGGCCGTCAACCCGCCCTTAAAGCTGGAGAATGATTTTAAACCCATGTTCACCAGGGAACAGTTCTGCGACATGGTGGACCGGACCAAAAAGTATATTTTCGAGGGAGATATATTTCAGGCAGTTCTTTCAAACCGGCTCACTGCAAAGGCGCAAGGCAGCCTTTTCGATACATATCGGCTGCTGCGCACCCGCAACCCGTCTCCCTATATGTTTTATATTTCCAGTGACAGCCTTGAGATTGCCGGATCATCGCCGGAGACCCTTGTAAAGCTGACCGACAAAGTTCTGTTAACATTTCCTCTTGCCGGGACGCGTCCGCGGGGAAAATCCTGGGAAGAGGACCTGTCTCTGGAGAAAAGCCTGCTGTCTGATCCAAAGGAACTGGCGGAGCACAATATGCTGGTGGATCTGGGAAGAAATGATCTGGGACGTCTTTCACGGTTCGGCACGGTGAAAGTAGAAAAATATATGTCGATCGAGAGATATTCCCATGTGATGCACATAGGATCAACTGTGCGGGGTGAGATCAGTGATGACAAGGATGCATTGGACGCGATTTCCAGTGTGCTGCCGGCTGGAACGCTCTCAGGTGCTCCCAAGATCAGAGCATGTGAGATCATACACGAACTGGAAAAAAGCCGGCGGGGTATCTACGGAGGGGCAATCGGATACATTGATTTTACAGGGAATATGGACACATGTATTTCCATCCGTCTCGCTTATAAAAAGAACGGAAAAGTAATTGTCCATTCCGGCGCAGGAATTGTGGCGGACTCTGTCCCTGAAAACGAATACACGGAGTGCATCAATAAAGCGGAAGCGGTCGTTAATGCTGTGCGGGATTCAGAAGGCGGGATAGAATAATGACTCTTTTGATCGATAATTATGACAGTTTTTCCTATAATCTTTTTCAGATGATTGGTTCCATGGACTCGTCGATCATGGTTGTCCGGAACGATTCCATGGATGTCTCGGGGATCAGGGAACTTGATCCTGACCGGATCGTCCTGTCCCCCGGGCCCGGACGTCCTGCAGATGCAGGGATCTGCAGGGATGTAGTCCTTTCTTTTGCCGGCAAGGTCCCGATTCTCGGAGTCTGTCTGGGGCATCAGGTTATCTGTGAAGTATTTGGCGGGGTCGTGACGTATGCTGCGCATCTCATGCACGGCAAACAGTCTGACGCACAAATTGACAGGACCTGTTCGCTCTTTTCCGGCCTGCCGGAGACAATTCCGGTAGCGCGTTATCATTCGCTGGCAGCAGATCCTGAGACAATTCCGGCGGAACTTCATGTGACAGCAGTCACGAAAGAGCATGAGATCATGGCAGTGCAGCACAGCAGATATTCGGTTTATGGGGTGCAGTTCCACCCCGAATCCATTCTTACGCCCCATGGTGAAAAAATACTCGGTAATTTTCTTCAGGTTACGGGCGGACGTCTGCCGGCCTGAGGTCTGAACCCGACAAAAAGCCTCCTCTTACCTCTGCGGTTCTTTGGAAGCCAGATAGTCTGTGCCGAATCTCTGTGTGAGCAGATCGCAGAGGACAAGGGCAGTGACACAGTCCACAACGATCCTGGCCCTGTGAATGATGGCAGGATCGTGCCGCCCGCTGATCAGGATCTTCTTTTCGGTAAGGGTGAAGAAATCCGCTGTATCCTGTTCTTTGTAAATGGACGGTGTCGGTTTGACTGCGCATCGGAACAGGACAGGCATACCATTGCTGATGCCGCCGTTGATGCCTCCGTTATGATTGGTCCTGGTGACGATCTTTTCATCCCGGACGGCAAAGCTGTCATTGGCCTGGCTTCCCTTCATATCCGCGAACGCGAAACCGGCGCCGAACTCCACCCCCTTGACAGCCGGAATGCTGAAAAGGGCGTGGGAGAGTACGCTCTCCACAGAGTCAAACCAGGGTTCGCCGATTCCTGCGGGGAGTCCTGTGACGGCTGTCTCCAGGATGCCGCCGACGCTGTCGCCATTGTCGGCCGCCTGCCGGACCGCTTCCTGCATCCCGGCAGCTGCGTCAGGATCGAGAACGGCAAAGGGGCTTTGGGACAGGACTTTAATGTCTTCCGAAAGATCGGAGAAGTCTCTGTCCGGAATCCCGGCACATCTGGCAATATGGGTACCGATGAAGATCCCTTTTCCCTCCAGTGCGGACAGGGCAATGGAACCGGCAGCCACAAGGGCAGCTGTTATGCGTCCGCTGAAATGACCGCCGCCCCGGTAATCTTCGAAACCGTGGTACTTACAATAGGCAGTGTAGTCTGCATGCCCCGGCCGGGCCAGAGCGCGTGAGTCTTTGTAGTCGCGGCTCCTGGTATTTTCATTGGGGATCAGAATACAGACAGGTGTCCCGGTCGTACATCCGTTAAAGACACCGCTCACGATCCGGAAATGATCCGGCTCCACCCGTTTCGTGGAAATGGATCCTGCCGGACGGCGGAGGAGGAGCTTTTGGGCGATCTCTTCTTCGCTGACCTTTATACCGGGGGCAAGACCGTCCAGGACCACCCCGATCTCACTTCCGTGGCTTTCTCCGAAAATTGTAACTGAAACACTGTTTCCAAAAGAGTTTTTCATTGTATTTTTACCATCTTTCTTCCTGCGTGGCTGCTGCGGACAAAGGAATACGGACCACAAGTCAAGCCTGTTGACCCTGATATCATATGGTGTAAAGGTCAAAGGTTGGTAAAAGAACCCAGATCCATCGCATGTTTCAATATCATCATAGCATAAATTTACAAAGTAATAGGACGGATCTTCTGCAGTTTGTCAGGAAAACAGGATGTCTGTCGGTTGTTTTGGAAAGATCGGACCCGCCATGCTATAATGACAATAAGTTACTAATACTTCCCACATCGAAAAGGTGTAGAGCCCATTTTTGATATGGGAAGTTTTAGTAAGTTAGCATCATGCAGTAACACGCAATTGATTTGCGGCATATGCCCTGTCAGGACAGGATGTAACGGAAGCGAAGAGGGGTACCACAATGAAGAGAACTGTAAAGACAATGAAGAGAATCCTTTCAATGGTTCTGATGGGGATTCTGATGCTGAATATGTGCTGTTATGCCTTCTGCATGGAAAGAAGTCATGCAGATGCCGGAAATGCTATACAGCAGAATACAGGAAAACAGGCATCGGTTACCATACCGAAAGGACTGACGCCGGAAGTGGCATCAGAGTATCTGAAGGTTGTAAAGGATGTCTGCAAAAAGTACGGGCCGGAGCGTCTGTACTGGAGAGACGACGATCTTGTACCTTGCAGAGTGGGATTCTGCGGCGGAATGTTTGTCAACCTCGATGGTGACGATGTGCCGGATATGGTTCTTGCCAGCAGAAAAGAAGACGGGGGAAGCGAGGAATGGAGCGGAGCCAATGAACAAATCTGGACATGGCGCGGCGGAGCTCCCCACATGGCTTTTGAAAGTGATTCTCCCTTCGAAAGAGCCTATGATCGCGGATACGGATGTATCCTGAAGGGAAAGGACCGTGATTATATAAAAAGTGGATCAATATCGGACAGCGGCGATATCGATTATCTTCAGATCGGGGAAGACGGCGATATAGATACCATCGAGAACGGAGATGTTCCGGATGAGAGCAAGTTCACCACAGTAAGGCTTATGGAAGGAGATACGATCCTTCTGGCCAACAGCGATCATTTCCTCTATACGCTGGCCTGCGCCGCAGCAGAGGCGGATGGTTCAAATCCGCAGATGATCCTGGCAGAGATGGGCTATGCCATCGACCCTTCTTCCATGCGGGCAGAGACGGAGGAGTACGATCCTGCGGAAGCTGCTGTGGGAAAAAACGGAGAAGTGGACTGGTACGGACTTCTCAGATCTCTTTATGACTACAATCCGGAGGCATTTGCGGACACTTCTACAGTGACATCCGTGGTGCATTCTCTCAATGATATGGGATGGCATTCCCGAAACGGAATTCTGGGAGCAGATATCCTGGATATGGACAAAGACGGAAAAGACGATCTTGTCCTGTACAGGTTAGAAGCCTCTCAGGATCCGCTTCCCCACGAAGATGTGTATCTGCGTGTATTTGCCTGCAGAGACGGAAAAATCAGTGGATATCTGGAAGGATGTGCCTATAATAGTAATATGGTTCCACTTACCGGTGTATCATATGATTCGATCAGAATCGGCGTTGTGACATTAATAGGCGGACCTTATATTTGGACGGAATTTGCCCATATCTCCCATTACGCAAACGGCGGTGCATTCACGGCAAGCTTTCAGGGATTTGATGAAAACAACGGTGGAGTGTTCCTTCGTCCTTACTGGGAGGTCGGTCAAACAGATCAGGGGGCATATTCCCTGCGTTCATACAGTGGTCTCTCTGACGAACCGGACAGCGATGTAGTGCTCTGGTCAAACACAGGTGACGGTCCCTGCGCGGATGAAGCGGAAGCTGTGGGAGAGGGATATAAAAGAATCGGTATGCCGCTTCCTCCTGCCGGTGACAGTGATCCTACGACAGAGCCCGTGGGAGACGAGTTCAGAGACGGGTTTCCGACCTACTGGAATACGGAATTTTTGAAAAAATCTCTCAGAATCACGGAATCCGGTACAGGATCTAATGACAACAGAGAGATGACAGCCACCATAGATGATTATACCGGGATGAAAGAAAACATCCAGAAGAAAGACGGTGTATATTCCGAATTCAATTCTTTTCTTGAGAAGACTGCATCCGGAGATCCTTCCAAAGTGAGCAGTTCCGGCAGCACTGGAAAGAGCACTGCCCCTGCGTCCGGATCCAAATCAAGTGGAACGACGGGTAATGTTCCTGCGTCCGGATCCAGGGGAACGACCGGAAATACCGGTGTTGTTTCTGCGGATGCATCTGTGGGAGATACCGTGATAATGGGCTCCTTTGTGTCGGGTTCTGATCAGAAGAAATCTCCTCTTGAGTGGACGGTTTTGGAAGTAGAGGATGACATGGCCCTGCTGATTTGCAAGAACGGGGTTGAATGTCTCCCTTATAATGATAAATGGGTTAAGACAACCTGGGCCGAGTGCTCCCTGCGTTCCTGGCTCAACGATTCTTTCCTTGAGGAAGCCTTTTCTTCGGATGAAAGAAAGAATATTGTTACGAGGACAGTTGTCAACCGCGACAATGGCGGAAACTCCGGCGGGGAGGATACGGAAGACCAGGTGTTCATCCTGGATATAAAGGAATTGGAAAAGTATTTTTCCTCTGATAGAGACAGAAAGATCATGCCGACAGAGTACGCGGAGAGTAAAGGAGCTTTCGTAGACTCGAAGAATCAAGCATGCTGGTACTGGGTCAGAAATCCCGGAGATGATGCCAAATACGCAGCATACGTAAACTGCAAGGGCGATATCCTTGGACGCGGAAATCTTGTATTTGGAAACACCTTTGCCGTACGTCCTGCTGTTTGGGTGTATACGAAGTGAATGATCATCACAGAAAGGAGTAGGAAATGGAGTTGAAAGATGCTGTCAACACAATTCTTCCCGGAAAGTACAGATGCTATATGGGCGGAGAGATTGAAGTCCTGTATGTCGCAAAGCATTGGGAGACGGGTGATCCCATGGTGGTCTATCGCAAGCTGAACGGCGATGACGAGATCCTTGTCCGTCCTGCCGAGGCGTGGAGCGAAACCGTCGAACATGAAGGCAGTACTGTGCAGCACTTCACCAGGATCGTATCGGTCGATCACAACTGGGATGATGCCTGATCGAAACTGGATAATAATACTTGTCAGCGGGATTCATTCCCGTTGACGAGTATAAGAGAGAGCTAAAGGACAACCTGCGGCATGTGAGTAAGTGAGCGCGGGAGTACCATCCCCGGTCTGTTTATGAGGTGGCGGAAAATTATGAAAACAGATGTGATCAGTGGAAAGATTGAAGTCAGGTTTGGCTGGGAGTCATTTCCCAGACAGTATTCCGGCGGCTTGTTGGCCGGATTAATGAACAAGCCCATGGAAATAGACTGTGATGCCTCGGCTGTCTTCCTGAACAGGGACAAGAGGCCGGTGTCGAAGGAGATGACAGAATCTGTGCTGAACTATCAGAACAGCCGGATGTTTGACGAAGCGGCGCTGCACCTGGGAGACAACACGAAGGGCGAACTTGCGGATGATGAGGTCCTTGTGCTGGACCTTGATCGGATTCCCGGTGAGGTGGAGACGATCGCTTTTACACTGGATCTGTTCAAGGAGAAAAAGCGCCTTGAGAGCGGTACGGTCCAGAATACTTTTGTCAGGATCGTCATCCCGGACAGCGGGGATGAAGTCTGCCGTTCTGATTTCTGCAGCCTCAATTCGGGGATGAAGCTTGCCGTATGCGGATTTCTGCACCGCGCCGAAAAGGGCTGGACATTTGAAGCCGGGCAGGATTCCTATAACGCAAATGACATGAAAGACGCGCTGGAACACTTTTCATAATGGAAAGAGGACTGCAATATCCAAAATGTTCGACGTGGTCAAAGGATTGGATAGGCATTATTCTTAAAAAATCCCTGCAAACGGTATGGTTCTTGTTATTCCGTTCAAAAATGAACCGAAGATGCATATGATTTTTGGTAAATCAGCCGTGGATTTTCCGGTGATGATGGGTATATTATCGTGGTTGAAGAAACGCTTACAGTTTTCATCCGGCCTTAACTGGAATTTTTTTCCCGGTATTGACCGGAATACATGACGTACTTTTTTCAGGTTTTTACAGCATTAGAATCATGAAAGGAATATGAATTATGGCATTTTGTGATAATTGCGGAATGGAACTTGCCGAGAATGCAAAGTTTTGCGAGAACTGCGGCGCACCCAGAATGCAGGCCATTTCAGAGTCTGTTTCTGAGAGAGAGCAGATGACGCAGGAGGCAGGCTTTGCCGGCAGCCAGCAGACAACACAGAGCACGTCCAACGATCAGGGTGCTTCCTTCAGCAGCAGCGCGGCGTACAGCGCCGGCAGCACAGGCATGTATGCAAAGGATCCGGTTCCCGCGCCCTCTTTCGTAGAGGCAGTCAAGACCTGCTTTACCAAGTACGCTACTTTCAGCGGACGTGCACGCAGGAGTGAATACTGGTACTTTACACTGTTTACCATTCTCTGCCAGCTGATCCTCGGGATCGTCGGCAATATCATCTTCGGAGCTCCTGAAAATGGAGGGAGCAACATTCTGCAGTCTCTGTTTTCACTGGCGGTTTTAGTCCCCAGTCTGGCAGTCTTCTGGCGCAGAATGCACGACATTGACAAATCGGGCTTATGGATTTTCCTCAACTTCATTCCCCTGATTGGTCAGATCATCCTGATTGTGTTTGAGGCGACTGACGGCCACCCCGGAGAGAACAGATTCGGTATGAGTCCCAAGTATCCCGATTAAAGGAGGGAGCCGGTTTGTATCCCGGGGCTTCATGATCTGCGGCGGAAAAGTCTTCTGCCGGAATATGTGAAAAGAAAAAGAGACGGTTCACTGCGCACAAAATCGCGAAAATGACGCGATGCGGCAGTGAACCGTCTTTTTTGGTATATGCAGGTCAGAAAGTTCTTAATACATTGAGCCTCATCAAAGAGCACGGGCAAGGGTGCACCTTTGAAGGACGCAATGTGCTTCATTATTTATGATTTACAACATGGATGCCGATGGCGACCATGATGACGGCTATGATGTACTGGATCTTCAGTTCTTCATGCAGCAGAAGGGCTGCGAAGATCACGCCCAGGACCGGGATCAGGGAGTTGTAGATCGCGATCTGGCTGATCGGATGGTAGGAGAGCAGCGCATTGTAGATCGCGAAGCAGACCGCGGAAATAGCGATAAGGCAGAGAAGGATGAAGACACCCTTTGCCGTGAAGACCCATGCCGTCTGCGGGCGTACAAATGCTGCGGTCAGGATGAGCAGCGCACCGCCGATCTGCATACTGTATCCGGTCGCCCGTGTGATGTTCATCCTGCGGGAGACGACCCTGGTGATCAGACCGCCGAGAGCCGTGCAGCAGGCATTGAGCAGGATCATACCGTCGCCCATAAAAGTGATATTCTCAAAGAAATCCACGCCGGGCTGGATATTGATGGAGACAATGCCGGCGACGCCAAGAATGCAGCCGATCGCTTTCCGCCATGTCATCTTATCATCCGGAAAAATGATTGTCGACAGGATGATCAGGATAAATCCTCCCATCGAATCGAGTATGGTAGATCGGGCACTGCTGTTGTAACCAAGTCCGATGTAGGCGAACATATAATGAAGCGCTGTATTAACGATGCCCAGGAGCACCAGCCAGGCAATATCGCCCTGATCGGTGATGTCGGTTTTTATCTTTTTGAAATGACAGTACAGCGTCACTGCAGTTCCTGCCATAAAAAAGCGCACACCTGCGAACAGGATCTTGCCGCCCAGATCCCTGCCGTCAATCTGAAACTCCTGATAGCCCAGTTTGATCAGCGGATAGGCCAGGGACCACCCGACCATGACAAAAACGGCAAAAAATACTTTGAATCGATTGTCCTGTAAAATTGAGACTTTGCTGCTATTCATGTAATCCTCCTTCTGCGTACAGCAAGAGCCATTGTAGCATAATCACGGAAGCAAGTCACCAGATAATCCGTGAGTATCGCGCAGATAATCCGTGAGTAATGCGCACTATTTCAGCCCTGTTTCAGTCCTGCTACTGGTCACGGTGTCACCAGTAACGTTGACTTGCCTTATTCGCTTGCCTTATTTGTTAAGACCCGCCTGAAATGTATGGACTTTTGAGGTATACTGAGAGAGGAATGCTGCAGGTCGTTTTCTTTTCCGCATTCTGCCGGCTGATCTGCATGCTCTTTTTATTCTTCATCGCGCAATACTCGCGAGCGAGTCTTGAATTGCCAGCTGGCGCAGGTTTACATGTGAAGTCATTGTGTAAACGATTCAAAAACATGCACAAACAGTCCTGCCGCCGCAAGGGCTGCTCCGACATAACGGCATGGGAGGTGATTATGGATACCTATATGGATTTACTGAATATCCGCGACATAGACAATATATGCTGTCTCTGCATGATCTTTGTGGGGGGCGGCATTGTCGGCTGGATCTATGAAATGCTCTTTTACCGCATCAATGACGGAGAGTTTGTCCACCGGGGCCAGGGTATACTGCCGTGGCTTCCGATCTATGCATTTGGATCGGTCTTTATCTGTCTTCTGGGAATCCGCTTTCAGAATTCAAAGTTTGCGGTCTTTTTAGTGAGTGCGGTTGTGAGCGCCATCGTGGAATATGCAGTAGGCTGGTATCTGTATACTTTTCATAATGGTCTGCGTCTTTGGGATTACAATACGGAAATCTGGAACTGGGGCAATATCAACGGATATATCTGTCTTCGCTCCATACTTCTGTTTGCGTTTGCAGGGGTTTTCCTGATATTTATCGCTGTTCCGATGATCCGGCAGCTGTCACTTCTGGTGCCGCAGAAGGTATTCCGCGGGACAAGCCTTGCATTGTTCACGATCTGTATGATTTACTTTTTAAAAGAATATGTTTTCCGCTCCTGGTGACGGATACAGCAGATTTCCTCAGGCGTGCTTTGCAGGGATAAAGAAAACGGATAAGGAAACGGATAAAGAAGACGAATTAAGAAAACGAATGAAGAAAACAGGGGATTCCCTGATAGAAGAGGATCGTAAGCCGGGATATAATCCTAATGATGGGGGCGTTTGTATCAAGGGGAATGGAGGAAAGGAAGGTATGCTGGAGAGATGTGATTTCAGGCAGGCGCGGGACTTGATGATGGAACATGTGGGTCCTGTGGGGATGCAGAAGGCTCCGCTAAGTGCCTGTGCCGGCCGCATTCTGGCCCGGGCAGTTACCGCGCAGGAGGATGTTCCCCCTTTTGACCGTTCTCCTTACGACGGGTATGCCTTTCGCGCAAAAGATGTGGAGGCTGCCTCTTTACAGGATCCTGTGACGCTTCGGATCGTAGACTATATCGCGGCGGGAGATGTGCCGCATACCGGGATCACAGCAGGGACGGCGGCCCATCTGATGACGGGGGCGCCTGTTCCGGAGGGGGCGGACGCGGTCCTGCCCTTTGAGAAGACCCGTTTTACGGATGAGGAAGTGACGATCAGTTCGCCTGTGAAGCCCGGTTCCAATGTGGTCCGGGCAGGCGAGGACATCCGGAAAGGAATGACGCTCTGCGGGGCCGGTGTCAGGATCGACGCGGGCCTTGCCGGCACGCTGGCTGGGCAGGGGATTTTTGAACCTTATGTCTACAAAAAGCCTCTTGTCGGCGTGATCTCGACAGGATCCGAGATCCTGGAGGAAGGGGAGACACCGGCACCCGGCCGTATATACAATTCAAACCGTTACGCACTCCAGACCGCCTGCGAGCTGGCAGGCTGCAGGAGTATTTACATCGGAACGGTCATTGACGAGACGGATACGATCGCGCAGGCGATCGCATCTGCGCTCAAAACCTGTGATGCTGTGATCCTCTCCGGCGGGGTCTCTGTCGGAGATTTCGACTGTACGCCGGCAGCCATGGAAAAGGCGGGTGTTGAGATCCTGGCCCATGGACTGGCCCTCAAGCCGGGAATGGCAGGTGCCTACGGAATCTTTGATGATAGAAAGAGTGATCCTTCAGGGGGCCAAGGAGACGGAGCCATCCCCGTGTTCGGCCTCTCCGGCAATCCTGCCGCCTGTATGACTGCTTTTTATGCGGTGGTTCTTCCGGTCCTTCGCAAAATGATGGGCTTTGCACCGGAGGACTGCATTCCTGCAAAGCTCCGTGTGCGCCTGTCCGGGGATTACAGCCGTAAAAACCAGTCCGCCCGCCTTCTGCGGGGAAAAGTGGATCTGACTGCTGTGGTACAGGAAATGCAGCCTGCCGCCGGGCAGGGCAACCAGATGCTCAGCACACTTGCCGGCAGCAATGCTTTTGCGGAGATTCCCGCCGGGACGACCGTACAGGCAGGAGAAACGGTGGATGCCTTTCTGATGGGAGATATCTGAGCGGTTATGTTTGAGCATCTTGCCGGGACGGAGTTCCTTTACCGGCTTTGACCTTTACACCACAGATATTTTGAGGAATGAAAATGAGTGCGTTATATATCATCCGGCACGGAAAAACAGAAATGAACAGGGCCAATCTCCTTCAGGGGAGAAGTGATATACCCCTCAATGAAGAGGGGATCCTGCAGGCGCAGGAAGCTTCGGACAGTCTCCGGGACGTGCATTTTGACCATGTATTTTCAAGCCCGCTCAGCCGCGCCCTGCAGACAGCGAAGATTGTGGCGCCGCAGTCGGACCCGACAGTCGACGAGCGTCTGATCGAGATGGATTACGGGCAGTATGAGGGCACGGATCTGACACAGCTTCCTCCGGAACTTGTCTTTTTCTTCAGCGATTTTGTGCACAATCCGGCACCGGAAGGGATGGAACAGCTTTCATCTGTGGTGGAGCGTGCCGGCGCATTTTTGGAGGAGATCAAAAATCTGGAGGGCAATGTCCTGATCTCCACCCACGCCATTTTGATGAAGGGGCTTTTAGAGTATCTGACGCCCGGTTCAAACGGCAGCTACTGGTCCAGGTACATCGGCAACTGCGCTGTATATATCGCGGAAAACAAGGGAGGACAATATACAGTTCCCCATGAATATTCCCTGTAAACCTCATGAAAAAACGTCCCCTCTGCATCCGGGTCAGGAAAGGCAGAAGGGACGTTTTTGGTTCTGTTGATATCTTTTTGCTGATAGTATTTGCTGATGTTTTTGCCCAATGTTCTTTATTGGGCACTTGTACATGATCCGCAGACGGGCCTCAGCAGGGGCCCTGCTTCATGGCAGGTCCGTGCATCAGGCATCATTGAATTCCGGCAAGGCATTGAGTTTGCGGGAGCCGCCGCTCTCGCCGTATGCATCTTCGGGAAGCATGCCGAAATATTCATTGCGTGCCTGCTGGTAGATCCGGTTGTAATCCTGGTTTTCGTGGCGCAGATCTGCGAAATAGGTGTGCTCGTTGCTGGCAACTTCGGGGCGGACACGAACGATGACAGCCTCACCGACGTTGGAACTTACATCCGCGATACGGATCATGTCGGAGAGGAGGTTTTCAAAGTTGGGGTCCAGGAAGACGTTGCAGTCGCCTCGTCCCATTCGGGTCAGATGGTTTTCCTTGAGCTCTGTAGTCATATCGGCCGCGACCTTACGAAGGGGCTGGATCCTGTAGGCGGCTTCAATGTTGCGCTTTCCGAATGCCAGCATTGTATCGTCGAGGATGCGGTCCAGAAGCTTCATCATAACATCCAGTTCCTTTGTTGCAGTAGCGGAGAAGGCAGTGCCTTTGTCTGCCATGCTCTTTGCGTTGTCGGAGATGTTGACAGCATGATCGCCCAGACGTTCAAACTCGGAGAAAACCCTGTAGTATTCATCCAGGATGGCAGTGTGCTGGTCGTCTTTGAGGTGGGGCAGAAGAGATACCAGGTAGCCGCTGATACGGTCCGCAAACATATCGATGGTGGCTTCATCCTCCTGGATCTCGTTGTAGATTTTCTCGTCGTAATTCGTGAGCAGCCCGTAAGCCAGATCTATATTTTTCCTGGCGAGCTTGAGCTGGATCATGAGCAGATCATAGCAGCTGCTCAGAGCCAGTGCAGGTGAGGAAAAGAAGACGGGGCTGAGGGCATCGAGTTTCTCCTGATATGGGCTGACTTCCGCGGGCTCTTCCTTGACCAGACGGTAGCTGAGCTTCTCCAGAAAGGGTACCATGGGCAGGATGAGCAGAGCACAGACCAGGTTGAATACCGTGTTGGTGTTTGCAATGAGACTGGAGTTGACTACCTTGTCCCAGATGCCGTCCAGAAGATGCGCGTAATGCGCGATTGCTACACCAATGAGAACATAGGCGGATTTGATCAGGTTGTAGGCAATGTTGATAAAGCCGACCCGGCGCGAATCAGGGCTGGCGCCGATGGAACATACGATCGCGGTGGTCACGCAGTCGCCCAGATAAACACCGACGATGATAGGGTAGACGCCGTGCCAGATCAGGAGACCGGATTTGGAGAAGGCCTGCAGGATACCGATGGTAGCGGACGAACTTTGCAGGACAAAAGCGACTGCGGTACCGGCTGCATAACCCGCAAGAGGGTTCTCGCCGATGCCGGTGAAGAGATCTTTGATCATCTGGGACTCGGACAGAGCGCTCACCGCGGAGGTCATATTCAGAAGACCTGAAAACAGGATACCGAATCCGATGGCGATGTTGCCGATCTGTTTGGCGTTGCGGACACGGTTTTCCATTCCCATGATCATCACGATACCGATGATCAGAGCGATGGGTGCCAGCGAAGAGGGCTGGAAGATCTGGAGCCAGGAACCGCCGGCATCCATATCCAGCAGACGGATGATCTGGCCGGTGACGGTGGTACCGACGTTGGCGCCGATGATGATGCCCAGCGACTGGCGAAGGGTCAGAAGACCGGCACCTACCAAACCGGACGTAATGACGATGGTTGCTGTGGAGGACTGAATGATCGCAGTGACCGCCACACCCAAAAGGAAGGCCTTGAAGGTGTTGTTCGTGACCCTTTCCATGATCTGTTTGAGTGTACCTGAGGAACTCTGTTTGAGTCCGTCACCCATCAGGCGCATGCCGTACAGGAACATGGCAAGTCCGCCCAGCAGTGTCAAACCACTAAAAAAATTCATTTTTTCTCCTTTATTCTCAGCCCCGGATCCGGTTCTGACCGGAACAGGCTGTATATAATATGTGTGATTTTCTTAAAAACTGTTTCATTTTATATTTTTCTTTTAGTCGAAACAAAGAAAACCATCTTTAAACATACTTCAATCCTATTTCATCGTCAATTATAAATTGACAAGGTATACAATTTTTACATAAAAATAATGTAAGATAATTTAAGGATGATGCAGGGATGTGAAAGTTTCCTGAGGTATGATACAATGAGTAACGGCAAATCCGGTTTTTAGTGTGCGGATGCCGACAGCATCAAAGACTCCGGGAGGACATAGCTATGGCAGCAAAAAATGATATTGATATTACGATCGGCGGCAAGACCTATACGCTGAGCGGTGTAGAGAGCGAGGCTTATCTTCGTGAGGTCGCTGCATATTTAAATGAAAAACTGAAGGGATTTTCCGATGATGCATCCTATTGGAGACTGCCGAATGATATGCGCAGCATCATGCTGCAGCTCAACCTGGCGGACGATTATTTCAAGGAGCGCAGCCGGGTAGAGGAGCTGGAGGCCCAGGTGCAGGAACTTACATCCCACCGCGACCGCGCGCTGCAGGAACTGGATGTCATGCAGGGCGAGGCCAGGGAAGCGGCGTCCCGGATCAGCACACTGGAATCGGACGCGGCAGGACTGCGGGATCAGGCTCAGCGGGCGGCAGCGGCCGAAAATACGGCGGCAAAGCGTTTCGGAGCCGAGAAGAGCCGTGCGGAAAAGCTCACCGAAGAGATGGAGGCACTCCGCAAGAGCAAGGCTGAGTCAGACAAGGCGGTCGAACGGTTCCGCAAAGAACTGGCACAGACAAAAGACAACCTGCAGGGGCAGCTTGCAAATACCAGGAAAGAACTTACCGGACAGCTCCAGGCCGCCCAGGCGGAGTCTGCTGCCAGACAGAAAGCACTCGACAAGGCTCAGGCAGAGAACAAGACGCTCAGTGCGCAGCTGAACAGCGCCCGCCAGAGCGAAGACCAGACCAAAAAGAAGCTGGCAGCTTTTGAGAAGGACTTTAATGACAAGCTCGCCGCAGGCACACAGGAGTATCGCAAAAAGGCTCAGAAGGCCCGCGAAGAACTTGAGAAGACACGGGAGGAACTGGCAGAGCTGCAGGAACAGGAAAACACCCGTCTTCAGGCGGCAGCCCGCGTCCGCAGTACCATGCAGGAACTTGTCCAGCAGTACGGCCGTTTCGGCCAGTCCCTGGAGGAAGCCGCCTCGCAGCTCAGGACTCTGGAAGAATAAGATGAGGCGCGGGGCTCATGCAGCAATGTACCCATTTGTAGGGCAACTCATAAAATATAAAGATTTGAAATCATAAAAACACAAAACACAGAATCACAAAACCTCCTGCATGAAGCCTGTATATCGCTTCATGCAGGAGGTCTTTTTCAAATTGGCAGAGGGGAAACAGGGGTGTTCCTGTGTCTCCTTCCGGATCAGCCGGGTTGAATCGATAGAGTTGAATCAGTCCTTTTGAATCAGCCGGGTTGAATCAGCCCAGTTGGATCAGTCGAGTTTCATGTCGCCGTCTTTGATGAGTCCTGCCCTGCGGAAGGGAATGGCGATGAGGGGAGTGAGGACTGCAGGAAGGACGAAGCAGATCAGGATCAGGCCGATCCAGTCGCCTGCCGTAATGGCAGCCTTGGTGCCGGCTGCGACATCATTGATCCATCCGGTGTAGACACCGATCTGTCCGACAAGTCCGCAGGTACCCATGCCGGAGGCAACAGGTGCGCCGTTCATCTGCATTTTGAAGATGCAGGTTGCGATCGGTCCTGTAATAGCAGAGGTGATGATCGGAGGAAGCCAGATCATGGGATTGCGGACGATATTTCCCATCTGCAGCATGGAGGTGCCGATGCCCTGGGAAACAAGTCCGCCCCATTTATTCTCCTTAAAGGACATAAATGCGAAACCGATCATCTGTGCGCAGCAGCCTGCGACGGCGGCGCCGCCGGCAAGGCCGGTGAGGCCGAGAGCCGCGCAGATGGCAGCAGAGGAAATGGGAAGTGTAAGGGCGATTCCGACAATGACGGAAACCAGGATGCCCATGAGGAAGGGCTGCTGATTGGTAGCCCACATGATCAGGGCGCCGACGCTGGAGGCGGCTGCTCCGATGGCGGGTGCGATCAGGGCTGCCAGACCCACACCGGAGAGGATGGTCACCAGGGGTGTGACCAGGATATCTACCTTTGTCTCCTTGGAGACGATCTTGCCCAGCTCAGACGCGATGATGGCGATGATCAGAACGGACAGGGGACCGCCTGCTCCGCCCAGCTCGTTGGCGGCTTTACCTACAGTGACCAGGGAGAAGAGCACAAGCGGAGGAGCCTGCAGTGCATAGCCGATCGCTACAGCCATGGCAGCGCCGCTCATGGAGGAGGCGTAGGCACCTACGTCGACCAGTGCCTGGATGCCCAGCTGTGTGCCCAGTGTATTCAGGATCGTTCCGATCAGGAGCGACGCGAAGAGACCTTGTGCCATTGCACCGAGCGCGTCGATTCCGTAACGCCTCGCAGAAATCTCAACGTTCTTGCGGGCGAGGAAGCCCTGTTTTTCGTTAGCCATTTTTTGATCCCTTTTCCTTTCAATGAACTTTTTGAATGACCTGTCAATCGAATGTCTGTGTGTCATGGCTGTCAATATCTGACAGGGTGCCAAAACAGCTGTCTTGTCAGGTGCTGTGCCGATGTCAATAATATGGAAAGCCTACTTGTTTGTCAAGCAGTTGTTTTTAAATATATTGTGTTTTTTTATGTGCCTGTTACGGCTTTTCGTTGGCTAATCTTTGGTGCTTTATTTAGAATTAAAAGCTATTGTAACAATCTGGATTCCACTGCGTGAGGCTCTTTTGCCGTATGTATACTGACCGGTACCTGTTTTTATGATAGAATTTCAGGGTCAGGCATTGAAAAGAAGACGGTAAAATTGTACACTCGAGTGTGGCTGTCTGCCTATCGGGCGGACATTGATGAATTTGCGTTTGCCCTGTATTTGAATAAAACAGGACCTGCGAGAGAGGCGGTTCCCAAAGGGGGCTGCAATATGAGGAGGATAGATGGTTAAGGTGAAAACATGGCTTCGGCGCGCTGTGTGCGGGATCGTGTTCATTGCGATCCTGGCTGCGATGGTGCTTCGGCTGGACAGCGGACTGAAGCTCATCCAGGAGGACAATCTGTGTCCCCGATATTATGATTATCCCAAGGATACCTTTGATGTGACATTCCTGGGATCTTCTTTTGGCATGTATGCGATCTATCCCATGGAACTCTACCGGGATTTCGGGATCGCTTCCTATAATCTGTGCACGGGAAATCAGTCCATCGAGGCCTCCTATTATCTGGCCAGGGAATCAATTGAAAAGGACCATCCCTCGCTGATCGTGATGGACTGCAATATGGCCTGGATCGGTCAGGAGACCATGCAGGCAGAGTACATCCACTATATCACGGATACAATGCCCTATCTGTCCGGGAACCGGCTGGAAATAATCCGCAGTCTTTCCGAAGAGGGAGAGGATCAGCTGCCGCTCCTGTTTCCCCTGGTTGCCTATCACAGCAGGTGGCAGGAACTCACCTATGAAGATTTCCTTCCCCAGGCAAAGGAACTGGTCTATGGCTGCAAGGTGCAGGGCAGGGTAGAGGTAGCAAAGCCATTTAAAGAGCCAAAGAAAGTGGAAGGTCTGACTCTGCCGGATGTATCTCTTGATTATCTGAATAAGATCGTTGAGCTGTGCAAAGAAAATGACACGGAGCTTCTCCTTATGAATATACCTGTTCTGGGCAAGAACAAGTTCTTTGATCAGGCCGGCTATAACACACGCTGGACTGCCGCGCAGGAGGTTAAAAAGTTTGCCGAACAGAACGATGTCCCCTACCTGGACTATTTCGGAAAATGGGAGGAGATGGGCTTCAGGATCGAGAATGAAGCGATGGACGGTGAGCACTTCAACCGCTGGGGCGCTGGGCGTTTTACGAAAATACTCGGCAATTATATGAAGGAGCACTATGATCTGCCCGACAGAAGAGGATCCGGCGGGGCCTACGCTGTCATCGACAGGGATGCAGAAAACTATCCGGTCAACCGGATGCGCGATTCTCTGCGCAGGTCGCTCTTTCTCAGAGACTATGCTGCGACACTCAAAAGCGATGTCGCAGGAGCCGAGGGGGAACCGGTTGAGGACGCCCTGGTCCTGGTATCGCTCCACGGTCTGGTCGATGACAAGATCCTTACGGAGGACCAGGCAAAGCTTCTGCAGGAATGCGGTTTCAGGCAGGATCTCAGCAAAATGACGACCCATTCCTGGCTGGCCGTGGTCGACGGCGGCAAAGTTGTGTATGAGACGGTTCCCGGCAGCGAGGATTCCATGGATTCCTATGAGGGGACGATCGGAAAGCTTGACTTTACTGTGACCAGCGGCAGGATCGAAGAGGAGACCGGAAGGATTCGGAGCGACGCTACGATCACAGTCAACGGGCTGGAATATACGATGAATGAACGGGGACTTCACTTTGCAGTATTTGAGAAGTCGACCGGGAAACTGATGGATCAGTGCTGGCTCAACATTTTCAGTGAAGATCTGAATTGTACGCACGACTATCATTGACGGCAACGGGAGGTTTGCATGGCATTTTTTTCATGGCAGTTTGTTCTGTTTCTGGCAGTATCACTCGCTGTCTACTATATCGTGCCCGTCAGGTTTCAGTGGATCGTTCTGCTGGTCTCCAGCGCCTGGTATTATGTCGTCGGAGGCGGTCTGAAGGCCTGCATCTATGTACTGGTCACGGTCGTGACGACATATGCGGGTGCTGTCCTGATGGACAATATGCAGAGAAAGGTGGACGAAAAGCTCAAGGCAAAGGGAGAAAACGCGCCGAAGCTTTCCCGTGAGGAGAAAAAACAGCTCAAGGCAGCCGGACAGAAGAAAAAGAAACGGGTCCTGGTGCTGGTACTTCTGATCAATTTCGGGATCCTGATCGTCCTCAAGTACGGCAATTTCATTACCACCAATATGAACGGCCTCTTTGAGGATCTACATCTTTCGGGTCGTCTGCCGGAGGTGAGTTTTCTGATT
>Ga0256404_1005717_pt1 | contig 21606 bp, 18 predicted proteins | sample RumenRJG_01DNA_FD_185990 | JGI IMG/M metagenome (GOLD analysis project Ga0256404, IMG submission 185990) | Bovine rumen microbial communities from Lethbridge, Alberta, Canada - RJG_01 | ecosystem: Host-associated > Mammals > Digestive system > Stomach > Rumen | place: Canada: Alberta | collected...
ATGCGCAGTTAGGTGACGTATAAATCGTAATCATACTTACATTATATAGATTTTTTTAAATATAAAAACTACTTTTCTCTAACAAAAAAGCCCCTAGATTTAGGAGCATTTTTGCATCTTTGGTGAACCGAACGAGTCTGTAACCGAACACCGCCAGTCCTTACTATGTATTGTCCATCAGAGCCTGAGAACTTGAACACTATTCTAGCACTATTATCTTTATTTAGATAGATAGAGTCGATGAATGTGTTGATCAAATACTTCTTATCTTGAATGTTTATATAGTTTCTAAGTTTCAATGATTTAAGGAATTTCCTTATATTGTTTTCATCGAATACGCCATTCTCCAATTTGGCCCTGGATAACGATTGTTCTTGTTCATCCTTGATTACTTTTAATTCGTTCAATCTAGGAATCATTAGCTCGAAATCAGCACCCTGTTCGATTGCTTTTGTTATATTTCTAATCGACTTATTTGTTTCATTTAGCATCGCTTGGATTTGATCTGCTTTGCTATTGATTGATGTTTTGGTAATTCTCATCAATTCCTGGACATAGAATTCGACGTCTTCTTCATTCCAAAGGAAGTCAATAACCGCATCCATGACTGTATCTTCAAGCTTTTCTTTAGATATGCTGTCCATTGAACAGTTTTTATGTCGTTTTCCTGGACACATGTAGTAATAGAATTGCTTTCCGCTTTTGCTGTAACAACTATCACCTCGCATATATGTGTAGCATTCTCCACAAATGAGTTTACCTGTTAGAAGGTAAGCTGCTTTGGCCTTATATTTTCCAGCTTTGCTATGTGTAGCTTCTGCGACTGCTCTGGCTTTGTCCCATACTTCTTTTGACACAATGGCAGGGAACATTTTGTCATTCACTGTCCCCTTAAATTCATAATGTCCATAGTACCTTGGATTCTGAATAATCCTGTAAATCGCGGCTTTTTTTAACGATTCTCCATTACGTGTATAACCTTTGTTCTTGAATAACTCCATGATTTCCATCAGGTTATATTCACCATTGCTATATAATTCAAACAATTCTTTAACGATCGGGCCTTCGTATTCATCGATCAGGATTTTCCCATTCTCGATCTTGTATCCAAAAGGCAATCTTCCACCATTGAACTTTCCTTCGATAGCGTTTTGAGTCATACCTCTTTCAACCTTAGCTGCAAGTTCAACAGAGAAATATTCAGCAAAAGCTTCGTTAATTCCGTCCATTAAAATGGCTTCTGGTCCAGTGACATTTGCCTCTGTAGCGCTGAGCACTTTGACACCGAGTTTTTTCAATTCAGATTTGTATTTAGCGGCGTCCGCTCTACTTCTTGAAAAACGATCACCTTTCCAAACAATTATGCAATCAAAAATATGCAATTCAGCATCATGGATCATCTTCATAAATGCAGGTCGTTTAGTGGCCGTTCTTCCAGATATCGCCTCGTCTTTATAAACGTCGATGATATTGATGCCATTACGCTCAGCAAAAAGCTTACATTCCCTAACTTGTCCGAGAATGCTGTTTTCAGTTTGCTTTTCACAGCTATATCTTGCGTAAATGACACCGTTCATAAACTACCTCACTTTTTCTTTGCTTTTTTGTTCATCTCCACGACCATTTCTTCTACTCTTTCTTTGATAAGTTCGTAGATGTTTTGACCTGGTTCCAATTCTTCGCCGATGATTTTTCTAACATCATCTGACATGTATTCTTTTAAATCCTTTTTGAGGAAACCGCCTCTCATCGAGTTGGTTCTTCCATAGATCCAATCTAATGAAACATTGAATCTATCTGCATACCATAGAAGATGAGTCTCCTGTGGAAACACTATTCCTTTTTCATATCGGGCCACGCTCGCTTGCGTTGTTCCGATTTCTTTCGCTAATTGGGCTTGCGACAAGCCATTCATTTCCCTCAGTTTCTTAATTCTTGAGGCAATAATTTCTTTTAATTCCATTTCCTTCACCTTATATCCAATATAACATTTCCCCATCTAAAGTATAATTATTTTTTGTATATTCTTCAATACAGCTTTTGTATAATGTATATGTCGACAGTTAATCTCTATTAGTAGAGGATGAAACTTGCTTTGAACCATATAGGAAAATATTTTCCCGAACCAAGGTAAAAAATTTTGCCAATTTTTACAATCTTGTGAGTTTATACAAAGTATCCTCTTCAAAAGCTGTATTTCAAAATATTTTAACCATGGCTCCATATATCGTTTTAAGTAGGCGGCGATCATCTAAAATTTCGCACCTTTAGAGTATTGGAGTCACATATGAAAAATAAATTAGCTAAGCCAGATATTGCTTTGATGTCATTTGCAATTTCTGTATCAAAGAAAGCGGCTGTCGTTGCAACCATAAAGTATGGAAGGGTTATGGTTTCTAATGGCGACATAGACGTTGAATTGCAGTTTGAATCTCAAATAGATGATTTTCAAATTATGCTTATTCCAGAGAAGAATCCTTTCTGGAAATTTTCAATTCCTTTAACAAAACTTTTAAAGGTCGATGAAATAGAAGCTGTTCTTTTCACAATATTAGGGGTTAAAAGAATTGCTTCTGAAATCAAGCCTATTATTTCTATTCCTTATAATTATTTCAAAAGAATCATTGATGGAGGAGGCATCTATCTAGATTGCTTCTTCACCCCCACCAATTCAGAGAAATTCATTAATTACTGGATTGGTATCAAGAAGTGTAAATACTATTTGAACATTCTTATCAATGGTCAAACTAAGTTATCATCTGAAATATATTTAGTCATCAGAGATGGCAAAGGAAACGAGGATTTATGAAGATCTTCGTTCTAGATCGCAAGGCTTATCACACATTAGAGAACATTCACCATATAAGCATCAGTGAATCGGGCCATTCTGTACAAGCTCATGATTCTAGAGTTCGATATTTCATTACTCTTGATGAGAATGAGGAACATTGGGTCTATTATCGATATACCAGGAAAAGAAATGAGGTTGGCGATTTCTCTTTATATGAAAAACCAGCACGATGTGCAATCCATGCTGGTTTCGATCAAGTATCAAAATTTAATTACTAATACAAATTATCTTATTGCAAAGAATTCGATATCTGATTCAAGAATAACTTTGTTATTAGAATCATATTGGATGACTTTAACACCATAAACTCCGTGTGCTAAACCAGTAATTGCTTTGAAGAACATTCCTTCTTCGACACTGTATTTAGCAATAAGACGTTCAACTGTACCGCCAAGTAATCTAGGTTTCCAGCCTTGATGGATAACTGAACCATGATGTTGTTCAAAGCTTCCAGTTGCAGTATATAATTCGATTTTTGCGGTTGCATAATTATCATTGGCTGGATTGAAATAGATGTTTACTAAATCGTTTCCGGTAGCAATTTTAATTTGTGCTTTTTCTAATAAGGCTTGTCTATTTTGTTCTTCAACTTTTGAATCGTAAGCAGCATGATCAGATTCTTCAAAAACCAATTTTAATGTAACGGAATCAGCAAGCTCGTCTTTAAAAGATAATTTGAGTGCTTTTGCTCTATTATCAAAATCAACTGGAATTACAATAGCTTTTCCATCATATGGACTGCCTTCAGGGGCATCCTTAGCTTTGTATGATTTTCCATCTAATTCAGCACTAGCAACTAAACTGCCGCCTAATATAATGAAATGCTTTTTAATATTGTAGTTCTCATCTTGTTTAACAACTAATTCGTCTTTTTCATTAAGAAGCAAAGCAAGACTTCTTTTTCCGTTTACTGTAGCGAGATCATCTGTGGATAAAACATAACCAGGAACTCTCTCTAATAGAAATTTTTGATATTTATCCATTTTACTTGGCCTCCTTATTGATAGAGAACACATATTCTAAGCATTCTCTTAATTCTTCTGAGTTTAATTCATCAACTTTCTTTGATTCAGAATGCGCTATATTATTTCGTTGAATTCTGAGTCTACTAAAGATGTTGTTTAAGTGGCTTATTCTATTTCGCTCTGGGATCACTACTTCTTCATCATATTGAGTGTCAGCGACTTGATAACCCCATCCATCATCCATTGTTCTACTTTGTGGAGCAGATTCTTCTAGCTTTCTAAAGTAGTCGCTCATTCTTTCAAAGAAATCTTCGCCTTCGCATTTGAAATCAAACTTTAAGATTGCATCAAACAATGAACATAAATCTAGAATGAACAAACGTTCTTCTTTTTTGCCTAATGTTCCATTTTTGTTTAAAAGGCTTTCAAAATAGTCTTTAGTCAAGCCCTTTACAGCTTTAGCTCTATCAATTGCGTCTTGTTTTCTTTGATTTTCTGCGTCAATAGTATTGCTAACCGCTTTATAAATGTTCTCTTTTAGGTCTTTGATATATTCGATTAATCTATTGTTTTCAAGTTTTTTGCTTTCGTCTGCTACGTTGATGTTTTTTCCATCGATTGTTATTTGGCCATAATTATTAACTTGAATTGGATTTTGAATAACTATGAGTTTTTCTAATTCTTCATATGGTTTGATACCAACATATCCAGGTTTAAGAGCAAATGTGTCCCAAACAGATTGTAATAATCTTGGATAGTAATCTTTTCCTGCGATTAAGGTGTCAGCAAAGCCGACTAAATCATTATCGATAAAGAATTTTAGTAATTCTTTTAGATTATTTTTGGTTAATGAGTCAAATACAAACTCATAATAGTTGTAGTAACTGTTATTTAAAATATCTCTAACAAGTTTTAGATCTCTTAATTCTCTGATTTCTCTTTCAACAAGGATTTTTTGATTGATGCAAGTTAAGTAAACTCTCTCTTTATCGGAAATATTGCTGTGGAGTTTTAAGTATCTCTCAATTTCTGCTTCAGATAAAACGTAAATGTTTCTTGTCTCTTTGGCATAAGAAGACCTTAATTTAGTTACTTTTTCTATCACGGATTTATTGTATGCGTTGAGTTCTTTGGCTAATTCGACTTCACCATTTTCGAGCAATGACATAATTGCATCTCTCTCAAAGTAGAAATATCTTCCAACTACTCCATATTCAGTACAAACATAGGTATTGTTATATTGATAGAATTGATCTGTTCTAATTTCGCTATTATCAAGTTCTGTCTTATAAACTTTTAATGTTTTTCTGATCAAATCATAGAGTTTATATTTGATAGCTAATTTGATAATTGCGTTGTGAAGATGTGTGTATGTATATTGAAGTCTTACACTATGGCCGTAACCATTTTGTAATGGTTCAATTTTTAGTTCTAAAGTTGTTCCATATTCAAAGCATTTTGGGGATTTTTCTCTAGAACTGAAAAGATATTCAAATGTATCTTCGCTGATGAAATAGGTATTAGGTTTGCCGATATAATAGCGGAAATCATTGCTTTCACTAAACGGGTCTCTTAAGCCTCTTCCTGCAGGTTTTGCTCCGATAGCGAAGATTCTAAATCCAATTGTTTCCAAAACATCCGCTCTATCCGTATCGATTGCCATTTTTACAAAGTCATCGATAAAGTCATAAACTAGGAATGCTGCCCATACCTTTTTCGTATTCATCTTAATGATTTGATCACAACATACATCGAAAATTTTGTGAGCTTTTGCTCCAATTATTTCTTTCCATGTGTTTGCATTAAGTTCTCTTAAATCATTAGCGTTTCTATAACCGACTGAGCGGCCAAATACATAAGCAGAGGTCTGGTAGTCATATTTTTTAAAGTTGGCTACATCGTCTTTCTTGATTAACATAGATAGACGTTTTTCAGCATCCATATCATCGAGTCCGATTGTCTCTTCTTCTTTTCCTAATAATAAATAATCAAGACTTACATTAAACAAAGAAGATAATTTCGCGAGCGCGGAAATGTCTGGTTCTCTACTTCCACTTTCCCAGTTACTAACTGTTTGAGAAGTAAAGCCCATCTTATCAGCTAACTCAGCTTGAGTAAGGTTTGCTTTTTGTCTTAGTTCTTTAATTCGATCTCCAATTTTTCTTTCCATAATTGGTCCTCCTTTTTGACAAACACATTTTATGATGATTCTTTACATTTCTCCTAAACACTATTCGTTAAATTGGAATAAAAAATATAACAAAGTGTTTTAGTTTGACTAAACGAAATGTTTAATTGAAATTTCGTTATTACAAAGTAATAAGATTTTCTCTATGTTTCTTTCCTTAATTAGATAATACCACATTTTGTTTAAATGAAAAAAATTAACGAAAATTATTTTGGTTAAACTTTTTCCTGATTAAAGGTAAATTATTTTTCTGATTCTATTTATTTTATTTCGACTGAGTCGTAATAAGCGGCTCTTTTTTGTATTTGAGAATTTTTAGAGGATGGCTCCATCTAAACTTAAGGTACAACGTTAGAAGAGAACAAAATACCGGTTAATGCTTCTCTTACTCATGAGTCTAACGCTTGTAAATCTCTATATAAGGAAAAACTATCATGCAAATCAATTCAATCCAATTTATCAAACCAGAAGAAGTCAATTCCATGGCTTTAGTGCCTATGGAAGTGACTAAATCTGTGATTACGAACAAGAACACAGAAGTGAAAAGAGAACAATTCAGCGCTGCGTTGAAATTCGATCGTCTAACGACATTCAAACTTAATATCAGCAACGATGACTTCGCTCTCATCCACTATTACAGCCAAAGAAAGTATTTGGCGGATCAATTCACTGTTCAAGCTCATGTTCGTATCATCGAAACCAAATGGCCAGAAAAAGATGGCCGCAAAGCTCATTCCAGTTATATGATCCAAATCTATTTAACTGATGATCTTAAATGGGAGTTTGACATCACAAAGAGTCAATTCCTTCCTGTCTACTTAGCTGGAATCAAAGCAGGAAACTTATCTCAATTCAAATCAATCGAAAAGATTCCAGGAAAAACTGATAAGGAGGTTGTCAAAGAGGAAGAAGAGAAATTACCTTTCTAAATAGAAGCTAGACTAGATAATTTATCTAAAGCCTTGACCTCAAGGATAGAGTAGCGACTCAATTGATATCTAGCTAGATGATAGATGGGAAGGGAAACAAGATTAGTTCTCTTCCCTTTTCTTTCTCTAAAAACTATATGGCAAAAAAATCCAAAAATGTTGGTAAAACCATAGGTTTGATCTTCTTAGGATTAGCTATTATCGGAGCTCTTGCAGGAAGCGGAGTAGCCATCAGCCGTTATGTTAGTAAGAAAGCTGAAAATACTACTCAAACAACTTCAAGCAACTCAGGGAATCAACATTCTGGAACATCTCAAGGAGGAGGATCCACTAATAATGGTTCATCTTCATCCGGTTCAGATAGTACTTCTCCAGGAAATAACGATTCCTCATCTGAAAGCGATAATCCAGGAAACAGTGAGCATCAAACCACTGCTACACCAACCATGAACTGCTCCATCGGTGAAGTTTATTGGTATAACGACGCGAACGATTCTAATACCTTCAATGAAATTAGTTTCGTAGCAACATTGAACAATTTACCAGCTGACGCAACCGACAGAGACAAAGAACTCTACATCTATTGCGATGACGATGACTTAGAGCAATGGATGGACATTTATCAAATTAAAAACGGAACACGCGTAAATCTCAATTCTCCATATTATTTCAAATCAGGTGAAACAGTTTATTTAAAACAAATCCATGCGGCCCCATTAACCGGTTTCTACAAGATTCCATTATGGGTCTATGCCGTCAATTACGATCCTGACCAAGTCTATTCGATTATCGATGTTTGGTTTAGGACTAATTCTTAATCCATAGGAGGAATAATTCATGAAAAAAGGATTAAAAATTACATTAGGCGCCGTTGCTGGCTGTATGCTCTTTGCGGCAGTCTGTGGTTGCCTTTATGGCTTCAATTCTTCCGTACGTAACTGGGTCGATAATGCTGTCGGCAAAGTGATCAAGAACGTTCCAGAAGAATATAAGGATGTTTCAGTCGAATCTAAGCTCGAGCTTACAAGCGAGCAAATCAAAGCACAAGGCTTACAATCCAAAGAAAAGACCGATCCATCATTCAAACTGAAGTTCGCTCTTAAGAATCTTCCAACAGATTTTAACGGCGATTCCACTCTCGTTACTAAGATCGTCACAGGAAATAAAGATGACGTGTATTTCCTAAGCGGCGGTAATAAGTACTACGATTCCCTCACTCATGGCAGTGATCAAGAATTCGTGTTTAACCGCAAATTCTTCGCCAAACCAAACCAAAGTGACAAGTTCTTACTTAGAACATACTGGGCAAGTTATCCAGATATCTTCCTCAATACTCAAGTCGAATTCAAATCCGATTTCAAGGTAACTCCGGAAGAGAAGATGGCAATTGTTGATGATGCTCATCTTACAGAAGGCTTATTGGAAGTTAATGGCGTCCAAGTCTACTCAGATAGAGAAGCTGTAGCTTATATTGCTCCAGCTATTAAGAACAGAACCGACAAAATCACAAAAGATTCCTTGATCGGCACAAAAGTTATCTCTGGTGACGCTAGCAAAATCCATTTCGAAGGCACTGTTGACAATGTCACTGATGGTCCAATCGCTTTATCCAAAGATAGAGCTTTGCTTTCAATCAAACACGATAAATTCACTAGAACCAATCAAGTAGAAAACTATGTTGTTCGTTCATATCTTATCCAAGATGAAGATACATACATGGATACTAACATCACTTTCAAATCAGACTTCACAGGCGATAGCCAAGATGTTGATGTTTCCTGGAATGTTTCTGTTCCAAGCGTTGACGTTGATTATAGCGTTGACACCTGGATGGCTGATGAAGATGGCTCATTAGAAGTTTCTCTTAATAACGAAATCGAAAATGGCACACAAGCTGTCTATTTAAGAATTCATCCACTTACTGAAAACGCTCCAGAAATCAACATGAGCGTCGGTACCAAGAAATTCAAAAATGGCGTCGCTGAATTAGATCCTGAAGCTTTGGTTAAATTCTCTGCTGAAGGATTCGAAGAGGAAGAATCTTACGAATATCTCGTCGAAGTCATTTCTGTAGATTTACCAGACAACGTTTTCTCAGAAAGAATTACAATTCTTGGCTATGAGGATTCAACCGAAGAAGATAACAGTTCTCTTCAACAAAATGCCGCTCCAAGATTGATGCTTCCAAGAAGCGCAGTGATTGTCGCAAACGGAAACAATAGAAGCACTGAACTTACAGCTACTTTGCTTCCAGAAAACGCCACTCATAAAAAGATCATTTGGACCACATCAAATAGTAAAGTCACTTTATCCGCCAACAATAGCGAAAGCGGCAACCCAATCACCATTTCAGCTTCTGCCCCTTTTGATGGTTACATCACAGTAATTGCTAAAGCTGATCTTGACTACAACATCTACGCAACCTGCACTGTTTCCTATCAAAACGCTGCCTGATAGCGAGGTAACCTTATGAAAAAAGTAGTCAAAGTATTATTGATTTCATTGGGAGCCATCGCTCTTGTTGCCGGTGTTTCAGGAGCTGTTTACGGAAGTTCATCTTCTCTAAGAAACTGGATTGAAAAACATACCACAACTCCTACAGTTACTGATTCATCACAAGCTTCGTCTACTTCTGATCCGTCCGAAGATTCATCTCAGCCTGATTCTTCATCAAGTGAAAATGGCTCATCTTCTGAAAATAATGGCTCATCTAGCGAAAACCCTGGATCTAACACTGATCCTGGTTCAAGCCAAACTCCCGGCGAATATGATGATGAGAATTGTTCCATCAGCCTATCGACGAACCATATTTATCTTAGAAACAACAGTCTTACTGAAACGGAATCCGATGAGTTCTCCGCTTCTATCGAAGGAAACCCATCTGACGATCGTTTAGTTTGGTATCCAATCAACGGAAACATTCTTTCTACCAGTAAGACCGTAACCGAATCGGAAGAAACGCTTACTTTATCTGCTTCATATTTCAACACTACTCAATATGTAAGAGTCGCAATGGTAGCAAACCCTGCTATCTATGAAGATTTACCGGTAACTTATGTTAATAACATAAAAAGTTCCCAATTCCTATCTGTTGGAATCTTTAACAAGGCCGGTACTTCTGTCCAAGCATCATGTAATTGTACTTCATATGAGCCTTCTGCGAAAACTACAACCTGGACCGATCACGATGGAACATATTTCTTCTCAGAAAAAATCTATCGTCCTAACGACAGATGGTATGGCAATCCAGCTCTAGCTATGGAACAAGGATGTATGCTTGAAGTAACAGCATCTCCAGGCGCTTACATTGATTTCAAAGGACGTGTTGAGACTTATAAAAAAGCCGATACACCAATCTTTGCTCCAGAATATCAATTCAACGGAGCTGATTACACGACCTTCACGGTAAGCGAATACACAGACATCAATTTTGCTTCATCTTACGTTTATTATCAGTCTTACGCCGACTTATGGGACATACATTACAGACTTCAATTACCTTTAGATTTTGAAGGCCAGACAGGTACTGTAGTGTTAAAACTCCAAGATTGGTATTACGCAATCCATTTCAATGCTTACCATGGCGTGACTAGTTTAAACGGAGTTGAAGAAAACGTAGACTTCGGAGGTAACTAATAATGAAATTAATTACCAAAATCCTTATTCCTGCAGTATTAGTTGGACTAATTGCTGGAGGAGCTGCATTCTTCATTGCTTCAAACAAGAATAAAGAACCCGAGATCAATCAAAGTGCTTTATACATCGGAATACCAAAATCGCAAGATGGCCAGGATGTCGTTCTTCATATAAGTGTCGATTCTGCATCCGGGAAAGCTAATAAAGAATACTATTCTAGCGATCTTAAACCTCTTGAAGGTCAAGATGAAAACCTTGTGTTCTTAAATTATGCTTCCGATCCTCTAATTCCTCTTGATGGAAAAGAGATTGGCTATTGGTTAAACGATTCTAATAATTCGATCAAAGTACAAACTGAATGTTTAGAACTTATTTATTCTAATTACGTAAGCATCGATAAAGCTGGAATTTGGTTTATTAATGTCGCCTCAGAGAACGGAAAGAATCCAGATTATTCTCATTCTTACGTCTATAAAAGCGGAGGTATTAATCTATGATTAAGGAAATGCTCTTCGCTGTCGGAGCGGCACTCACATCAATGGGTGTCGTTCCCCTTCGGGCGAACAACGATAGAACGGTTAACTTCAATATCACCACTTCAACTGTTGCTGAAGATTTATCCGTTTTCTATCACAACCAATATCCAACAAACACATTATCTTATTTAGTACCTAATACAAAGAACGGCGATCGATATAACGATTTCAAATTGTTAACGATGTATGCGCATCAAGGGGATTTATATCTCTACTTCTACGCAGAAAGCCCGTTCACATTCGATGATGTAAGACTTGAATACTCGACATCGACAACTCTTTCAAGCGATAACACTGAAATAAGAGAAAACTGGCAAGAAAGAGGCGATGCATTCCACTGCCGAGTTCATGACTATAACGGCGATCGAAAGAAATTCTATAAAGTCGTCGCTAAAGATTTCTATGAATACAACGTCGGTGATCTGCATCGTGTCAAAGCCGGAAGAATCCTAGCTTATCAAGGCGATGAATATCATTATATGATAAGGAACTGCGATAACAGTGAATATTCCTGGAAAGATCAAGCCAATAACGAAGATCAAGTTTATACCTATTATCGTGATAATTACTTAATCGTTAATGACGCTAAATACATTCAACAACTTATTTACACAAAATATTCCAGCATAACTCAAAACGTGGCTACAGAAGCCAGAGAAATGAACTGGTTATTCTTCACCTACGACTATTCTTCTTTGGGAGTTAATTACAACCTTGGAAAACTAAAAGAGGTGAATATCGCTTATGAATATGATGACTATACGGCGACATACCGCGTAGATGGAGCTAATCATGCAACCATGTATTCAGGAGCGTTGAATCATCCAGATTCATTCTTTGACAAAAACGGTCATTCTTCAAGAGAAGCGGAATTCACAGTTACTAAAGCTCAAAGGCTAGAAACTGTTGTTACGCCTTCTACAAAAACCATCGATACAATCACTGACTCTGCGACCATTTTCTTCTTCTGGAACATCACCCATCGAATCAATTACACCTATAACACCATTCAGGCATTAGATGATACAAGCATCTCTCAAATCCAGGATGCCGATTTCAAAAAATTTATGGATGGAAATAGGAGCCATTATAAATGGGCAATCGATTTCAGAGAAGATAACCGCATATTAACAAAGACGGAAAACAGTTGGTCAAACTTCCGCGATTGGTTTATGGGAACCCAAAAAGTTACCACTAAATGCCACGAAGCGAAAAGCGTTACAGCAACCAGATTCGTTTTTGAAAACCAGGATGGCACCGCAGAACTCAACGCGATCATGAATCCTGTAGATATCTCAGAAGCAGTTACGACAAATCCACAAGTCTATACCACCGTCACTTTCACTCTTGGAAGCGAAGAAGCGACCAGAAAATTCTGGATCATCGTAGGTGTTATTGCAGGCTTAGCCGGATTAGCTGGAATCATCTTCTTAATTATTAAATTAAAGCAATGGGGAATTATTAAAAAGAAAATCCCAAGCAATCAAACAACCAACCAAACTCAAAGCAAGCCTTATTACAGGCCGAAAAAGCAGAAACATAAAAAAGTTAAGAACTACAGTAAGAAAAGGAGGTAGAAAATCAAAGGATGTTTGCCTTATTTAAAAAGCATCGCATCCTCAAGCTCGTTGGCATTGCCTTCGGGCTTTTCCTCCTTTGGTTCCTATTGTTTCCAATGGTAGACATGATAAAAGGCCAGGATCTAACAAACGAGCAAATAATCGGCAGCTATATCTATGGTTCCTCCCATTATGTCGAGCTTTATACGGTGAGAATAGGAAAAATGGTAAGTGAAGAAGTAACTATTGAATTTACATACACATACGATAAAGGCGTTCTCGAATGCCAAGGTTATGACGAAGAAACGACCTGGAAGATGAGAACCATCTCGGATAATGCTATTTTCAATGGCTACGACTCCACTTACCTCTTTAAGAGGAACGTGCGATGAAATCAAAAATCAAAACACTATCAAAACATCTATTAGCCATAGCGATCATTTCATTGCCTATGCTAATCATGTTCTATCTTGAGTCATGGATACTGCCTAGATTATTCGTTACAGCGTTCTCTGTGGCTGATAAGACTAAATCGAGTTTCCTATTTTACATAGGAAAGGAATACAAAGCTGATTATCTGCTTAAAGAAACGTGGTCAATCCCTGGATCTGTTCATTTCATACCAGAAATAAACTTTGAAAAGTTAGGCGAATTCCTTGGTGACTATTTTAAAATTACATTCTCATATCAAAACTTTCTTAGCTGGCTTTTAAAAACAAGCGATGGCCTTGTGGTCTTCACTAGAGTACTAATAGTTATCGTAAGCGTGTTGCTAGTTCTATTTCTTCTATTCCAGATGTATTTCGATGAATCGCATTTGGATTACAAGATGGAAAGCAAGCCATTAAAGCTATATAAGCGATTTAAAGATGGCCCGTTAAAGTTGGTCAATAATAAGATTAAAAACTATTTTAAATGGTTCAGAGATTCAATTTATTTTTATAGCTTTATCACACTATTGATTTTCAATTTTGCAGTACCATTTATAGCCATCGATATTATTGCAGAATACTTCTATTTCTTCACAAGCTTTGATTTCATCTCTGTTCTCGATACAGCCATCGCCGACATCATTACTTTATATCAAGGAATAGCATTTCTCCCAATCTGGATTAAGCTCCTCATCTTATACGCTTTTATTCGACTTGTAACTTTGTTAAGAGCTAGAAGGCTTATAGAGGGAAAGCTCATTCCTAGAGATGAGAAGATGGTCAATAACGACACCGGAGTATTTACCTTGATCTTAGGAAAAATGAGAGGCGGCAAAACTACTCTTGCCACATCTATGGCCAGGATTATGAACACTATCTATCACAAAAATGCATTTGAGAACATGAATCGAGTAAGTTTGATGTTCCCAGATTTTCCGTTTATGGCGTTAGAAAAAGAGATCATTAGGCTAGCAAAAAGACATCGTATCGTGAATATGGAACAAGCAGCAAAATACGTGCACCACATCTATCAAGCAAGTTATAACAAGCCATTTGTTTTATTCAATTACGATATTACAAAAATGAGGACAAAGTTCTATGACGGAGCAACCAACATATCGTTAGAGGATGCTTTGTTAATCTACGCTGAAAGCTATTGGATCTATTTCCATCCAGGCAATTTGATCGCTAGCAATTATCCAATAAGAACGGATGATATCAGATTAGATAACGGTCATTTAGTGCTTTGGAATTATGACTATTTCAGAAGAAAAAACAAAACTTCCCTTTGGGAAAATTCTTCATTATCCAGGATCTTAGTCTTTGATTCTCTAAGAATGGGTAAGAAAAGAATATCTGACAACATTTATAAAAACACAGCTGGTCCTATGGTTGCCGTTTCAACGGAATTCGGTAAAGAGTACGGAAACATGGTGACTAACCAGGCTTATAACCCTAAAGACGAAGACGCAAACCCAAAAAACGATCTTCTCGATTATTCGTTAAAGCTTGGAGGCCATTTAGCCAACATCTGGCACACCAATTTCTTCAAGTTCATCGCCGATGAGCAAAGAAGCGGATCATTATCATCCAATCTAGTTGATGTAGCTCAGTCAATCTTCACAGCTGATAAAAAGAATCAAACTGAAAAATGTGCCCTTAAACTGTTTGTCATCGAGCCATTTATCTTGGATTTAATTATTAAGTTTAGAGACAGTTTCTATACTAAGTATAGATTCGCTAGAGAAGACTCAACATTGATGTTCTATCTTCTCAATAGACTAGCCAATTATGCATACGGGATCGAGTCTTTTATCTATATGCGTTATGGATATAAGCAGGTAAATCTTCCACGCTGCACATGTGACTCGACAGGAAACATCAGAGAAGGCGATATGGAAAAGTTCTATATCATTAACTTCATTGATTATTCTGATCGATTCGAAAGTGCTTGCATGAAGGATTTCCTTAATAACGGAAAAGCTGATGCATATCGTGGTTTCTTCGATATTCCTATTTATAAAAAGCTGATGCCTAATAAAAATGAATGGGAATTACAGGGAAGCTATCTAGTAAGCGATTTAACTGATCCCACAAGGAAATTTTCTGTCACTAATCTTTCCAAGACTGGAAACGGCTCCAGGCGAACAGGTGTCGCGGACCGTTTCCATCTTAGGAAAGGAGGACATAAACTGAAGTGATGAATCGTAATGGAGGCGTAGCCGGTGGGGTTAGTAACACCCCACCTAAAAAGTATAGAGCAAGGTCTACTTGCATCGATTACTTTACGTTCAGGATTAATCATAATTACGATAAAGACAAAGAATTATTTAAGAATTTATTTAAGATATTGCACATTTATTTATACGAAACAAAAACATCTAAAGGTCGAAACAATTATTCCACCACCATGTCTTTGGCTCCTGGTATATCACTCTCTTACGGAGGCACGCTGACAACAAACAAAAACGGTCAAGAAACCTCTGTACTAGAGCTTAAAGGTTCTGGATGTCGAGAATTTGAGGAACGCTATTATGCGCTTGGTCCAGATTTCAAGACTAAAAGCAAAGAAGATGTAGTTCGCGAAGGATGGATCAAACTCTTCGAAGAATGCATCGCTCTAGATGGCGTTTGCACAAGAATTGACTTGCCTACAGACGACTTTTCTGGGCTCATAACCATAGAAGAGATCAAAGGCAAAATCCAGGCACGTGAATACACGACCAGGATGCGAAAGCTTGAACTCACAAATTCCAACAACGAAGAGGATGAAGATGAAGGATTCAAAGAGCCAAGCAAATTAGATGGTATAAGTACCATCAGAGATGCGAAGCTGTCTGGTTATTCTGCCACTTTTGGAAACAGAAGGCATGTTCAATTATGCATCTACGATAAGAAAGCTGAGCAACTCAAAAAAGGTCTCTTTAAAGAGATAGAAAACTGGATCAGATACGAAGTTAGGTATTATCACGACAATGCCGAACTCGAGATGCCTCTGATGCTGGAAAACCTAAGAAATAGAACTGAATCAAAACACATCGCATCATGTCTGGCAGGAATATTTGAATTTAAAGAATCTAATAAATTAGGGGATACAAATAGATCCAAGAATCTACCGTGGAAAAAATGGATCGAATTCATTGGGGACGCAGGCAAAAAAGGCAGCTTCTCCAATTCTCCTAAGACAATGACAATAGAATCTAATGCAGCATGGTTAGCTATCGATGCATCCGCATCACTTGGAAAAATAGCTTCATGCTTAGAGGTTTCTTACAGTGAACTAATGGGCGCTTATATCGCTAGATGGATCAGAAAAATCGACAAGGAACATCTCCAGGCTATCAACCAATACCGAAGGGACAAAGGTCTGCCTACTTTCCAAAGTGTTGGCCAAATAGCGGCATATCATATGCAACGTGAAGATTTCCCGGAATCATTCCACCAGGAAACAGTCGATTACATTCTAGCAATCACCACTACTTCAAAACCTAAAGAAAAGAAGGATGAAGATGAGGAAAGCGATTGATGCCCCTACATTTGAAGAAACCTGCAGAAGAGTAGAAACAATTCTTAAACCTTTAGATAAAGAAGCAAAAAGAGAATTCCTATTACCAAGAATAAAAAAGATTTATATAGATTATTTAGAATCGATTAAAAAATAAAAAGAAAACCCGAGACAACGTCAATCTTCGGGTTTTTTTCTTCCCTAAAGGGAATAAGTAATTTCTACGAGGAATCATCCATCATTGTGGATGCAAGCGTCAACTCTGCCCGGTTGAAAGCGTACTGCTATCTATTACGGCCCATAGGTACTTGAATGCCGGACACCCTCAGCTCTTGTCATTTACTTTGCATTGACTAGTCTGTAAATCCCAGAACAAGAGCTAAGTCATCAATGTCATATTTATATTACCAAAAATGGAAATATACGTAAAGTGTTTATTTTATACAGTTTTTGTATATGTTCACTTAAATCAGGTCTTCTATTGGTTTCCAAATATTTTGGTTGAACATATCATCAGTCCATTGAGTGTTTGAGATATATAGACTGCTTCCTACAGCTCTTACAAATCCCCACTTAATATTTGGATGTCTCGAAGCATATTCTTTAAGTGCTTCAAATTTATTTTTAGCGTAATTATCTATGTTCTTCGATTCACCATCAGCTGAAACGCCACCTTTTGCTTCAATAATCCAGATCTCTCCTGTTTTTGTTTTAATTATGTAATCTGGATAAAAATTGGCACGTTTAAAGGCCATATGATAAACAACGCTGAAAAACTGAAGGCCTTTGTCGCCGTTCTTGTAAAGCCATTCGACTTGTCCGTGACTTTGCTCACAATATGTTTCGAATAAACGTTCCGTATAGCTTCGATTAGGTTCAATTAAAATATTGTCCCTATAATCAGCGAACATATTTGTACCCATCACGCGGCGTCCAGCCAATCTTTTGTGCATCTTATAATATTGTTCTTTTGGAGCATCCCATTCCATATGTAGAATTTCAGTTTGCTCTATATCTGCTATTTCTCTAGCACTGATTTCGCTGAAAAGCTCAATTAATTTTTCTTTATTGTTTATCAAGAACGCATTAAACTCTCTTAAATTCATATCAGAAATGAGCTTATATTTAGCTTCAAAAGCAATTTCTTCTTCTGAATAAACATTGAAAAATTTATCATATGGTCCAAATAGTATTCTTAAGGCGTTATTGGAAATGTTCTCATCAATTCCAATTGCTGAAGCTATTCTTCTTTTAGCGTCTCTTATGATAAAACCATCATCATGGTTATTAATTTGATGTTCCCCACCAAATATAACATTCAAATTTCTAATATCTCTTGTTGTTCTAGCAACACCTTCAAATGCTGTGGTTTTAAGTTTTGTGTCGAAAATATAACCGAAATCAGATCTCATTTCTGGAATAGTTAGTTTTCCATCATGATTCGTGTCGTATTTCTCAAGAAATTTGTCATGAACAACTTTAACAACAGCTTCTGGATTAACAGCATATCTATCTGTACCATCAAGACATTCTTTTTCAAGGTTAAGCGCAGGAGCATTCTCTTTTTTCTTATAGAGATAACTGTAGAAAGTATCGCTTATTGCATCAGTTAAACCTGTTTTAAATTTTTGATCTAATGTATAGACATAACATCTGTCAATTAAGTCATCATCATAATGGTGACGTTCAGGCATTCTTCTTATTCTACCTATTGTTTGAATATTGAATGCTTCTGTTCCACCTTCACGTAATTTGACAAGAATTTTTGCTCTTGGGCAATCCCACCCTGTGGCAATTGCTTGTTTAAACAAAATGAATCCGTATTTGCCATCTAATCTTTTAATTTCTTCTACATCGTCAGGATGATCTCCACTAAACCAAGAAGTTACTAGGCCTGAATTCTCTCCATATCCCATGTCTGTTAGCCTTTGTTTCACTCTATCTATCCATTCTTGGTTTCCATTAGGAAATTGAATCAAAACAAGAGGTCTAATGTTTAAGTTTCTCTTTTGATATTCAGAAAGTATTTCTTTTCTTTTTCTATCAGCGAGTTCTACTAATAGCAAATCATCATCAAGATTATTATTTTCTTCTAAAGCTGCAGAAACACCTTCATTGATTGAAATGCTTGATGCAATCAATCCGGCTCCAATAACTTCGTCGTCTGAAATGACTTCTGTATATGCGTTTTTAGTCACTGGAGTTGCAGAGATTTTTAGGACGTGCTTAGGCACCATTTCATTAATGAACCTTTCGGCTGTGTCGTGATATTTTTGCTCTTCATCGACAATCATAAAAATATCAATACCATTTCTATGACAATCAGCAACACGCTCCATTAAGCTTTTTTGTTCGCCCTCTTTTAAAACTGTATTCGATGCTCTATTAATTTTGTCCCAGTTAATGAAGTATACATGACCAAAGCAATTTGGTTCTTTTATAAAATCGTATACATCTCCGTCAGGGATTTCTGATGTGCATTCTTCAAAGTTTAATTGTGATTGCTTTTCTAAACTGCCCGCGCCTGGACAAAGCCATAGAAAAACAGTGTTAGGATTTTCATCTAGATAGTCGTCTATGAATTTGGATGCAAGTACTGTTTTTCCTGAACCAGTTGGAGCCGATAAAATCATTTCAGAATGATCAGCACATTTTTCAAGCAAACTGTTTTCATGCGTATCTTGAAAATCAAATAATGTTTTATTAAACATATTATTCACCAGCCTCCTTTAATTCTTCACCGAAGAATTCCTTAGGTATTGTTCTATATTTCAATCTCTTTAGTAAAGAGAGTTCGTTCGAAGTGAAAATTATATTTTGGTTTACCCAAATATTCTTAATATTTTTAATATTTTCTTCATTCAAATATTTGAAATAGTCACTTTTGTTTAAGATCAAGACATTTTCGATATTGTCGATCTCAATAAAATTTTGAATTTCAAGCATTTCCTTAATATGAAGGCAAAGTGCATTGGACAAAAGATAATCTGTTGGTTTTCTAGGAGTCCAATCGCATTTTAGATATTTAACATTTGACTCGAACCCAGAAGACATTTTTATATCTGTATCTAGATACTCGCCTGGAATACTCTTTCCAAACACATTCTTTCCTGTAATTGAGCAAACTGTTCTTGGCCAATTTACATATCGGGCAATTCCAAGTTTTTCCCACTCAGGATCCCCTTTTTTAATACCTAGACTGGTTAATCTTTTTTCTTCTTTTTCAGATATTTCATTATTTGTTACCATAATGCATTTTCTATTCCCGCCATCTTTTTTGTTAAGTAAATTGACTGCATGGAATGTAGTGCCAGAGCCTGCAAAAAAGTCTAAAACTATCGCATCTTTTTTATTTACCAAGAAAAACCTTAAAGCGTCTTCAACGGCATAAAGAGATTTAGGAAAATCAAATCTTTTTTCTCCGATGATATTGGTTAAAAGTTTTGTTCCATATTCTGTAGCATTGTGCGATGCTATTGCCCATTGGTTTCCAGGAATATATAAAGCTTCGTAGTCTGAGTCATCAATAATAATTGAACCGTCTTCATTGTATCCAGCAATCTTAAATAAACCTTGTGCAATCTTATCCTGGACGCCTTTAGGGGCGTATGCTATCCCCATTGTCTCTCCTTTTCTTTTTCCGAAGAAAACATAACCTTTCGAAATTAATTCTCTTAATCCCTCCGGTCTATACATCCAACGTCCTTCAGATCCGTTCTTATGAATAGGCCAAACAGGATATTCTCCTTCTTCATGAGGAATGGTATGCCTGTCAATGCCTACTTGGACAGCTTCTCCAACTCTAATGAAATTATTCTTGGAATCAAAATATATTGGATAAAAGCAGCCAGGAGAATCTTCTCTGTGTGAACCTGTTCCTGTTCTCATCAATCCCGCCAGTCTCACTTTATCTTTGCCTGAGCTCTTAATATTTCCCATCCATTCAGGTGTGAGATTTAATTTTTGAACCGCACATTTTCCGAGTTGTATTATAAAAAGATATTCGTTTACTCTACCAAATTCCGATTCTCGCGCAACACCTTTTACGTTTATAACGGTGCTTATCATTTGCATTTTTGCCGTTGGAAACATTTCTTCTAAAAGACAGCCAAGATGCAGATATTCTTTTTCATCAATAGAACAAATTAGGACAGAATCTAATGGATTAAGCAATCGTTTTGCAACTTCCAATCTTCTTTTCATCATTGAAAGCCATTTGCTATGTCTATAACTATCTGAGCTGTCAACATAGTCATTATTGTATTTCCAATCGTGAGCACCTGTGTTGTAAGGAGGATCAATATAAATACAGTCGATTTTGCTTCTATGAGTTTTTTCTAATAAATAGAGAGCTTGTAAATTGTCGCCTTCGACAATGAAATTGATTGGTTTTTTACTGTTTGTAATTAACTTAAGATCTTTTTCTTCATTAAAAACAGCAATGTTTTCTTCTAACATTAAATCTACGTATTCATTATGTTCTTCAAATATAAGGCCAAACTTCTTGTTTAAAATGAAGTTTTCTATTTCATTAAGGGCAACAATAGACTCATCGTCACCGTGTTGATTTTTTAGTTGATTGAGATAAGCGATCATCTTATCTCTTTTTATTTTCGACAAATTAGCCATATTATCTCTCCATTATTTATCTATAATAACGAGTCACTAAGCCCTATAATTTTACCATTTTTGTAGCGCTACTTCTATGAGAATCAAATATTTGTTAAATTTTTGATTAACTATTAATAAGAAAAAAGAATCACTTATTTGTGATCCTTATTTTTCAAACGAGCTTCCCATTTCCTCATGTAAGGGTTTAGGTCGAATGTTATTCCGACCAGATATCCATCACAGTAGAAGGGGTTCGTTTTCGATTTCGATTGGTGATCCTCCGGAGACTCGAACTCCGGACCCACTGATTAAGAGTCAGTTGCTCTACCAACTGAGCTAGAGGACCAAATCGCTTAATTATTATAGCGAAATCAAAATGTATTGTAAATTAATTT
>Ga0256404_1005718_pt1 | contig 21603 bp, 20 predicted proteins | sample RumenRJG_01DNA_FD_185990 | JGI IMG/M metagenome (GOLD analysis project Ga0256404, IMG submission 185990) | Bovine rumen microbial communities from Lethbridge, Alberta, Canada - RJG_01 | ecosystem: Host-associated > Mammals > Digestive system > Stomach > Rumen | place: Canada: Alberta | collected...
AGAGGAACTGAAGACGGGTGGCGAAGTCTTTCTGGGCGGCGGCATCATGGATGAAATTCTTCTCGAGGAGGCATTGAACAGTTCGCCGAACCGGAAGCGGATCCAGAATGCCTTCGAGCAAAGCCCCGCCTGGTACAGCTATTGCGACTTTGCGGCGCGGCGATTAAAGGAGCGGTATTTCTCGGATGAAGAATACTGGGCGGATCATGAATGTGTGCAGTCGGTCTCCATCCATTGGGGCATGGTTCCGGTAAAACTGACGCTGCGCATGAATGGTGAAACCGCCGATCACCTGCTGAATAAAAAGGTGAAGCGTCTCAATGACCGCAGCTTTCATGAGGTGTTTATGGAAAGCCTGCGGCAGGCGAAGGAAAGTACATCGTCCCAGCCGCCGCAGCTGATCTTTCTGACCGGCGGCGTTTCGCGGATGAGTGTGATTCGCTCGTGGTGCCGTGAGGTGTTTCCGGAGGCGGTTGTTATCTGCGGCATGGAACCGGAATTCTCAGTTGCCAGAGGTCTTGCGTATTGTGCCAAAATTGATGATGAGCTGCGTCAGTTCAAAGTGGATGTGGACCATTTGATCGCTTCCAGCGCAGTTGAAACGATTGTTCAGGATAATATCGATACACTGTATAAAAACTGCGTCGAAACAATGGTTGATCCGATCCTGGAACATGTGGTGGAACCGGTTGTGGAACACTGGCGCAATGGCGAAATTGAGCGGCTGTCGGATATTGATTCTGTGCTGCAGAAGGAAGTTGGAAATTATCTACATACGGATGATGCCCGAAAGCGGATGGCAAAGCCTGCTTCAGCCTGGCTGCGGAAGGTATCATACCAGCTGGAAGATTTGACCATGCCGATCTGTGTGCGGCACCATGTGCCTTATGCCGCCTTGTCACTCAATACGTATTTGTCCGCATCGGATGTGACGGTACGGGTGCCGGCACAGGACTTGTTTGCGCTAAAAGAAATCACGTGGCTGATTGATGGGACGATTTCCATTCTGATCGGCATGTTATGCGGCGGTGCGGGGACGGCAGTGATTTCTTCCGGACCAAACGGAATTGTTGCCGGAGCACTGTTATCGATGCTGGTGCTGGCCTTGGGCAAGGATCAGATGCAGACGGCCGTGCTGAATGCAAAAATTCCGAAGGCGGTGCGCAAACTGATTCCCCGCAGCTATATGCATGCACGGATGGGAACAGTGTCAAAGCAGGTAAAGGGACAGATGCTGAAGATGCTGGAAGAGGAAAAAAACGATGAGATAACCGATCGTTTAGTCCGCGAACTTTCGCAGCAGATTGAGGCTTGCCTGGTTCATATGGCAGAAGTAGTTGAAATTCCGCTTGGCTGAGAGCTTCTAACGACAATATAGACGTAACGGGACACGGGCTGCTGACAGGGTAGTCTGTGTCTCTTTTCGGTTGCGTTTGTTTTTCAGACAGAAACATATAATTTTGTCAAAAATAAGCAAAAATAAAGAAAAAATAGGATGCGTTCACTGTGCGATCGGTGTATGATTACGCATATTGTTTTTGGCATAACAGTCGTCGTCACGACGATGAAGCGGATCGCTGAAAGCAATGGAAGAAAATGAAGGAGAAAAACAGGATGACTGATATATTAGTTTCTTATTTTTCTGCAACCGGAGAAACAAAAAAGGATGCAGAATCGATTTCCAAAGCGTGTGGGGCCGATTTATTTGCGATTGAACCGGCGCATGCCTACAGTGAAGCAGATCTTGATTGGATGAATACCAACAGCCGTTCATCAAAGGAAGAAGCGGATCCTGATTTCAGGCCGACAATGAAGGGAAAGGTTTCAAATCTGGATCAGTATTCGACAGTGTTTGTCGGTTTCCCCATCTGGTGGTATCGGGAGCCGAACATTATTCGTACATTTCTGGAAAGCGGCGACTTCAGCGGCAAGAAGCTGATCGTCTTTGCGACATCCGGCGGATCGGGCTTGAAAGACTGTGCGAAGCATGTTCAGTCATTTGCTCCGGGCGCAAAAGTCGTTGAAGGAAGAGTCGTAAACAGCCCCATGGATGCCGTGAAGATGGCGGCGGAACTCCTGCGGGCATAAGAAGGATTCGGACGGAAAACAGATGGTGGCTGTCGGCACTGACAGCTGCTTTTCTTTTGCCTGAAAATAGATGTAACTAAATAAATGACAATAAGAAAAGGAATGGGTAAATTGAGCGTGAATTAAAGCGAAGGCCCGGGGTAGTGTGACGCGTATGACGATGGAAGAGAATGTATCAATCCTGAAAGAGCAGCTGGATGCGGCAGATGCGATCGTGATCGGGGCTGGAGCAGGGCTGTAGACGGCGGCAGGCTATTCGTATGAAGGGAAACGGTTTGACCGTTATTTCTCTGATTTTGAAGAGAAAAATCATTTTTAGAATATGTATTATGGCGGTTTTATCCTTATTCTTCGATGGAGGAGTACTGGGGTTTCTGGTGCCGGTATATCTGGATCAACCGCTATGCGCCGATTCCTTCAGGTCTTTATGAGAGACTGTTCAGTCTCATAAAGGATAAGGACTACTTTGTACTTACAACGAACGTAGATCACTGTTTCCAGAGGAGCGGGTTCGATAAAAAACGTCTGTTCTATATGCAGGGAGATTACGACCTGTTTCAAAGCAGTTCACCAAGTCGCGTAACAAGACGCCGGACATATGATAATTATGAAGTGGTCCGGGAGATGGTTCTTTCAGAAGGGTGGAAAATTCAAGAAAATGGCGTGTTGTCTTCTCCTGAATGCGGTGCGGTACATATGACAATTCCCTCAAATCTTGTCCTGGTATGCCCGGAAGACGGACAGTTGATGACGATGAATCTTCGCTGCGATGATACGTTTGTGCAGGATGATGGCTGGTATGCGGCTGCGCACCGGTATCGCGATTTTCTGCAGCGTCATGAAGGAAAGCGGGTTTTGTATCTGGAGCTGGGCGTCGGCGACAATACGCCGATCATCATAAAGTACCCCTTCTGGCAGTACACAAAAGAGAATCCGAAGGCTTTCTATGCCTGCATTAACAAGGGCGAGGCGTACTGCACAAAGGAGATTGCGGACAGGGCCGTGTGCATTGACGGGGATATTGAAGAAGTATTGCGGAAGCTGACGACATAGCAGTCTCAGAAGGCATAGTAGACAATTGAATCGAAATGTGGCACAGTATCGATATAAAAGTAAACGTTATTTGGAAAGGAGATATCCGTGCCGATCAATCCAATTGTTATGAAAAAGATAAAGGAAAATCACAACATCATAACGACAAAGCAGGTCATGGAACTGGGGTTTTCCAAGGCACTGCTTCCAAAGTATGTGAGGGAAGGTCTGATGGAGCGAGTGCGGCAGGGTGTTTATATCCTTGCTGGGAAAAGTCATGATGATATGTATACGATGATGCTGAGATCGGAGAAGATCATTTTCTCTCATGAAACCGCAATCTTTCTGCTGGGATTATCGGATCGGACGCCTTTTCAGCATTCTGTAACAATTCCTTCTGATACTTCTTTGCCGAACTCATTGAAGGATGAGTGCAAATGCTATTATGTAAAACCAGAACTTCATTCGATTGGGCTGACGGAAGAAAAGACTACATTTGGAAATGCGGTCAGATGCTATAACGCGGAGCGCTGTGTCTGCGATGTGCTGCGGGATCGAAATCGTATGGATGAAGATACCGTTCTGAATTTCATCAGAAGTTATGTGGCATACGATAAGAAGGATCTGAATCTGCTGGCAGAATACGGACAGATTTTTCATGCAGAGGACAAAATCAGGACATATCTGGAGGTTCTGCTATGAGTTCGAAAGCGATGAGTTTAAAAGGAAGAATCAACAATTATGCCAAGGTAAATCATATGGCTGCGCAGGTTGTTCTTCAGAATCTTATGTTCGAACGTCTGCTTGCAAGATTATCGGATTCTGTGTATAGGGATAAGTTTGTTGTAAAAGGTGGCATGCTGGTTGCGGCAATTGTTGGCCTGGATACAAGGGCGACGATGGATCTTGATACAACACTTCGTGATCTTCCATTAACAGAGGATAAGATCAGGAAAGCCTTTGAAGAAATAATCGCTATCGATAAGGAGGATGAGGTTATATTTCTTCTGAAGTCAATTGAACCGATTCGCAAAGATGATGTTTATGGCGGATATCGTGTAAGAATAGATGCAAAGTATGACACAATTCTTACACCGCTTTCGGTTGATGTTTCTACCGGAGACGTAATGACACCTGGTCCTGTATTTTATGAATTCAAAGGAATCTTCGACGATCATGTTCAGATTCCCCTGTGGGGATACAACATTGAAACGATTCTTGCTGAAAAGTTGGAAACAATCCTTCGCAGAGGTGTTTTCACGACTCGTCCAAGAGATTTCTATGATGTGTATATTCTTGGAACCACACAAACGGTAAACAAAGAAATGCTGCAGGATGCTATTAAGGCAACTGCCGTGCATAGAGGAAGTGTTGATCAGATCGCAGATACCGCCTCAATAATGAAACAGGTGAGGGCGAATCAGACACTGATTAATCAATGGGAGAAGTACAGACGGCAGTTTCCCTATGCAGCCAACATTTCATATGATCAGGTGATGGAAGTGATTGATGGTTTATTAAAGCAACAATGACAAGCAGCTTGGTGCGCAATAAATTAAATACCCCGGTTATTATCAAGTATCCGTTCTGGAAATATACGCTGGAAAACCCAGACGCTATCTATGCCTGTGTGAACTTCGGACAGGCATACGCAACAAGGGAAATTGCAAAGCGTTCCATCTGTGTGGATGCTGACATTGGACGTATTCTTTCATCATGAATATGCTGGTTTCTCTTTTTCTTTTGCATAGGCAAAGGGCCGCAGAATTTTCGGTTTAACAGGCATAACATCCATCGTTATATACTTGTGCGTCCTATCAGCGGATTGATGTGCGCTTCTTGTTGCCCATCGCCTTTTATTATGGCATATTTCTGCTTACGATATAATAAGAGCAGAAAAATATATTTATTTGTAATGCGGATCCTCTCAGCACATTCTGTGTTGGAAAACATGAAAACTGCCTTCTTATCATCAGCCGCTGGCACAGGATGCCCCTTTTCCTGAAACGGGCAATGATCAGCAGCACATAACGAACATCAAAGAACTGTCTGCCGTGACGGAAACTGGAGACTTTCGATGAGTAAAACGATTGCAAAGAAACACAGCACAACGCTATATGCTGCACTGGCGATCATGAGTGCCATCGCTGTCCGCCAGATAGAGGCTGTTGATCATGGCTTGTTTGACCTCGCCTTGACGGTGCTTCGGGGCAGTATTTATATAGTGTTTTTTGCAATCTGGGGACTTTCCGCCCAACAACGTCTCACACAAATGCAGCTGCGGGTATACGTTCGCTCCATCGCTGCTCTGATGATGTTCTGGATGGCAGTCAGAACAATCCGCTATTGCCTGGATTCAGCGCTTTCACTCAGCCGTTGGCTGTGGTACCTCTACTATCTGCCTATGTTATGGATTCCTTTGCTCGGGGTTTTGATTGCTTTTTCTATAGGAAAGCCAGACAACTACCACCTGCCCGCCTGGACAGCGTTACTATATCTGCCTTCGTTGGCCCTGTTTCTGCTCGTGATTACAAATGATATGCATCAACTTGTTTTCTCGTTTCCTGCTGAATCATTGGATTGGGCCGATGACTATCAATACGGACCGGGTTACTTTTTGACTGTTTTCTGGATTGTATTTTGCGGCTTTATGACACTGGTTCCGCTGCTGGTGAAATGCCGGATTCCGCGCAGCCGGATTGTTCTGCTGCTGCCATTTGTCCCCACCGCAGCCGCAATTGGCTATGTTCTCCTGTATATATTGCATATTCCCTGGCTGCGCGTCATTGCGGGCGATATGACAGTCGTATTCTGCCTGTTATTTATAGCAATTCTGGAAAGCTGTATTGCCTGCGGACTGATTCAAAGCAATACCGGTTATGAAGAACTGTTCATGGTCAGCAGTCTTGGAATTTTGATTATGGATCACCAAAATGCAGTATGTCTGGCAAGCGCGGACGCTGAGGAATTCACACCTGCGCAGAGGATCCAGGCGCAATCACAGCCTGTATTGGCAGAACACCACAAGCTTCTAATGAGCAAGCCGATTTCTTTCGGGTACATGTTATGGCAGACGGATGTCAGCGAGATCGCTGAAGCAATCGAGCAGATTGAAGAAAACAATGCGACCCTTGCTGAGCGCAACCGCATCCGGCAGGAAACGATCGAAACACAGAAAAAGATACTTGCGCTGCAGGAGAGAAACCGGATCACGGATCTGATTAACAAAGAAACAGCGCACCAGATTGATCGGATTGAATGCCTGCTGACCCAATATGATACCGAAACAGAGCAGAACAGACGCAGGATGCTGTTGGCAGGGATGACAATTGTCGGCGCCTATATCAAACGATACGGTAATCTGCTGCTGATCAGCCAGCGCGCATCAACGGCGGATATCCATGATTTATCACGCTGCTTTGATGAATCTTTCCGTAATCTGGAGCAGCTGGGAGTCAACTGTCTGCAGCAGCTTCCCACAGGCATTTCATTGCGTACCCAGGATATGCTCAGGGTATATCAGTCCTTTGAAACAATCGTAGAAGCAGGAATGTTTGAGCTGCATCAGATCTGGGTTCAGATGCGGGAAAAAGAGGATGCGTATCTCTTGATCATGGAATTTGTCAGTGACAGTGATTTATCTTCCTTTGCGACAATGGCGGATGCGTTTTCCTTCGAAGAGGAAGCCTGGCGTTTTACATACCAGATCCATCCGGGGCGGTGAAAAGATGAAACTTTCAGAAAAAATCCAGAAGATGAAAGAAGACTATGCACTGCGCCTGGCTGTAAAGCAGGGGATGGATACCCTTCCTGCCGCCGTTTGTTATTTTCGTCCCAACGGGACCATCAAGCTGTGTAATTCCGCCATGTACAGTTTGTTTCGACAAATGACGCAGCGAGATCTGCAGAGCTATTATGAGCTGAAAGAAGCTATGAACAATTGCGAAGCGTCTGCCGGAATTCAACATGAGGGCAATCTGTATCATTTCCCCGACAGAAAAGTATGGGCTTATAGCGAAGAACAGGTAACAACAGCAGACGGAATTGTGTATACCGAAAGTGTTTTCAACGACGTGAGCAATTTATATGAAAAACAGAAAGAGCTGAAGCAGCAATCGGTTGAATTGCAGCGGATGTATCGGGAACTGAAACAGTTGGGAGACAATATTCAGGATGCGGCCAGGGAACAGGAGATTTTTAATATGAAATCCCTTCTTCACGATCAGATGAACATGGGGGTTACGGCTATCCGACAGATGCTGGCACACGATGGTATGACAGCAGAAAATAAAGAAGCCATCGCACAGTTCCGTTCTGCAATCCGCGTTCTTCAGCAGGAAAATGCCCCGCCCCAGGATGCTGTGGCGGAATTTATCCATGATGCTTCGGTGGCCGGAATACAGGTGATCATTTCAGGTACACTTCCAACGTCCCAGCACGAGCTGCAGCTGCTACTTCCGGTCATGCGTGAAGCCGCCGTCAATGCTGCCCGTCATGCGGATGCGTCCAGACTGTATGTTAATGTGGAATGGAAACCGGAGGAGCTTGTTGTACAGCTGCGCAATGATGGTAGAAAACCAGAGAAAGAAGTTATGCCCCGGGGAGGATTGGCAGATCTGAAGAAAATGATTGCCAGATCATCCGGCACCATGGCAGTTCAATCGCTGCCTGAATTTGTTTTGACGGTAACGCTGCCAGTTTCTTATGGGAAAGCAGAACAGGGGGAAAAATATGATCAGGGTGCTCGTGATTGATGATCAGCGGATTGCCCGGGAATACATGGAAAATATCGTAAGAACCAGCGCCCAATATTCCCTTGTCGGCGGTTTGTCCAGGGCCGATCTGGCGGAGACGGTATGCCGTAGAAGTCATGTTGACCTTGTGCTGATGGATGTTTGCACGCATGGCAGCCGCGATGGCATTGATGAGGCTGGAATGCTGCGCAAGCTATTTCCAAACCTGAAGATTATCATTGTGACTTCCATGTTGGAAGAGGGATATCTGCGGCGTGCAAAAGAAGCCGGAGCTGACAGTTTCTGGTACAAAGAGATCAGCCCATCCGATCTTCTTACTGTCATGGATGAAACGATGGAGGGGGAACAAATCTGGCCGGATGAGAACCCGCCCGTAAAGCTGGGAACAACGACCAGCAGTGATTTTACAGAGACAGAAATAAAGATTCTGCGCCTTGTCTGTGAAGGACTGGAGTACAGTGAAATCGCATCCCGGCTCCATTACTCTAAGGATAATGTGAAGTATCACATTCGCAATATTCTGCAGAAGACAGGTTATGCCAATAAAACACAATTGGCAATTGCAGTGACGGGAAAACACTTTATCATTCCGAAACTGTTTGATGCCGAAGAAGATGAATCCTAACCTGCTGCATTTCTATGCAGGAACAACAGCGCTGCACACCTCTGTGTACGCTGTTTTTCTTTTACCGTCTGAAAGACTGCCCTTATGGGTAGGGCGAAGATAACATTCTGCCGCTATGCTAAAAGCGTAACAAATGAATGAATCCCCTTTACTATTTGGCTTGTTGAAAGGAGGCGATGTTGTGCGCCGCGTTGTCATTGATATGCATAATCATCTGTTTGCGGATGCCCTGGCAGAAGCACTGTACAAATTTGATCCTGATTTTGACCCAGTGATCAGTGCAGGCCCTGAAAAAACGGTTGATCTCTGCAATACAGTATTTGCCAACATTCTCATCATGGAAGTGAGCAACAATGCCTCCATGCGCTTAGAGAATCGCTTGGATATTCGCGATGTATTGAAGCAAAATCATCTTCCCTGCAAAATCGTTCTCGTCGTGGATGAGAACCACGAGGAAAAACTGGCCGACCAGGTACGTCAGGCGAAAAAAGACGGGCTGATCGATAATTTCATTTATGGATCCATATCTTCCAGCTATTTGTCGGCAGTGATCGATGCGCTGTAGGGGGTGAAACTATGAGAAAACAACAACCCTGGTTTTCAATCATTTGTTTGCTGATGCTGGCGGCGGCGATGTTCCTGTCAGGATGCACTGCGGCTGATAATAAAGAAATACCTGTCACGTTGACATTCTGGCATGTTTATGGCGATCAGACCAATTCTCCTCTCAATGATATGGTTGAAGAATTTAATAAAACCATCGGTGCCCAAAGAGGAATCAAAGTTCAGGTGACCTTTGTGTCAGATACCAATAGTATTCATGAAGCAGTTTTGCGCAGTGCGCGCAAAGAGCCGGGAGCCGGTGATCTTCCGGATATGTTTATTTCCTATCCGAAAACCGTTCTCGCGATGCCGGACGCGGATATTCTTATCGATTTTCATGATTATTTCAGTGAAGATGAGCTTTCTGATTTTATTCCATCTTTTTTAACAGAGGGAATGATTGATGATCGCCTGGTTGTTTTTCCAATTGCCAAATCGACGGAGATCATGTATATCAATCAGACCCTTTTTGAGCGTTTCGCCAGAGACACGGGAGCTTCCGTTGAGGAACTTGAAACATGGGACGGGCTGTTTTCTTTGGCGAAAAAGTATTATCAATGGACCGATGATCAGACACCGGATCAGCCAGGGGATGGGAAACCTTTCTTTGCCAATGATTTTCACTTCAATTATTTCCAGATCGGTGTGGAGTCGCTTGGCGAATCTTTCTTTTCCGGTGATCAGATTCAGTATGGTACAGCATTTATGAGAGTCTGGGATCCGTATGCCGATGCGGCCATTCGGGGCAGCCTCTGGCTTCAGAATGGTTATTCTACGGAACCGTTTCGGACGGGGGATGTCATCGTCAGCACAGCTTCCTCGGCCAGTGTTCTTTACTTTGAAGATGTAGTGACGTATGCAGATAATCGCACGGAGCCGATCACCATCATTGCAAAACCAATGCCCTCTTTTTCGGATGGGAGAAAAATGGTGATCCAGCGCGGGGCTGGTTTGTGCGCCGTGCAGTCGACACCGCAAAAGGAAGAGGCAATTGCAGTTTTCCTGAAGTGGCTGACGGAGCCGGAAACAAATGCAAGGTTTGCGACGAGTCTTGGCTATATGCCGGTTACCAAAAGCGCCTTTTCAATTCTTCCGGACTATCTTGAAAACCTGCAGGATGACAAGTACAGAAGCCTGTACGATGCATATTTAAAGACCAGAGAATCGTATACCTTTTATACGCCGCCGCAGCTTTCTAACTACCTGGAGCTGGAACAGTCCTTTGAAAAGAATGTTCGCAGCAAGCTGCGGACCGCCGCGGGAGCGTTAGAGAATGATGGCGCCGATATCGAGACGCTGAAGCAGCAGGCACTGGAGAATCTGCAGACATCGCTGCCGCATAGTGAGGGATGGCCATCATGATAGCCGGCATGATGAAAGGGGCCTTTGGTGGTTTTCCGCTGCTGCAGAATCATAAAATGACGATGCATACCCGTCTCATGATGTATCTGATTGTTCTGATTATCGCTGGCATCAGCACGTTCACAATGCTGCTGACGATGATCTGGGGACATTTGGGTGCTGAGGCGCAAATTGCCAAAGCCATGGAGAATCAGATTGCAGTGGTAAAGGAAAAGATGATGCGGGAAATGGAAACCTATACCGGTTATGGTCTGCAACTGTCGCGGGAGCTGAAACAGGATATTGAGGGATATCTGGAGGAAGAAGGAATAACGATATCAGATCTGAACGATAACCCGGATGCACTTCTTGATTTAGAGAAGATGATGTATACGGAACTGAACACCGTTCTTAGGCTGGCCCACAGCAGCGGTGCTTTTGCCATTGTGAATGCCACGGTCAATACCAGCCTCAGCGATGCTTCAAACTCGCGAGCGGGTGTGTATCTGCGGTTGAAAGGCATCGGCCAGGATGTGACACTGAGTCCAGAAACGACGCTGTTTCGAGGGAATGCGGCAGTCGCAAGAGAGAACAGCCTGATTCTTCACAGTCGCTGGAACCTGGAACTATCCACCGATATGATTCCCGGTTATGCACAGATGACAAACAGTATTCAGCCACCTCAGTCAGGCTACTACTGGAGCAACCGCATCAATCTGAAGAATACCGGGGATGATGTTATTTCTCTGCTTGTGCCAATCTATTCTGACAGCGGAACATTCTTGGGAGCGTGCGGAATTGAGTTGAACGAGAACTATTTTCTGCGAAATTATCCCGCCGCAGGCACCGACTATGGACCGATTGTGACAGTCGCCGGCCCGTTAGAAAATGGCAAACTGCGTTTAGATAACGGTATGACAGGAAATACGGAAGGAACCTGGATTGATGCGGAAGAGAGCCTTCCGATTGTGAATCAAAATGATTATTACAATACTTACCGCTCTTCCGATGATGTTTATTATGGGATACAGGAGGAACTGGGAATTGCTGGCCTCGATGATCAGAAATGGGCAGTTGCCGTCCTGATGCCGGGCGGTATCTGTGATCGCTATATCTGGAAAAACAATATGTCTGTCGTCATCATTATGATCATTGTCGCCATGGTCATGATCGTGGTTGCCTGGATGTTATCCAAAAAGTATGTACGGCCGATTGTTCAAAGCTTTCAGAACATCCGGGAAGGACAGCAAGCAGCTGTGGAAGGTGCCGGTTTATCGGAATTGGAAGCATTGTGCGCCTGCCTGGCGCAGCGGGATAAGGAAATGACTACCTGCACATTACCGCCGCACATGGATGACCTGCTGCATCATTTCGCTGAAAATGTAAAGACGCTTACAAATGCTGAATACTCGATTTTCCAGTATTACATGCAGGGGTATAAAGTATCCCAGATTCCTTCCGCAGCCTGCATCAGTATGAGTACAGTAAAAAAGCACAATGGCAATATATATCGGAAGCTTGAAATATCCTCCTATGAAGAATTGATGATGTATCTGGATCTGTTTAACAGATGCGGCTATATGGATCAACTGATGTCAAAGAAAAAAGCGGATTAGCCTGAATCATCGAAAGCAATAGAGAAAAATCCGGTTCCTGATGGGACCGGATTTTTCAATTGTTTTCCGGCAAAAACAACCATGGTAGACCAGGTATACCAGCCTGAAAAGCTTCGTAGCTTCTGGCTGCTTTTGTTATTTGGATTCGAAAGAGTAGACCTGGGACCATAGAATCTGCCTCATTCTAGCGGCATGCTAGGGGCAGAGATACACCAGTACCAGCAAGAGAACCATATGAATGAAAGAAAGGAGGAGGAGCCGGCCGTGCAGAGGTTGTTAAACGATCTTCTGACGGATTGTTCGACAGAGGAACAGTTTCAATTCTCCCTCATCTGTCAGGAATGCGGCAGAGAGTGGAAGAGCCCGGCAATATCATTTTCCAAAGCCGGAAGCGTGCCTGTCACAGAAGGTAAAAAAGTAGTTTATTCAGCCCTCTATCAGCGTGAAAAAGCAGATGCACGGAAGAGGGCGATGCTACAGGCAGGAAAGCAGTTTTCCCGGTGCCCGATTTGTCACCGATGGGTATGCGATGACTGCTTCATGGTTTGCGACGACCTGGATATGTGCAGAAGGTGTGCGGAGAAATTGAATGAGCAGGGCAGTATTGTTGGCGTCACAGCAGAAAGCGAAGAAATGAATCAGGACAAAGTGTTGATCAAAGGAGGAAAACAATGGGACTGATGAAAGCTGTAACCGGAGCACTGGGAGGCACACTTGCCGATCAGTGGAAGGAATTCTTCTATTGCGAAGCAATGGACAATGATGTGCTGGTTATGAAAGGCCAGAAACGTGTCTCAGGACGCTCGGCAAACAACAAAGGAAATGACAATATCATCTCCAATGGATCAGGAATTGCAGTTGCCGATGGCCAGTGCATGATCATTGTCGAACAAGGCCAGATTGTCGAAGTGTGTGCCGAACCCGGTGAATTTACCTATGACACTTCAACTGAGCCGAGTATCTTTTCGGGAAAGCTCAGCGAAAGTGTAATGCAAACGTTCCAAACCGTGGGCAAACGTTTTACCTATGGCGGCGATACCGGGAAAGATCAAAGAATCTACTACTTCAACACGAAAGAGCTGATGGATAACAAGTTTGGTACACCGAATCCGGTTCCCTTCCGGGTGGTGGATTCTAAGATCGGTCTCGATGTTGATGTGTCTGTTCGCTGCTCTGGCGTCTATTCCTACCGGATTGCGGATCCACTCGTTTTCTATACCAAGGTTTGCGGCAATGTGACCGAGTCTTATACAAGAGACCAGTTGGACACACAGCTGAAGACGGAATTCATCAGTGCACTCCAGCCTGCGTTTGCAAAACTGTCAGATCTGGAGCTGCGGCCGAACCAGATTGTTGCCCATAACACCGAGCTGGAACAGGCGATGAACGAAGCTCTGTCCGTAAAGTGGGGACAGCTAAGGGGCCTCGAGGTTGTCAGCATCGCTTTGGGAAGCGTCACCCTTCCTCCGGAGGATGCAGATATGATCAAGCAGCTGCAGCGGACAGCGGTTCTGCAGAATGCCAATATGGCCGGCGCAGCCCTGGTTGGAGCGCAGGCAGATTCCATGCGGGCAGCCGCAAGTAACTCGGCTGGAGCCATGACGGGATTCATGGGCATGGGTATGGCAATGAATGCTGGTGGTATCAATGCCCAAAACCTGTATGCCATGGGTCAGCAGCAAGCCCAACAAGCCCAGCCAGCAGTATCAACACCATCCCAGGACAGCTGGAAATGTTCCTGCGGAGCAACCGTTACTGGTAAATTCTGTCCGGAATGCGGGGCAAAGAAACCGCAGCCTGTACAGACGGATACGTGGAAGTGCCAGTGCGGCGCTATCAATACGGGTAAGTTCTGCCAGCAATGCGGTCGAGCAAAGCCGGCGGATCAAGGTGAGTGGACCTGTCCGCAATGCGGCACAGTGAATCAGGGTAAGTTCTGCCAGAACTGCGGAACCAGAAAACCGGAATGAAGAACAGTGGGAACAAATGATGGCGAAACAAAATTGCGGACACTGTGGAAAGGAAATCGGCTTCACGGCGCAGGTTAAGCTTGCGGACGGATCGTTCCTTTGCCGGGATTGTTACAAGGAAGCCGGACGTGTGTTCAACAACATGGTGCATACCTATCCGGCATATGAAAAGCTGCTGAAGGAGCAGGAACGCAACGAAAAGATTTTTGATCAGATCCTTAAAGGACAGAAGAAATCGGAAACATTCGGCGCCGATTCTGGATGGCTCCTGTACTGCTATGCCACATCCGGACTGATGTTCTTCAAAACTGAACGGGGAGGCTTTGCAGGACTGGGGGCAGATAAGACATACAACATCTACCGCTATGCGGACCTGGCAGGGTATGAGGAAATGGACGGAAATCCGGCTATTGACAATCGCATGTAGTCTGGTCAGAAGTACGTTCATCTTACCTTTGATGGTGACTATGCCGTTAAAGATGTCTATATGCCGAGCAAGCCGGGGATGTATAAGAGGCTGGCAGAGTATTTCGATGAATGTTTTGGACTGGGCGGAAAGGGTGTTCGTGGCTTCATGAATTCCGTAAAGAAAAACAAGCAGGATATCATGGCCGCCGCCGCTATTACACAGAGCGTGAAAAGTATGCTTGCAGGCGGGGATCAGGAGCAGGCAGCACAGGTGATTACAGATAACGCGAAGCTCGTTCTCCAGGGAGATAGAACGGAGTGGATCCAGAAAACTGATGCGGTGCTTTCCAGTGCCAAAATCGCCTGGGAAGTGTAGAAGAAGGAAAGGTGGACATAATGACAACAAACGTAAAAAGGTTATCTTCCATAGTACTTGCGGCAATGACTGCCATGAGTCTCTCTGCCTGCAACAGTAAACCTTCCGCAGGCGCAGCAACCCAGGCGCCAAAGCCAGCAGCGAGCACTGCGGGTACAACGGGTGCCGTTGAGGGAACCGAAGCATCCACGGCGCTTTTTTCACTAACGTATTCCGATGCCTGGACGCTTGCGGATGACAAGACCAGCGACAGTAGTGACTACTGCTACATGGAACTCTCTATTCAGGAGAATGATTCTTCTCTGGTGGTGATGGATATTAAGGCATCCGTTGGAAAAGCGGATAGCTACCGGGATAAGTTAAGGGGCAGCGGAATTGACGCCTATGAACTGGTTGAAGAACAAAGTGTAGAAACCGTTGCGGTCGGCGGCGTCGATTGCGTGGAGTATGAATCGAAATCCTGGGGGTCATCAACGCTGAATTATCTGGGACGTGATGAAGCGTCCCAAACGACGGTCTCCATTAGTGTGTCCGGTGATCTGGAGGATCCACACATTGAAGAACTCATCAAGACATTGAAATTTACACTTACGGATACAGGTAATCAGGACGCGCCATGGCCATGGCAGGGTGAACCGTTTGCAACGCAGCAGCACACCTACAGTGTTGGCGATCATAGCGTTACCGTTGACCTGCTCAAGCTGGATGATCCGTTGATTGCTTACGATATTTTCTCCGGTCGCGTTGAAAATACGGGTGATACGGTCTGGGTGCTTCTTGACAATGTGATTTATGAATATCAGTTCGCGGATCAGGCGTTGACGTATCGTGGCCAGCAGGATCTGAAAGAAAACGGTGATTATGAAGAGCTCTCCTCGGATGTAAATGGAAAACTCTACGTTTCCGGCTTTATGGAACCGATGCTTGTGCTGCAGGATGGCGCAGTTATTGCACAGTATGAAGATGTTGACAGTACACTGATGTCTCCGGATGGAACCTGGGGAATTTCTGCCTTCATCGGCCGGCCATTGAAAAAAGTCACACTGACCGCTGATGCGGCACAGATAGAAGAATGGCCATTGCGCACAGCGGATGAAACGTCAAAAGGATTTGTTTCCATGAACCATGTCTATGTTACTGGGACATCGGACGATAAGGACAATGTGGCAGTATGGGTCTTTGATACGGCGGGGAATCAGCAGTTTGAATTCGGCAACGTTGAATTTTCGGAAGATGGCAGTATGGGAGCCATTACAGATGTTGTTGAAACGGCAAATGGCTATATCGTCTTCGATGGCAATATGCGTTCGATCCTGTTCTATGGTGCTGATGGTTCCCTGTTGGCGTCGGCAGATGATTCGGATCTATTCGGAACAAACTATCCATGGATCAGCTCGGCGGCTGTGATGGCGGATGGAAGCGTTCTGGTCGCCATGACTGAGGAAAGAGCGGATGATTCGGCAGATGAGCTTCTTGTTTACAGACTGAGTGGATTCTGATTTCTGACCGCACGATGACCTTCGCGGGCGAGAGGGAAACTTGCTGGAAGAAGTCAGGCCGCGATGACTTCTTCCATCATTGATCACAGGAAAGGAGTGATTGTTATGACAAATATACAGGAATATAAATGTCCAAACTGCGGAGGAGCAATATCCTTCGACAGTACGCTCCAAAAAATGAAATGCCCATATTGCGATGCGGAATTTGAAGTGGAAGCTCTGAAGCAGTATGACGAAGTATTGCAGCAGAATGTCGAAGATGATATGCACTGGGATACTTCTGCAGGCAGCCAATGGCAGGAAGGAGAGCAGGAAGGCTTACGCAGCTATGTATGCAAATCCTGCGGCGGTGAAATCGTTGGTGATGAAAGTCTTGCTGCATCCTCATGTCCGTTCTGCGGCAACCCCATTGTTGTGATGGGACAATTCGCTGGTGATTTGAAACCGGATTGTGTGATCCCATTCCGTTTGGATAAGAAAGCGGCGAAAGAAAGCCTGCAGAATCATTTGAAGGGAAAAGTTCTTCTGCCAAAGGCATTTAAGGATCAAAACCACATTGATGAGATCAAAGGCGTCTACGTACCGTTCTGGCTGTTTGATACAGATGCGGATGCACGTATCCGCTACCGGGCGACCATGGTGAAAACATGGAGCGACCAGAATTATGACTATAGCGCAACCGATCACTATATTGTGCTGCGCGCCGGTTCAATTGGCTTTAACCATGTTCCAGTGGATGGATCTAAAAAGATGGCGGATGATCTGATGGAGTCGATTGAACCTTTTGATTCTTCGCAGGCGGTTCCGTTTCAGACGGCCTATCTGGCTGGGTACATGGCGGACAAATATGAGGTCAACGCTGAGGAAAGTGTGGAACGGGCCAACCAGCGGGTGAAGCAGTCTACTGCCTCTGCGTTTGCACAAACAGCCCAAGGGTACACCACGATTACCCCTGAAAGCACAAGCATCACGCTCCATGGCGGCAAGGCAAAGTATGCTCTGTATCCAGTGTGGTTATTAAATACGACCTGGAACAACAAGCAGTACACCTTTGCGATGAACGGGCAGACGGGAAAGTTTGTCGGTGATCTGCCGATTGACCAAAAGGCGGCTCTGTTATGGGGCGTCGGGTTATCAGTGCTATGTGCCGGTGGTGCCTTCGGGATTGCAAATCTGCTGTGGATGATTCTTTAGAAAAGGAGAGGATATGAAAAAGGTATGTAGAAACACAGCCCTTGCCCTGGCAGCGTTCCTGATCGCTATTATTAACTGGATTCCTTTTCTGACCACAGTCCGGGCGGAAGACACGGCGGGCGGCTTTGCGGATCTTTACGATCGCTTGATCGATATGGGCGACATTCTGAGTGACAGTGAGGAAGCAGAGCTGCTTGCGGCACTCGATGAAGTAAGCCTCCGGCAGAATATGGACGTCACAATTATCACCGTAGAATCACTAGAGGGTGATGAAATTGCGGCATTGGCGGATGACATTTATGACATGTGCAGTTTCGGATACGGGGCGGACAGAGATGGAATCCTGCTGTTAGTCTCCAGAGACGACCGGCAATGGCACATCAGTACGTGCGGCTATGGAATTACAGCATTTACAGATGCGGGTATCCAGTATATTGGCCGGCAGATGAAATCCGATCTGGCGTCTGAAAACTACGCGGCTGCGTTCCGTATCTTCATTGACCAGTGTGATCAGTTCATTTCCCAAGCGCGTACAGGAATGCCGTTTGACAAATCAAGTCTTCCAAAAGAGAAGATGCCGTCGGCGTGGGCTCTCATCTCCCTGGGGGGCGGGGCGGCCGTGGGACTGGGCGTGTTTGCGGCGCTCAGAGGAAAGATGAAGTCTGTCCGTTATGCCCCGGCAGCCAATAACTATGTCCGGGATGGAAGTATGAACATTACCCAGAGCAATGATGTTTTCCTATACAGAACCGTCAATAAAACGGCGCGTACGAAGAGCTCCGGCAGCAGTACCCATACTTCTTCTTCCGGTACAAAGCATGGCGGTGGCGGCGGTTCCTTCTGATCCGGATAACATGCATGAACAGGAAAACGATCCTTCGGATCGCAGGCTCATTGATCGTAACAGGCGGCGCGTTCCAGTTGTGGTATGGAAGAATGAATGTGACCGATGATTTGCCCAACCTGAGTAATTCCGATGAAGCTACGCTGGTCTTTCAAAAATCGGATGAAATAAAGGAACCGGCTGACTGAGAAATGTTGTCGGCTGCAGAAGTAAGACGGAGAAGGAACAGCAGCGGGAGGATGTGATGAGAAAGATTGGTTTGCGGAAGGTGCCGTTGATCTGGTCGCTTGCGCTGGCGGGGTGCGGCGCAAGAGGAATCACTGGTCAGACAACGGCCGCTTCCCTGGCAGCGGATCCACCGCCTTCGCCCATAGAGAGCGCAGAGGTGATTGTTAGGGATTCGCAGCTGAATGCGTGGAAGCCGGCGTATGAAGCGTTGATTGAGCGATACCGTGCGATCGCGGCGGATCCATATGCCTTTGAAGATACGGAAAGGCAGGGAGAATACGGTGTCGTTGAAGTTGCAAAGTACCTTGGTGAAGGGGCAATGCATGAGTTCGGCTATGTGATGGAAGATCTCAGCGGCGATGGTGTTCCGGAGCTTGCGATTGGGACATTGGACGGAATCATTTACTCGCTCTATACGTTCCATGATGGCCAGCCTCTGCTTGTGTTTGAGGGCGGTTCGAGATGCGTGTATGTCTACATGGGCAGCGGCCATTTCTTCTGTGACAGCAGTATCAGTGCGGATCAAAGCGGTAAAGGAATCTATATTCTCGATGAGGATGGAACCGGTATGGAATGTGAGAGTTTCCTGTTTACTGGCCGTGATGATAATGGTGATCCTGCGGTATTTTCCAATGTGAGCGGCAGCTGGGATCCGTCGGAATCGGAACCTGCAGAAATGACTGTGGAAGACTTCTGGAATCTGGATTCACCAGGCGAGCTGTTGCCGCTGATACCGTTTGCTGCGAGGAATCAAGGTACAGAAAACACGGAGTATCCTGTTTCTGTTCTGCTGGTGTCAGAGACAGACCCAGGTAATTATTATCGGATCACGGTGGATGATGGACCGGATGCCTGTGAATTGCTCTTTGTGACCGACCGGGTGGTGCAGGAGTTTACACTCTGGAATTTGATGATGACAGATGTGCAGGAAAGCGGCGATGTTATTCTGACGGCGGATCGGGCAATATCGTCGGAAGGAGAGGACATTTCCTTTCAACTGGTCCCTGAGGTACCTCTTTGTATTCAGCTGGTGATCCCAGGGGATCTTCCAGCGTATGGAATTTCCTATAGGGATGATGGTAATCTGTATTGCTTTGTTATTGAAATCAGTGGAGAAAATGGATCCCTTCTCATGACGAGAGCAGAACTGGGAGAGGGCCGGTTTATTCTGCATCCGGTGGGATGAGAGCAGGATCCTGAGAAACGGAGGAATCCGATGCGGACAAAACAACTTGTTCTGCTTCATAATAATGATTTACATGGTGATTTCTTTCCAAGGAAGAAAGATGGAAAGGATACGGGTGGACTGCCTCTTCTTTCCGGATATGTCAACCGGGCGAGGAAAGAGGATCAGAATGTGCTGTATGCGATTGCGGGGGATGTTTTTCAGGGATCAATCATTGATCAGGAATATCGAGGAATATCGACGATTGATCTGATCAATCAGCTGAATCCGGATGTGATGACCATCGGCAACCATGAAGTGGATTATGGATTGTCGCATCTGCTGTTTCTGGAGAAGTGCGCGAATTTTCCGATCATTAATGCCAATCTCTATGTGACGTTGAATGGGAGCAGATTGTTTCTTCCTTATCTGATCAAAGAGGTGAATGGGATGAAGGTGCTGTTCATCGGTTTGTTGACAGAGGAAGTGATTGCTGTAACACGTCAGGATAAGGTGATCGGTACGCTGGTGGATGTGGAACAGGCGGTGCATGAGATTGAACTGATCCTGGACAGTTACCGTACGGTGGATATTGATTTGACGATTCTGCTTACGCACATTGGTATTGAAAAAGACCGTGAGCTGGCGGAACACCTGAATTCGTGCTACGGGGTGGATCTGATTATCGGCGGCCATTCCCATACCATGATGGAGCAGCCGGAATATGTCAATGGCATTTGGATTGCGCAGGCAGGGTCCGGCACGGGGCAGATTGGAAGGTTTGATCTGATCTGCGACACAGATACCAACAGTATTGTTGATCTTCGCTGGCAGTGCGTGCCGGTAAATGAAGAAACTGCAGAACCGGATCAAACGATGCAGGAGTTATTGAAACGGTATCAGTCGTTGACGGATTCCAAATATGCGCGTGTTATTACGACTTTTCAACGTAAGCTAACGCATCCATGCCGAACGCAGGAAACGGAACTGGGCAATTTATATGCGGATCTTCTGCAAAGGGGCAGTTCCTTTGATTTGATGATTCTTGGTTCCGGATCCATCCGTAAGGAGGAACTGGGACCGGTCGTTACGTTTCAGGATATGAAAGAAAATACGCCATTTGATGACTGCCTGTGGATGCTGAAGGTGAGTGGTGAGCAACTGCGGCGAATGATTGCGTTTGTATTCCGTAAGGAGGCGTGGTGCGGGCATACGGAGTTTTATCAGTATTCCCAGGGGATGCATATTGTCTGGGATCGTCAGAAAGATACCTTCCGACAGCTCTGCTTTCATGGCAGCGAAATCCGTGATGGGGATGAATTTACGATCTGCCTGCAGGACTATCACTTCCGGAATTTTGACCAGATGTTTTCAGTGAAACTGAAGGAGGTGACAGACAATATGGAACCGCGTATTATTGCCGGATCATTGAATCATATCGTGGAAGAATACATGACGAAACACCAGGGACTGAATGCGGAAATCGAGGGAAGAATTGAGGTGATTTAGGAGGCGGAATCTGAAAATAATGGTTGAAACAATGCCATCAAACCTGCAGGAATTTGCTTCCATGACGAAGAATGGATTTTCAGATCCGATAAAGGTTTGTAGATGGCTGATTTCGGGAAGGAGTTGTTATGAAAAGAGTAACGGTAACCATGGATAAACTGCCAAAGAGCGTGCTGGAGCTGAAAAGTGAAGCAGAGAAGATGCACTCACCGGAAGGAACAGCTATTCTTACCATTGCAGCACTCTGCCTGTATCCGGAAAATCGTGATGAGTCGCTTGCAATGCTCGATTATTTAAGAGGTCCGAGACCGTTAAGTATCGCGGAGAAGCAATTCATCCGGGATCGATTTA
>Ga0256404_1005719_pt1 | contig 21593 bp, 18 predicted proteins | sample RumenRJG_01DNA_FD_185990 | JGI IMG/M metagenome (GOLD analysis project Ga0256404, IMG submission 185990) | Bovine rumen microbial communities from Lethbridge, Alberta, Canada - RJG_01 | ecosystem: Host-associated > Mammals > Digestive system > Stomach > Rumen | place: Canada: Alberta | collected...
CAAAAGATAAGTCTACCCCAGGTTCTGATTGTTCACGGCAGCCAGGATGACCTCAGTGTCGATCGTCTTTTTTGATGTCTGTGCCCCGATTGCGACGGCGTCGCTCATGATGTTGTCGATCAGGCGCGGATTGCCGTGGGCATGGCCTGCGACGGCCCGTAATGCTGCGTCATCAATGACTGCTTTCGAGGAACCGGCGCGTTCAAGCTTGTGGACGATGTAAGCCACAGATTCCTCGTCTGAAAGTCCCTGATAGTTATAGTGGACGGTGATGCGCTGACGGAGTGCCTCATGCATGGGCCGGCTCAGCGTGGCGTTCAGATGGGATTCCCCGCAGAGGATGAGCGTGAAGCAGTTCACGGAATCGTAACCGTAGTTCAGGATCATCTTCAGGTCGTTCAGGATCCCGGTGGAAAGGTACTGGGCTTCGTCGACAGCAAGGAGCAGGGGCTGCCGTTTTTCGTGATAGAGATACCAGACCTGGTCCTGTATGGCACGGAACATCCCGGGCTTTCCGCCCTTGCCGGCGACACCGAGGATCGCGCAGAGCTGCTTGTAAAATTCAGCAACGCTGACTGTGGAAAGGCAGATATATTCCATGTGGTAAAGGTTTGGATTGAGGGACTTCGAGAAGCAGCGCAGGGCGTATGTCTTCCCCATGCCCGGGCTGGCGGTGAACAGCCCGATCCCCCGGGTATCCTTCAGATAATCCAGGCGGGAAGTCATCTCGTTAAAGTCCCTTGAGCGGAAACAGTCCTTTTCCGGAAGCTGCTGCTTGTCAAAAGGATTGAAAGCCAGCGCATAATGATCGTTATACATGGGAAGCTCCTAACCTTGAGTAATCAATAGACGGGGTATTATTGCGCCTGGTTCGGCAGTTCTCATTTTTGTTGGTCTGGCGGAGGGGGAACTGTCCGTCCTCCGTACAGATGAGAGCGGAATCCATCTCCCCCGGCCGGAAGCGGATGTCGACAGTGCGTCCGATGAACTGCATCGGGACATCGAAAGATACCTTGTCAATAGAGACCGTTGCGTCTTTCCGCACCTTTCTGGTGATACGGTTCAGGAAGCACTGGTCAAGCCATTCACGGGACTTCGGAGGCCGGACCTGTTCTTTCGAGGCGCGGTAGCGGTCGAAGGGGGTACATTCAATGCCGGAATGGAAGGTCGTGTTGTAGGAGCGGATATATTCCCGGAAGATCGTGTTGAAGTCCTTGAGCGAGTGGACGGATTCCATGTCGAGCCCATAGAGCCAGCGCTCTTTGGTCGTCCTCCAGAACCGTTCGATTTTGGCCTTGCTGGCACCGTCCCGCACCTTCGTGTGGAGCAGGACGGTCCCGATGGCCCCGCAGATCAGCGAAAGCTGGTCGTTGACATAGGGCGCGCCGTTATCCGTATAAAGCTTTGCCGGTATGCCGTAGGTGGCCACGGCAGCCTTCAGCACGGACTGGAAGTTAGCTGCGGAATCACTATAGAAGAGCCCGGCGCCCACGATCAGGCGGGAATGGTCGTCTATAATGCAGACCGCATAGACCCTGCGGGATCTGCCATCCTCGGAGATGTGCGGGAAGTAACAGGTGTCTGCCTGCCACATCCGGCCGAAAGCATCCTCCTCAAAGGCCTTACGATCCCGGAGGTTCGGGTTCCTTGCCGACTTCAGGTCGTTCTTCTTGATGAAGCGCTGCACTGCGCAGACACTGACCGCAGCAGGGATAAAGCCGTTCTGGACCAGCTGGGAATGGATCTGTGTGGCATTGAGCCTCGGGAATTCCTTTTTCAGACGGTAGATCTCCTCAATGGCGGTGTCCGGCAGCACCCGGGTGGTGCCCTTGTCGGAACGTTCCACCGGCATCAGGGCATCGATCCCGCCGCGCTGATAGGCGGAGACCCAGCGCTCCAGGGTCTTGAAGCTGATCTCCCGGACAGAACCGTCCGGGAATTCGATGGGTTTCTCAGCGACCCTCTTGTAGAAAGCAGTCCTTGAGGCATCGGGAAAGAGGCCCTGGATGACCGGGGCGATGAGGCCGAACTTAAACTGTGCGGTTTTGGCTGCATGATTCATGGTTTCATTCGTGTTCATAGTGTTTCTCCTCCTTTGGAGGCATCATAAACACCATGAGCGGAACAGACCATTGACATGTCGTGTGGTCATGGAAAAAGATCCGCTGCTTCTGTGCTCCTCCGCCTGGAATGCGCCGGATTTCGATGGGCCTGGAGAAGTGAGAAGCCGGTCAGCCGGATAAAGAAAGCGGCAAACGAGGAGAAGGGTGCTTTCCGGACAAGAGCCAGAAGGGAGGACTTCAGGTCTGTCTCCGCGGCGGAAAGGAGGCCCTGCCATTCAGTCCGGTGGTCATGGAACAGGCGCTGCCAGCGGTAGAAGGTGCGGACAGAGATCCCGTACACTTCACAGATCCGCTCGACTGACCGAAGGCGGATGGCGTGCTCCGCCAGCACACGAAGGATAAAGAAAAGGCTGTGCCTGCGATACGGAATGATGGGATCCGGAAGGATGGCATGAGTGGTGGAATGTCTGCACTGAGGGCAGATGAGGCGGCAGACGCACAGGTCTTCCTTTACCGGCCGATCCCCTGAGATTCCTACCAGTGAGCGCCCGTAGTAGGCATGGATGCGCATCTTTCCACGGCAGCCGCAGCACGGGCAGGTCTCGACTCCGGGTCTCAGCCGGTCCATGTACTCCTTAAAAATCATTTTTTCTGGTCTTTTTTCACGGGTAAGCTTGCAATTGATCAGGTTCTTCCGTATCATAACAATGCATTGTGAAACCATGACCCCTCTTGTTAGGGCAATGACCCTGTTTGGGCATGGTGGTGCGTGGAGGAAGAACTTTGGTCTGCCAGGACGTTGGGGTTCTTCCTCCTCTTTTATTGTCTGCAGGAAGGACTATAGCGGAAGCCGGGTATTTCCGCAAGTAAAAAAACGTGCCGCAGGAAACGACACGCTCCAGGAGACAGAAAACAGAAACTCAGCAATCAATTCGCCGCAAACTTGCGGTCGGAGGGAAACTCAGTTCGCGGCGGGACACTCCGATAAATCCTGCATATGTATCCTCAGCCCTTAATGCATGTCAGGCTTTCGATATTTTTTGGCTCGGTGGAATCGGGCGATATGCCTTTGTTTCCCTGAACTGTTGAGACCAGTTTATTCTGGGAAAGGGATTTTAAGAATGAACGGAGCATGGCCCATTTCGGCTGGAAACGGGCGTATCAGAGGTGTTTCCGGGAAGGGATGGATGCAGGAATCCGCATGGGATAAGGCTTAGAAGGGGGTTCATGATTCGTGGCCCCTAGGAGAGGAATTTTTAAGAGGAGGAATAATAATTTGTTGATTTTCTGATGCCAAAGCTGTACAATATTACTTCCAACAGACAATGGCGCCTGACGGTGTCGTTGTCTGTTATTTTTTTGTGGAGGGTTATGGTATGAAAAAAATAATCGGCGTAATGCCTTTGTGGGATGATGAGAAGAATAGCATCTGGATGCTTCCCGGATACCTGGATGGGATAAAACAGGCCGGAGGAATCCCTTTCATTTTCCCATTTTCTGACGATGAGGATGAGCTTTCTGCCCTTATGGAAATGTGTGGTGGGATCCTGTTTACAGGTGGTCACGACGTTTCTCCCGAAATGTATCACGAGATACCACTTGAAGGTCTGATTTCGTGCTGTGAAAAGCGAGATAATATGGAAAGTATCGTATTAAAGTTGGCTTTGGAAGCAGATAAATCGATTTTGGGTATCTGCCGTGGCATACAATTCATTAATGCAGCGCTCGGGGGCGCCCTTTACCAGGATCTTCATCTTCAGCATCCATCTGCGGTTGAGCATCATCAGCAAGCTCCATATGACATTCCATCACATGAGGTTGTTCTGATCAAGGGCACGCCTTTGCAGAAATATTTGAATCGGGATAGTCTGGTCGTGAACAGCTATCACCATCAGGCTGTGAAGGAACTTGCTCCGGGACTTGAGTCAATGGCTGTTTCGCCGGATGGTTTGATTGAGGCATTGTATATGCCGGGAAAAAGATTTATATGGGCTGTCCAGTGGCATCCAGAGTTTTCGTTTCACAACGATTTAAACAGCAGACGGATTTTCTCTGCATTTATTGATTCCATTTAGATGATCGCAGAGGATCTATATCTCAGCATGATTTCTCAATATATTAAAATCATTCACACACCTTCTGATTATCTGAAAAGAAAGGACTGATTCCATATGAAAAACACAATGATCAAGGCAGCCGCTGCGGTACCGGCTTTAAGGGTTGCCGATCCCGCATACAATACGGATGAAATCATTCGGATCATGAATGAATACAGCGATTGCGGATTAATCGTCTTCCCAGAACTGTCAATCACCGCCTACACATGCGGCGATCTCTTCGGTCAGAAGGCGCTGCTTGATGAAGCGGAAGATCAGCTCTTCAGAATCGCGAAGGAAACGGAAAAACTGCCCGGTGTCTGCGCGGTGGTCGGGGTGCCGTTACGCTATAATAATGAACTTTACAACTGCGCGGTCTTTTTAAATGAGGGACAGATCAAGGCAGCCGTACCCAAAATCTATATTCCCAATTACAGTGAATTCTATGAGACCAGATGGTTCTCAAGCGGTCGCAAGATCAAGGGAAGAACCCTGAATATCAAAGGCATTGAGATTCCCTTCGGCTGGGATATCATCGGTTTCAGTGCAGAGAGCGGGGCGAAGATTGCGGCTGAGATCTGCGAAGACTTGTGGGTACCTGATACCCCGGGCACACATGCATGCAGCGCGGGAGCGAACATTGTCGTTAATCCTTCCGCCAGTGATGAAGTCATCGGCAAACAGGATTATCGCAGGACAATGGTCGCCTCCAAGAGTGCGTCATGCTATTGCGATTATATCTATGCTTCCGCCGGTGTATGCGAATCCTCAACCGATCTTGTCTTCGGAGGTCATACCCTGATCGCTGAAAACGGAAAGATTCTTTCCGATTCGATTTTTGACACACCGACTTATGTGAAAACGGCGGTGCTCGACCTTGAGACATGCATGTACAACCGCACTCACCAGAACACCTTTATCAATGCTGAGGTCAATGACTACCGTTTCGTTAATCTGAATGTGCAGGCGCTCGGCTCTTATGAGATCAATACAACGGCATTGAAAGAACTTCTCATCAAAGAGAATTATCCTATTCCTCGCAATCCGTTTGTGCCGGCGGACGATCAGGAAAGAGGCAGAAGATGTCGCAGGATTTTACAAATTCAGGCCCATGGCCTTGCCACAAGAGTGCGTGCGACGAATATCAAGACTCTGGTCATCGGTATATCAGGCGGCCTTGACAGCACGCTGGCACTAATTGTGTGCCATGAAGCAAAAAAGATCGTTCCCGATATCCGCATTATCGCATACACGATGCCTAATGAAGGCAATACCACCTCACTGACATATAACAATGCATGGAATCTGATGAAGGCACTGGCGGATGATATCCGTGAAGTGCCGATCGGTAAAAGCGTGAAGTCACATCTTGAAGACATCGGACACGGGACGGATTATCAGGGAGAAGGCGATATCACCTATGAAAATGCGCAGGCTCGCATGAGAACCTATATACTCATGGATGCGGCCAACATGGAAAACGGTCTTGTGGTCGGCACCGGTGATCTTTCCGAGCTGGCCCTTGGCTGGTGCACATACAACGGTGACCATATGTCCATGTATGGTGTCAACGCATCGGTTCCCAAAACACTGGTTAAGTACATCTGCCGCTCCTATGCGTATACATGCAATGATGACAATCTGAAAGGTATCCTTCTCAGCATTGTCGATACACCGATTTCACCGGAGCTGACTCCGAACAAGGATGGTCAGATTGCCCAGAAGACCGAAGAAAAGATTGGCAAATACGATCTCAATGACTTCTTCCTGTTCTATATGATGAGATATGGCTTTGAACCGGAGAAAATTATCGCTTTTGCATCAATCGCATTTGCGGAGGTGAAATTCGAAACCATCCGTGAAGCGCTGATCAGCTTCTACAGCCGCTTCTTCCACCAGCAGTTCAAACGCAGCTGTCTGCCAGATGGACCCAAGGTCGGTTCCGTCACACTTTCACCAAGAGGCGACTGGAGAATGCCGAGCGACGCAAGTGTCGCCCTTTGGCTGGAAAAAACAAAGAAAGCATCATAACTCACATATTGCAAAGAGAGGAATCCTTTTTTCCTAACAACTGTAGCGAATTTGATTGAAATGCGTCTGAAGTTTACCGGAATGATGGAAACAAAAATGACTGCAGGACTATTTACGGTCTTGCAGTCATTTGCAATGATAGCGTTCTTAATTCAGGTCGCCACCCTTATTCCATTCTCATCATATCCATCCACTAGTATAGCGTTCGCCAATTAACTGGACTTTGTTAACGGCAATGTATCTACGATTACTTCCTCAGATACATCTATATCATCGAGGTTGTACTTCCAATGAAAGACTACCGGCTCCTCATTTGCCTCTTCAAAGTACAGATATATGCGATCTTTCAGTTCCTCTTTAGATTTGACGCGTATACCTCGAAGCATCTGCCGGGTCATTTTACTGAAAAATCCTTCGATCATGTTCAGCCATGAACCATGCTTCGGGGTAAACACAAATTCAAAACGCCCGGGAACCGATGCAAGATATCGCCTTGTCTCCTCGGAGGTATGAACCTTTAGATTGTCCAGTACCAGCCGGATCCTTTCTCCTTTGGGGTATTTGTTATCAAGTATCTTCAGAAATTCGATGTAATCTTTGCTGTTATGGGTATCGCTTACCAGTGGAATAGCTTCTCCTGTCTGCAAATCGATTCCCGCAAGGAGCGACAGCGTACCGAGCCTTTTGTATTCATAATCTCTGCTGACTGTGCTGTGGTTTTCATCAGGAAGCAGATCTTCCGATGTAGTCGCGATCGCCTGAATACCAGGCTTTTCATCATAGGAAAGCACATGAACGATTTCTTCGTCATTTTCCCACGGTATTAACTGACCGTTCTCATCGAACTGCATCGACAACTGCTTATACACAAGAAGAACGTTGTGCATCTTGCCGTCAAAGTCAGGATCACGGTTTTCACAATAATACTTGATCCGGAACGGTTTGATCTCGGCCTCATCAAGGATTGTATGGACAGTGCTCTTATGGATCGTTGAAAGCCTTATAAACCCGGCTGCTTCTGCATGCTTGTTGATATGAGACGTCAGTTTGGCATACGTCCAGGTCTCAGCGGCATAGCCGAAATCCTTCGGTTTCTGACAGGCGAGATTTATGATCCAGGCCTTTTCATCGTCCGTGATTTCGGCATTACGGCCGCGGCCGGGAGCGTCAAACAGAGCATTCTCAACGCCGCCTTCAGCATATTTGCTGAGGCAAAGCATCACACTTTTACGGTTGATACCGACTTTGTCGGCTATATCATCAATCGAACAGCCATCAGCTTTTAACAGCAGGATGCGTGCCCTGTTCACCGTCTGAGCCTGGATCGTTCGGGCGCGGGTCTGAGCTTCAAGGTACTCGCGCTCTTCGACAGTAAGGGTTATGACACTTGCTTTTCGTCCCATGGATCAATACCTCCATCTCTTGATGGAAATAGTGTACCATGAAAAGCAATTAGAGTCCAGTTATTTAAAAATCAAAATACCAGATAAGTCCCTGGATTCTTATCATGGTAACTGGCATCTATACTTTGTTCACAGAGACTACTCGTCTGACATCCTTGGATTGGCAGATATAGGAACCGGAAAAGCTGAATATGATGAGGGGATCGTATATGAATTGTCCGATGAGAAGTTCATTTTCAACCTTATGAATTTTGAACGTGACTTGCCAAAGTAAATTCCGTATGCAAGATTAAATTCCACACCCCATTAAAAAGTCGAAAAAATAAAGCCGTAGGGGTTTTTCAGTATTGACTTCATTCCATTGAAGTAGTATACTTTGCCCAACTTCATAGAATCCAAACCGTTGAAGCGGAGATAACGGCAGTGATGCCTCTACAGAGAATCCGGGTTGCTGAGAGCCGGGTGTGAAACAAACTGTCAAATGGACCGCTGAGGGCGCAGGGAAATGCAGATCAGACACCGGAGGATCCGGCAGCAGATCTCAGAGTATTCTGCGACGCCGGAGGCAGGCGTAAACTGCCGGGGATATGAAGGTATCCCGCTAAGTGCACGGGTCATGCCGTGAATCAAGGTGGCACCGCGGATAGAGTAAGTGTATTCGTCCTTGACAAAGCATCAGTATGCTTTGTCAGGGACGTTTTTTTGTCCGGGAGCCTGTCGGCATGGCACAGGGAAAAACATATTAAGGAGGCTGATCATGAACAACAGCAAGGTCGTCATTCTCGGGGCAGGGCATGTGGGATCCCATGCGGCATACGCACTGGCGCAGAAAGGGATCTGCAGCGAGATCGTTCTGGTGGATATTGACAGGGAGAAGGCGGTCGCCCAGGCGCTGGATGTCGACGACAGCGTCGGATTCGGGGCCGGAGAGACTTTTGTGAGAGCCGGAGAGTACGGAGATGTTTCGGATGCCGCGGTGGTGATCAATGCCATCGGGGAAGGAAGAAAGCCGGGGCAGACACGGCTGGATCTTCTCGGCAGATCCGCGGAAATGGCAGAGGAACTGATCACTTCCCTGAAGCATTTTCCGATTCCGGGGATCTTCATCTCAATTACGAATCCCTGCGACGTCATCGCTGACTATATGAGAAAGGGCCTGGAACTGAAAAAAGAGCGGGCCTTCGGGACCGGGACGCTTCTCGATACAGCCCGTCTTGTCCGGGCGATCAGCAGAAGGTCGGGGGCCGGCAGAGCCTCCATCCAGGCTTTCAGTCTGGGTGAACACGGGGACTCCTCCATGATCCCCTTCGATGCCGTGAAGATCGGCGGACTCGGAACAGCGGAGTACGGACTTTCGGAGGAGGACCTTCTGAAAGATACGAGAGAGAGTGGGATGGTCATTATCGAAGGCAAAAAGTCGACGGAATTCGGTATCGGCTCTGCTGCGGCAGATCTGGTGAAATGTATCCTGCTCGATGAAAAGAGGATCTTTCCGGTGTCCGCCCTCCTGGAAGGAGAGTACGGGGAGACAGGCGTCCACTGCGGTGTGCCCTGCAGAATCGGCTCCGGAGGAATTGAGAAGATCATCGAGCTGCCGCTTTCAGAAAAAGAGAAGGAACAGCTGCATTATTCCTGTGAGGTCATCCGGGAGCACATCCGGATCGCGGGAAGAAAGTAAAGATACAGAGACAGAAAAACAAGTAGAAAAAACATAGTCAGAAAAAACATAGCAAGAAAAAACACAGACGAGGAGGAAAACAAATGAAAAAGACCATGCTTACAGCTATGACAGCGATTTCAGTCATGATAGCGGCGCTTACGGGATGCGGAGGAAGCGGCGCGGCCGGGACTGCGGCTGCCCCGGCGGAGAAGACATCGGAGGCTCCGGATGCGGCGGAACAGTCAGCACCGGCTGCCGCGGAAGGAAAGAAGGTCAGGGTAGCCATCGTCCAGCCTATGACCCACACTTCCCTGGACCAGATCCGGGATACCATTATTGCAAATCTCACGGAAGATACCGACATTGAGATCGTGACACAGAACGCTAACGGTGACACGGCAGCCCTTACCTCCATCCTCCAGAACCTGAAGAGCGAAAAGACCGACATCATCGTTCCCATCGCCACTTCCACGGCCCAGACAGCCAAAGCGGTCTATGACGGAGAAAAGACCCCGATCGTCTTTGCCGCAGTATCTGACCCGGTGGCAGCGGGCCTGACGGGAGAGGGAAGTGAAATGATCACGGGCGTCTCCAACAACATCCCCGCTGACGAGATCGTGAAGCTGGTGTATAATTTCCAGCCGGAATGCAAAAAGATCGGTTTCGTCTACACCTCCAGTGAGACAAATTCTGTATCTACCATCAATTCGGCGAAGAAGTACTGCGACGAGAACGGCATTGCCTATGAGGAGACCTCCATCTCCAACGTCTCCGAACTGCAGACTGCGGTGGAATCCCTTCTCAGCAAGGGAGTAGAAGCGCTCTATACCGGCAACGACAATACCATTGCCAGCGCTATGGCAACATACACCTCCGCGGCTTATCCGAAGCAGATCCCGATCTACTGCGGTGCGGACTCCATGGTGGCAGACGGCGGTTTTGCCACGGTTGGTGTGAACTATGTCCAGCTGGGAGAGCAGGTGGCGGAGATCGTTAAGCGCATCAGGGCTGGGGAACAGCCGTCGGATATTCCCTATGAGACTCTGGCGGAATACGCGAAGTTTGTGAACAAGAAAGCAGTGAAGGACTTCAGCGGAGATTTTCCTGAGTCCGCCTACGAAGGCTTCGAGGTCCTTGTGGAAGAGGACGGGACCAGCCATTTCAATCAGTAAGGCGCGGGCGAGCCTGTAATCACAGGAATTTTGTAAGACAGGAGAAAAACTATGATTCTGGATATGCTGGTATCGGCTTTCGGTCAGGGCTTTATTTATGCGCCCATGGCGCTGGGCGTCTTCATCTCCTTCGGAATACTGAAAACGCCGGACCTCTCTGTGGAGGGAAGTTTTGTGTTCGGCATGACGGTCTGTGCCCAGACGGCGATCCTGGGGCACCCGGTCGCGGGGCTTTTCGCCGGGATGTTTGCGGGAGCCCTCGCCGGTGCCTGTACGGGACTGCTTCAAACGAAGCTCAGGATCGAGGCGATCCTGTCGGGAATACTCACCATGACGGGGCTTTACACTGTGAACTACGCTATGCTCGGCGGTCAGTCCAATCGTTATCTGCAAAGGATGTCGCTGAATGATCTGGGGGTCGAGGTGCCGTCGCCGGTCCGCACCGTCTACAAACTGTTTCAGTCCGCACTGGGAGGAAGCCTGGATTCCTCCCTCTCGGCATGTCTCCTGACAGGGATCATCGCGGCGCTGACGGCAGCAGTCCTGATCCTGTTCTTAAGGACAAGGCGCGGAATGGCGATCATCGCCACCGGCGACAACGAAGAGATGGTGCGGTCTTCTTCAATCAACGCGGATCTCGCCAGGGTCGGCGGGATCATGATCGCCAACGCCCTTGTAGGCCTTTCAGGCGCACTGCTTTGCCAGTATCAGCAGTATGCTGATCTGAACTGCGGGACGGGGATGATGGTCATGGGCCTCGCATCCGTCGTCATCGGGACGACGATCTTCGGCAGACATTCCGTGACGCAGCAGGTCCTCGCGGCGGGTGCAGGGTCCCTTATTTACCGCTGCATCATCCAGGCGGCCTATAAGATCGACCTGCCGAGCTATTCCGTAAAGCTTTTGTCGGTGCTGATCGTCATCGCGGCCCTCGCGGTGCCCGTGGTCACCCAGAGGAGGAAGAGCGTGACGGGACAAAGGGGACAGAAAGGAGGCGGACAGGTATGAGCAGCGCCCTCAGACTGGAAAATGTGGTCAGGATCTTTGAGCCGGGCACGGTGAATGAAAAGGTCGCCCTGGACCACCTGGATCTTTCAGTGTCAGCCGGAGAGTTCGTGACTGTGCTCGGCTCCAACGGCTCCGGAAAATCGACGATGTTCAACATCATCCTCGGGAGCATGTTCCCGGACGAGGGAAGGGTGATCCTGGGAGACAGGGACATCACCCGCATGAAGGATTACAGAAGAGCCTATGACATCGGGTGCCTGTACCAGAACCCGCTCCGGGGCACCGCGCCGAACCTGACGCTGGAGGAAAACCTGGCCCTCGCCTACACGAGAAAGGCATCCCCTTCCTTTTTCGCTCTGAACCGGAAAGACAGCGCGTATTTCAAAGAAGTTCTGTCCAGTCTCGGCATGGGGCTGGAGGACCGGATGAAGACGAAGATGGGCCTTCTCTCCGGGGGACAGCGGCAGGCAGCTTCCCTCATCATGGCGACGATCGCGGAGCCGGAGCTCCTGCTTCTGGACGAGCATACGGCAGCACTGGATCCCGGCGCGGCTGAAAAAGTCATGGAGCTCACGAAAAAGATCGTGGAAGAAAAAAAGATCACGACGCTGATGGTCACACATGACATGGACTACGCCCTGGAGTACGGTACCAGGACCATCCTTCTGGACAGCGGAAAGATCCGGATGGACCTCTGCGGCGAAGAACGTGCGGCAATGACGCCGGGACAGCTGGCGGAGATCTTCTACAGCAGGACCAGGCGGCGGGGCAGCAGGTGATTTTAGAAATTCTACTCTTCACAGGTTATCTGGAGAGAAGATATAATAATGTTACCGCTTCAAAAACCGTCTTCTTTATTGGAGAGTAATTATGAAAGAGCACAATGGTGTTTTTTCAATTGAATACAAACGGATTGAAAACTACACTATGAAGTGTCGATTATATCCGAACAAAGAACAGGCATTGAAGATAGATGCGATTCTCCATGGCCTCAGGGTGGCACATAATGTGACTATGTATGAAATGAAGCATCACAATCCGGCAATTACGAACAGCAAAGAAGGTGTTTACTGGCCTGACTTCAAAAAGATGAGCAAGGCAAAATGGCTGAACTGGCTGAGAGATAATTATCCAGCTGTTAATGCCGTGCCGGCAGCAGCACTATCAACGAATAACGGACTGTTCAACAAGGACTGCAAGAGAGCCTGGGAGAAAATCGGGAAGCTTCCTGTAGATAAATGGGATGTTCAGTATTACTCGATGAAGAAGCCCAGAAAAAGTTTCCTTATTCAGAAAACAGCGAATTCCTTCAAAATGGAAGATAACCCTTATGTAATGAAGCTTTCGTTGCCAAATATCGGAACAGTAAAAATCAGGGGATGGAATAATAAACTGTGATTCTCTGAGGACATTTCTGCAACGATTGCGGATTATTGCCGAGAAAACCCGAAAAAACAGCTTACTGTTCAGGTGTCCAAAGACAATTGCGGAAAATATTGGATCTGTACGACCCTTCCTGTTGTATATAAGCCGGTTAAGGTTGCAAATCATCCGGAACCCATTGGTATAGATGTTGGCATCAAAGATATTGCAATCCTTTCAAATGGGATAAAATATGAGAACCGCAGATACAAGAATGGGATTCATGGTGAAGTACAGATCCATCGGAGATTGTTGGATAGGCGTTTATCCAGACGCTGGGGATGGGCAAACATCAAGTTCCGCGACGCACACAAGGCTGATAAAACGATAGTTCCGTCAAAGTCGTATTTTCGAACACAGCAAAAGATATCTAGATTCGAGCAAAGGATCATGAATCAAAGAAACTGGGCTAACAATAACATTACTAGCGATATTGTCAGGCAAGCCTCTATGATCGGAATCGAATCTTTGTCGATTAAAAACATGTTCCGAAATCGGCATCTTGCAAACGCCTTGTCAGATGCGTCAATGAGCACGATTCTTCAGCAGATAAAATATAAATCGGATTGGTATGGAGTGCCATGTCATGAAATTGCGAGATGGACTCCGTCAAGCAAGCAATGCAGTGTTTGTGGATATATAAAAAAGGATCTTACTTTATCAATCAGAACTTGGATTTGTCCTATATGTAAAACGCATCACGATCGTGATGTAAATGCAGCGAAGAACATTTTAAAATACGCAATGTAAAAATATAACAGGCTGGAGGTTCGACCCCGCCTGGTGCGAATGGTAAGTGGACATCAATTCCCTGACCAGTTCGCACTAAAGTAGGTATAGGAAGCTGGTAGCATAAAGGCAGAAAGCCATATTATCTGTCTGGTGCAAAGTAGGCACTGCCTATACAATCATAGCCTTTAGTATAAGTTGCATAAAGTATGTCGCCTGTTTTTGTGCGGGATTGCAGACGCAACCTATGCGCAGGCGTGAATACAAAGAAACGATAGCTGTTTTGAACATCTGAATACATGATACGATCCCCCTGAATCAGTGATGTTTCAGGGGTGTTTTTCTGTTCTGCAGGCTTTTTCACGAATGCAAATGCACTGTGTCTGCAGATCATAACACAAGCTGATGCAGGGACTTTATCTGTTTTAATTCCTCTTTACTGAAAGCGAGTAATTCTTCCAGATGATCCGACACCTCCGGCGTTTCCGAGATATAGGCCTTTGATGTCACGGAACGCCAGTTTGAAGTGCTGTAGCTGATTTGGCAGACATGACTGCCGGAATACCAGTCAGCACCATTGACGACGATATGAAAATAATCTTCCGGTGCTTCCGGATTGACGGTCCATATATTGGTAGACGCACTGCTGGAACAGATGGTCCCTAACATGATGTAGCTGCATTGATTAATCGCATTTTTATCCCTTACGCCGACGTACAGAAGAACCTCGGAGGAGGACCCGCTGAGCTTCAGAACCGAAAAGCGCAATTTCCTGGTATGAGACCCGATATAAAATAAGTACAGGGTATCTGACCTGGTCAGTCTCTGCTGTGCCGGTGCAGAATCCGGCTGCCGGGCAGGAGAGGATTCCCCGGGCAGCAGTTGTATGATTCTGAGCCCGAGGGCAGAGGCGATCTCCGAAAGAGTATAGCAGTCGATGGCGCAGTCGCCCCGTTCATACTTTGAAACACTGGCCAGACTTTTCCCGATCTGTGAAGCGAGTTCTCCCTGGGTGAGGTTTGCCTTTGTGCGATAGAAGCGTATGGAGCTTCCGAGTTTTTTCATATAGTCGGATTCCAACATGACTGTTCTCCTATTCTCTTTCCCATGAAAGCCCGCAGAAAAACGGGCCTGAATTCTACTGAAAATCCTGTAAAAGATGAAATGACGCTGGAATCCGCCATTACTTTCCCAGTTTAACACGATAAAGGCAGAATATTCAACTGAGAGTAAAATTTATCCCCTCAAAATTCACGGAAGGATAGAAAGACGGGAATTTGAAATACATTTTTCTATCTGTAATACTTAAATCAGACCAGGAGAGTAAGGCCCTGGAAAAGAAGCAGTAAAAAACAGCAGCTGGATGGAAGAATAAAATGGGGTATATATTGGATCAGAATTTTCTGCCTGAGAAATACTTTGAAGCCATCTGCCAGATACCGCACGGGTCTTATCATGAGAAACCGCTGAGTGATTATCTGGTAAGATTTGCCGAACAGCATGGCCTTCGCTGCAGGCAGTATGAAAACTGGAATGTTATTATTTATAAGCCCGGGTCGGAAGGATATGAAGAACATCCTCCGCTGATGCTTCAGGCACATATCGACATGGTATGTGAAAAGGAGGATGGCGTCACGCATGACTTTGAGAAGGACCCATTATCCATCTATGTGGAAAATGGAGAACTCCGGGCGAGGGGGACGACGCTGGGCGCAGATGACGGCGTCGGGGTTGCTTATATGCTATCCCTCCTCGAAGATGACAGGATTCCTCATCCGCCGCTGGAATGCGTTTTTACGGTACAGGAAGAGGTCGGTCTGATTGGAAGCCGTGATCTGGTCTTTGAAGACATTACTGCAAAACGCATGATAGGTCTGGATGATATGGGGGGAGATACATGCTATGTGACATCCTGCGGGAGTCAGCATGTATCCGCCAGCCGTGATTATATTATGGCAGAACCCGCGGGCAAAGCCTATCGGGTGGAAGTAAGCGGGCTGACGGGAGGGCACTCCGGTGTATGTATCTCCAGGGAGAAGGGAAATGCCATCAAGCTTACTGCCAGGGTTCTGCGGATGCTTTCCCGGCACAGCGCCCTGCGGATTTGCCGGATTGACGGCGGTGGAAAAGATAATGCCATTCCTGTCCGCTGCAGTACTCTCTTCACATCTGATTTGTCATTTTCCAACCTGTTGCTGCTGATTCAGCAAATGGAGGAGGCTTTCCGGGCGGAACTGGAATTCAGTGATCCGGGGGTGACACTGGAACTAAGCGAAGATCATGTAACGGAAACCATGACGGAAATGCACAGCAATGAGCTGATACAGTTTCTGTATCTGTTTCCGGATGGCTTCCGACATAAAAGCATGAAGATTCCGACCCTGACGACCGCATCGGAGAATCTTGCCAACATCCGGACAGAAAACGGCAGGGTGACGATTCGCTCCTTTGCCAGAAGCGAGCAGGATTCCTATCTGGACCAGATGGAGGAGGAGGTAAGAATACTCAGTGATATATACGGGTTTGTTCCTGAGTTTCAGAACCGGGCGCCAGGATGGAAGTATACGGAGCATTCTGAAATCAGGAATATCTTGTTTTCATCCTATCGGAAAGTGACCGGCCGGGAGATGAAGCCCCTGGCTGAGCATGGAGGCCTTGAGACGGGATATATCAGCGGAGGAATACCCGGGATCGATATTGCAACCTTCGGCCCGCGGTGCGAGGGATATCACACACCGCAGGAACGTCTGAATCTGGCATCTTTCCGTGAAAACTACGAGGTTCTGAAGGAAGCGCTCAGCAGAATGTGAGCGAACATAAGACGGCAAAGAAAATTAGGAGTCTATGAGAAAGCAGAGGTAGAAAATGTATTCAACGATTGTCCTTTTTATTAAAGCACTCGGTATTTTCAGCGGATTTCTGATGCTCGGAACATTTCTCCGGGCCAAGGTTCCGGTGTTTCAGAACCTGTACCTTCCGGCTTCCGTAATCGGCGGATTTATTGCCCTGATTCTCGGGCCGAACGTGCTGAACATTCTTCCCTTCAGTGAAGATGTCATGGCTATCGCATCATCACTTCCCAGTGTCCTGATCACACCGGTATTCGCGGCAATCCCCATGTGCCTGTCGATCAGGAAAGGGGATACGAACGCCTTCCGGAAGAGTAATGATATTATTATCATGACGTTCCTTCTCGGCGGATTCTTCATGTTCCAGTGTATGCTTGGAATTCTGGCGGCGATGGGCTGTCGTCTGCTGGGAATTAATACCTATGATGTCATGGGACTTGAGCTGGCGTACGGATTCAACGGCGGCCACGGGATGGCGGCATCCCTGGGGTCTGCCCTGCAGGACTTCGGAAACCCAAACTGGCAGGCTGCACAGGATGCAGCTATGACGACGGCTACCGTGGGACTCATCGGCGGAATCGTTCTCGGGATTGTTATCATCAATTATGGAATTAAGAAGGGATACACAAGCCAGGTCACATCGGCAGCCAAGGCATCTGATGAGATGCGCACCGGTCTTTACGGCAGAGATGCGGAACTTCCCGTCATGTGCCGTCAGACTACCGTTCCGAACAGCATTGAGACCCTGACCCTTCATCTGGGACTGATTATTGCGGTTTCGGCCGTCGGCTATGTTCTGGAGGATGTACTGGGCAAGATTGACAATATCATATTTGCAAGTATGTCAGCCTTCTTCTACGCCATGATTGTCATGCTTGTCATTTGGCGCATCATCTGCATGCTCGGCTGGGATCATCATTTCAATGAAGCGGTAAAAGACAAGATCAGCGGCACAATTACAGATTTTATAGTGGTCGCCGCAATTATGGGAATTAATGTCAAGATTCTTTCGACATACTGGGCAGCATTGCTGATTACCTGTGTGCTTGGCCTGGTTGTAACACCGCTGTGTATTCTTATGGTCTGTAAGAAATTCCTCCGTACCAACTGGTTTGAAAAGGCGCTGGGGGCAATTGGAGCGAACACAGGAGTCTTTGTTACGGGAATTCTTCTGATAAAGATGGTGGATCCGGATATCAAAACGGATGCCCTGACAGATTACAGTGTGGGAGGCACGCTTTGCAATCTTTATGCCATGCCGATGATTTCTCTGGCAATCGGTATCATGGGTTCCTCAGGCCCGGTGGTTGCCCTGGGATTTGCGGTTGTCACAAGCATCCTGTGCTTTATTCCAATGGTGCTTTCTTATATGACGGTAGGGAGAAGAGCACGGCAGCAGGATGTCGCCTGAACAACGTGATATATACGTATGGAAGGGAGCATATCAAATTAGTTCACTCGCTTAGTGCGACAGCCCCCTTTCATTTGCAATCGTAATAATGTCTTCACATTTCCGTCACAAATCGGGACTATAACGCTTTCTGGGATGAGAAAAAGAAGCTTCGCCGCTTCTTTTCGTGCATTCGAAAACTCATTTTGGGAGGCGCAGTATGAAGTGCTTGAGGACATGCGGGAATCTTTGGAAGGCGGCTGCAGTCACAGCAGCTGCGGCGGCGATCTCGGGGGTGATGGCAGTTTCTGCCCTGGCGGCAGGCGGGCTTGATCTTTCCACAAGGTATACGGGGATTTCGGCAAAGCCGGGGGATACCCTGAGCTTTGAACTGAATTTTGAGAATACGACAGGAAGCGGTCTTAATACTGCCCTGACAGCATCCGGCCTGCCAGATGGATGGAGCGGATACTTTGAGGGCAGCGGTAAGACCGTTTCTTCTGTTTATGTGCGTCCGACCTCGTCTGTACAGGGGGCGGACCCGAACAGCGGCCTGGTCTCTTATAACGTCACGATTCCGGATGAGGCGAAAAAGGGCGATTATGACATTACTCTGAAGGCCGCGGCAGGCGCTGCGCAGGACGCGGGCGATGCCGGCCCGGAGTCGGTTCTTTCCGTGAAGGTCAGCGTGACGGATGAGGCGGCGGGAAACAATGTCCTGGAGACCACCTATCCGGAGCAGCAGGGTGCCGGCGGCCAGTCCTTCACCTTCAATTCCACGATCCGGAACAATTCCTCCGGCGAGCAGACCTATTCCCTGGCGGCGGAGGCGCCGGCGGGCTGGAAGGTCGCGTTCAAGCCCTCCGGCCAGAGCATGGAGGTCTCCAGCATCGGCGTCAGCGGCCACGGGACCCAGGGGATGACCATCACGGTGACGCCTCCGGAGGCTGTGGAGGCGGGGACCTATGTGATCCCGGTCACGGCGGTGAGCTCGGCCCAGGACCTGGCTTCTGAACTGAAGGTCACCATCACGGGCACCTATGATCTGGACGTCCTGACGGCGGACGGCCGTCTGTCCTTCGACGCCAGCGTCGGGAAGACCCAGGCGGTGACACTGAACGTCGTGAACAAGGGCAACATCGACCTCAACGGCGTGAACCTGACTTCCCAGGCGCCCGGCGGGTGGACGGTGGATTTTTCCGAGAGCAGCATTGATGTCCTTCCGGCGGGCCAGACTAAGGAGATCACCATGAACGTCACCCCGGGCAAGGACGCCATGAGCGGCGACTATGCCATGACGCTGAAGGCGCAGAACGCGGATACTTCGGTGAGCCAGTCCTTCCGCGTCACGGTCCGGACCTCCACCCGGTGGGGCGTGATCGGCGTCTGCCTGATCGGCCTCATGCTCCTGGGCCTCAGCGAGGTCTTCCGCAGATTCGGAAGACATTGACAGGACCGTCCGGAGAAAGGAGGTCCTGACAATGGCAGAGGAAGAAATTATCATCCGCACCAAAGATCTCGTGAAGAAATACGGCAGCATCACCGCGGTGGATCACCTGAATCTGGAGATCCGGAAGGGTGAGGTCTTCGGGCTGCTGGGGCCAAACGGCGCCGGCAAGACGACCACCACCCTGATGCTTCTGGGGCTTACGGATCCCACCGCAGGAAAGGCGGAGATCGCCGGACGGGACTGTACCAGGAATTCCCTGGCGGTGAAGAAGCTCGTGGGCTATCTCCCGGACAACGTGGGGTTTTATCCGGACATGACCGGGCGGCAGAACCTGGTCTTTTCCGGGATGATGAACGGGCTTTCCAGGCAGGAGGCGGAGCAGCGGGCCGAGGGCCTTCTGGAGCGGGTCGGCATGGCGCTGGCGGCGGACCGGAAGACCGGGACCTATTCCCGCGGCATGCGGCAGCGCCTGGGGATCGCGGACGTCCTGATGAAGGACCCGCAGATCATCATCATGGATGAGCCCACGCTGGGTATCGACCCGCAGGGCATGCATGAGCTGACGGCGCTGATCCGGGAGCTCAGCGTGAAGGACGGGCGGACCATCCTCATTTCCTCCCACGAGCTGTACCAGGTCCAGGAGATCTCGGACCGCGTGGGCATCTTTGTCCGCGGACGGATGATCGCCTGCGGGAAGATCAGCGAACTGGCGGAGCAGCTGCAGCAGGAGGGCGCGGAGTTCTCCGAGGGTGGCAGCCTGGATGAGATCTACAGACTATATTTCGAAAAGGCAGGAGGCGAGGAACATGACGGAAAGATCCGGTAAGGTCTCCATGGCGGGGAACGTGGCGGAGGGATCCGGCAAGGTCTCCGGAACGGGAAAGATCACGGAAGGATTCGGGAAGGTGTTCCGGTGGCTTATGGCGGACGATGCTCCCGACGACGGGCTTACGCCGGAGGAGCGGGAGGAGACAGCCCGGGCGAACCGGTGCGGGTTCCGGGTTCTGTTCCGGAAGGAGCTGGCGGACCATCTGTCCGGCAAGCGGTTCCGGGTCCTGTACATTCTTCTGCTCCTGGTGTCGGCGGCGAGCCTCTACGGGGCGGTGGGAACACTGCAGGAGGCGTCGCGGGAAGCCCAGGCCATGAACGCGGCAGAAGAGAGCTTCCATTTCCTGAAGCTCTTCACTACGGCAGGAAGCGGGATCTACAGCTTTTCCACCTTCCTGAGCTTTCTGGGCCCGGTGTTCGGGATCATGCTCGGTTTCGACGCGGTGAATAACGAGAAGGCCCAGGGGACATTGAACCGGCTGGCGGCGCAGCCTATTTACCGTGATACCATCATCAACGCGAAGTTCCTGGCGGGCGCGGCGGTGATCGCCCTGACGGTGTTCAGTATCGGCGGGCTGATGGCAGGGGCAGGGCTTCTGGCGTCGGGGATCGTCCCCCAGGGGGAGGAGTGGGCCCGGCTGATGGTGTTCCTCTTCATGGTTGCGGTCTATATTTCCCTGTGGCTTGCCATCTCCATGCTGTTCTCCGTGCTCTCAAAGCATGCGGCCACCAGCGCGTTGTTTTCCATAGCGCTCTGGCTGTTCCTCACCATGTTTCTGTCGCTGGCGGCGAACGCGGTCGCTTCGCTGGTCTATTCCGGTAAAAGGGTGCAGACGACCATGGACCTGGTCGAAGAGTACCGCTTTTCTGTGGCGCTGAACCGGATCTCTCCCTATTACCTGTTTGCGGAGGTGACCAGTGTCCTGATGAACCCGAACGTGCGCTCCCTGGATATCATGTCTGTCCTGGAATATCAGAACGGTGCAGTCGCGTCTTATCTGACTCTGGGGCAGTCGCTCCTGCAAATCTGGCCCCACCTGGTGGCGATGATCGCGGAGGCCCTGGCTGGCTTTATCGCGGCCTACATTGCCTTCATGAAGCAGGAGATCCGGGCGTAATGTAATTGTGTGAAAAGGAAAAGGGCGCCGCGACGCCCTTTTTTCATTGTTTAAACACAGTTGAATGTTATGAAACGGAGATGTTCGGGGTGAACCATTAATTAAACTGGCTATTTTCAACTTTATGGTTGATGTCGAACATGTGTTCTGCTATAATGAATATAAACACAAGAAGAAAGAAGAAGAAGAAGAACACATGCTTACTTGATTGCTAAACTAAATTCCGCAATGCAAGAGTAAATTCCGCTTGAACAAAATCGCTGCGCGATGGCCTGCCAGGGCTATGGCGCAGTTTTACTTTATTGACAATTAAAAAGCAGTGGAAGTACTTTTCGTAATTCGGTATTGTTAAGTTACCACACAAAACAACTGAA